>MDSY01076733.1_pt1 | contig 44804 bp, 42 predicted proteins | sample 811131 | NCBI WGS metagenome assembly MDSY01 (sample SAMN05326643, study PRJNA326480) | marine metagenome | isolation source: seawater | place: Atlantic Ocean: South West | collected 2010
AATAACTGTTTTCATTTTTTTAGCTTGAGCTTCTTGAAAAGCATTCACAATATTTTGAGAATTACCGCTAGTAGTTAACGCTAAAAACACATCATTTTCGTTACCAAATGCTTCAACACCACGCTGAAAAACAGCGTCAAAACCAAAATCATTAGCAACACAGGTAATATGGCTTGGATCAGCTAAAGCTAAAACAGGAAGCGCAGGTCTGTTTTTGTTAAATCGACCGGTAAACTCTTCTGAAAAATGCATCGCATCACAACAACTCCCACCATTTCCACAAACAAGAATTTTATGATTATGTTGAAAAGTAGCAACAAATAACGAAATAATATTATCAATAACAGATAAAGTATGTTCATCTGCTAAAAGTGTATCAATAGCATTACGAGCTATATGTAAAGAGTCTTTTATATCAGACATATAACAAGTTACTCAGAACCAAGTGCTGAGAACAAGTAATCTTTATTAAGTTGCGCAATATATTTAACAGAAATTCCTTTTGGACAAGCAACTTCACATTGGTATTCATTCGAACACCCACCAAAGCCCTCTTTAACCATTTGTTTAACCATAGATAACACTCTTTTTTTAGATTCAGGTTTACCCTGAGGTAACGAAGATAGATGACTAACCTTAGCAGACATCATTAACATAGCAGATGCATTAGGACACGCTGCAACACAAGCCGCACACCCAATACATTGAGCTGCATCAAACGCTTGATCAGCATCTTTCTTAGCAATAGGCATAGAGTTAGCATCAGGAGCACTACCAGTACGAACAGAAATATATCCACCTGCTTGAATAATCCGATCCAAAGCTGAACGATCAACAACCAAATCTCTTATAATAGGAAGTGCTCGAGCTCTAAAAGGTTCAAGAATAATAGTATCGCCATCAGCAAACGATCTCATATGAAGTTGACATAATGTCACTTTATCACGAGGACCATGCGCTTCTCCATTAACTACAGCACCACATGTTCCACAAATACCTTCTCTACAATCATGGGCAAATGCAATAGGATCATTACCTTTTTTAATTAAATCTTCATTAACAACATCTAACATTTCTAAAAAAGAAGCATCTGTATCTATATTTTCAGCTAAATACGTTTTAAAAAACCCTTTTTCATCCGGTCCGTTTTGACGCCAAACCATTAAATTTACAGAAATTGTTTTCATTTTATTTATAACTCCTAACAGAGGGTTGAACATTTTCAAACTCTAATTCTTCAATATGCAACTCTGGTGTATTATCTATACCCTTAAATTCCCAAGCAAAAACATTTGTATAAGCTTCATCATCACGTAAAGCCTCCCCTTCCGGAGTTTGACTATCTTCACGGAAATGACCACCACACGACTCTTTTCGCTCTAAAGCATCTCGACACATTGTTTCAGCAAACTCTAAAAAATCAGCAACACGTAACGCCTTTTCTAACGTTTGATTAAACTCATTATTAGAACCCGTAACAATAACATCTTTCCAAAAACGTTCTCTAATTTCAGGAATACGTTTAATTGCTTCCTTTAAACCTTCCTCATTACGAGACATGCCACATTTGTCCCACATTAATAAACCTAATTCCCGGTGAAATTCATCAACCGTTTTGGTACCTCTAATCGACAAAAGTGACTTAATACGTTCCATAACATCTTTTTCAGCAGACAAAAACGACTCATGTTCAACACTAACAGGTTCTAAATCAACATTGGCCAAATAATTTCCTAATGTATATGAAATTACAAAATAACCATCCGCTAAACCCTGCATCAGCGCACTAGCACCTAAACGATTTGCGCCATGATCAGAAAAGTTAGCTTCTCCCAAAACAAATAAACCTTCAACATTCGACATCAAGTTATAATCCACCCATAATCCACCCATCGTGTAATGAACCGCAGGATAAATCATCATTGGTTCTTCGTAAGGATTAGAATCTGTAATACTATGATACATATCAAATAAATTCCCATAACGCGCTTCAATAGCATCTTTTCCCAAACGTTCAATAGAATCTCTAAAATCTAAATAAACAGCTAACTTAGTAGGCCCAACACCTCTCCCTTCATCACAAACATATTTAGCATTTCTAGAAGCTAAATCTCGAGGAACAAGATTTCCAAAACTAGGATATTTACGTTCTAAATAATAATCACGTTCATCTTCTGGAATATCATTAGGATGACGATCATCACCAACTTTTTTAGGAACCCAAACTCTACCATCATTTCGTAACGATTCACTCATTAATGTTAATTTAGATTGATACTCTCCATGAACAGGAATACAGGTAGGATGAATTTGTGTATAACAAGGATTAGCAAAATAAGCGCCTCGTTTATGAGCTTTCCAAGCAGCAGTCACATTAGAACCCATCGCATTTGTCGATAGATAGAAAACATTTCCATAACCACCTGTACAAAGTAAAACTGCATCTGCAAAATGACTGGTTATCTCACCTGTTTTTAAATTTCTTGTAACAACCCCTCTAGCTTTTCCATCAATAATAACAAGATCCATCATTTCATGTTCTGTATACATCGTTACACCACCGGAATTAACCTGCTTCATTAACGCCGAGTAAGCACCTAATAAAAGTTGCTGACCTGTTTGACCTTTAGCATAAAACGTACGAGATACTTGAGCACCCCCAAACGATCGATTATCTAACAATCCACCATATTCACGAGCAAAAGGAACACCTTGAGCTACACATTGATCAATAATATTGACACTAATTTCAGCTAAACGATGTACATTCGCTTCTCTAGCACGAAAATCCCCACCTTTTATAGTGTCATAAAACAATCGATAGACACTATCGCCGTCATTTTGATAATTTTTAGCAGCATTAATACCACCTTGAGCAGCTATACTATGAGCTCGTCTAGGCGTATCATGAAAACAAAAAGTATGAACTTGATAACCAAGTTCTGACAATGTAGCCGAAGCACTAGCTCCAGCTAAACCCGTTCCTACAACAATAACTTTATATTTACGTTTATTAGCAGGATTTACCAACTTCATATTAAATTTATGCTGAGTCCACTTATCAGATAACTCACCTTCTGGAATATTAGAATTTAAAGATTTATTAGCCGACATATATTTCCCAACCTAAATGATGATGTATATAAACATAAACAGGAATAATAGAAAAACCAAATGCAACAAAAGCACCAATCCCCCAACTCACTTTATGAATAATAGGCGTATAAACTGGATGATAAAAACCAAACGTATGTAAAACACTTTGCACACCATGAATTAAATGAAAACCAATAGCAAACATAGTCACAATATAAAAAACAGAACGAAAAGGGTTAATAAAATAATTATAAACATGACCATATAAACCATAATAAACGCCATCAATCACAGAATTGTCAGCCGTATGAGGCGTAAACGTAAAATCAAATAAATGAACAAAAATATAAACAAAAATTAATAATCCAGAATAACGCATAGTTTGAGTAAATAAAGATCGTGTTTTTTTATGAATAGGAACAGTATAACTATGTTCACGAGCCTTTTTATTAACAATAACCAAATAAATAACTAAAGAAAAATGCATTAAAAACATAAAAAGCAAACCCAATCTCATAATCCATAATATAGGACCAAGGCTATGTAGTTTATGAGCATAAGAATTTAAGGCAACCGGACCCGAAAAAATCAAAAAGTTTCCTAGTAAATGAGCTATTAAAAATCCAACCATTGCTAAACCTGAAAGGGCAACTAACTGTTTTATTCCTACTAACGATAAAGATAATTTACGAAACATAATATAAATTTATACCCAAATTTATTTAATTTAAAACGAGCACAATCATACTACTTTTCAAGCAAGAAGACAAGCTGAGCAATAACTAAAAAAATATTAAATCTTGAATTCTAAAATTTACTATAACACAATATAATAGAATTCAGGAGGAAACTATGAAACGAACAGAACATGATACAATGGGATCCATAGAAGTCCCAAAAGAAGCTTACTATGGCGCACAATCCGCACGATCATTACAAAACTTTGATATTGGAATAGAAACATTTTCTAGAACATTTATCGAATCATTCGGAATTTTAAAAAAAGCATGTGCAAAAGCTAATTTTGAATCTAATACAATGAAAGAAGAAACCTATAACCTAATCGCTGAAGCCGCAGATGAAGTTATTGAAGGTAAATTAGATAACCACTTTCCTTTATCCGTATGGCAAACAGGTAGTGGAACACAAACAAACATGAACGCAAATGAAGTTATTTCAAATAGAGCCATTGAATTAGCTAATGGAGAAATTGGAAGTAAAAACCCTGTTCATCCTAATGATGATGTAAACAAATCTCAGTCATCTAACGATACATTTCCAACAGCAATGCACATAGCAATTGCATTAGAAACACATCGAAATTTAATCCCTTAATTAAATCAACTCATAAAAACATTATTAGAGAAAACAAAACAATTTAATGAAATTGTTAAAATTGGCAGAACGCATTTGATGGATGCAACACCAATTACAATAGGCCAAGAATTTTCTGGCTATGTAACACAACTACAAAATGCATTATCTCGAATAGAGCATAACATTGATTTCATTTATGAATTAGCGATAGGTGGAACCGCCGTAGGAACAGGATTAAATACACCCAAAAACTTTGATAAAACAGTATGTAAACATATTGCAACCTTTAGTAAATTACCATTTAAACCAGCTCCAAACAAATTTGAAGCACTATCAGCTCATGATGCCATCGTTAATTTTCATGGAGCATTAAAAACATTAGCCTGTGCTTTACATAAAATAGCAAACGATATCCGTTGGTCTGCATCAGGACCACGATGTGGAATCGGAGAATTAACCTTACCAGCAAACGAACCTGGATCATCTATTATGCCAGGAAAAGTAAACCCAACACAATGTGAAGCATTAACCATGATAGCTGCACAAGTTATTGGAAATGATACAACAATAGCCTTTTCAGGGGCCTCTGGAAATTTTCAACTCAATGTTTATAACCCAGTTATTATTTACAATGCACTTCAATCCATAACCTTATTAAGTGATGGTATGAACAGCTTTCACGATAACTGTGTGATTGGAATAGAAGCAAACATCCCAAATATCAAAAAGAATCTAGTAAATTCCTTAATGTTAGTAACAGCATTAAACCCCCACATTGGGTATGATAATGCTGCAAAAATCGCAAAAAAAGCGTATACCGATAATACAACCCTGAAAAAAGCTGCTCAAGAATTAGATCTACTAAGTGAAGAAGAATTTGATAAACTGGTAGTTCCTGAAAAAATGATAGGAAACTAAAATGAGATTATTAATTATCCTCTTATTGTTATTCACAACACAAGTAAGTGCAAAAAACATTTTTAAAGAATTAAAAAGCGAAGAAATTTTATTACTAACAGGAAAAAATTATCAAATTGCAACTCAAATTGGATCATCATCATTTAAAAGTAATTTTCAAAACACATTTGGGATAAAAATTCCAATGAACAATACAAGCTTATTAGGATGTAATATTGAGTTTTATAGTTTAATCCCAAAGAACTCAACAAGTAACCGAGAGTATAAAGTTCGAGCAATTACTCCTACTTACACAACCCTATTTAAAAAAACACAAAAAAGACAATATTTTTATGGGGTTAAAACTCCAATACAAATAATTTTATATAAAGAGTCAGGAGCCATTGATACTGGAGATGAACAACTAACTGCATTTGGATTAGAATCATTTATAGGAAGTTCCATCACTATTTATAAAACGTTATCACTACAATTAGAATTTGGAACACTAATAAGCTATCTCCCTAAATTAATTCATCAAGCTAATACAACACCAGAAAAAAACAAACTGTATTATTTACCAAAGTTTTCACTATCAATAATTTTTTAACAACTAGAATCTAAACCCAATACTATTAGCAAAAATAACAGGATATCCAGGAACAGTAGCAAAAACAACACTCATATTAGGCTTTATTTTCCACTCAACTTCTATATCACCCCCATACCATAAAAAAGCTTTTTCAAACCGATCAGAATGATAAGTTTCTCCATAAAAAGAACTTCCTTCATAAGTATCTCTATGAAGCCACCAATTTTGACGCCAAATAAATGATGGACCAAACCCTAATCTAACATAAAAGTTATCAAATTTACGAGCATTAATACGAAACCCTAAATGAAAAAAACCAGCCGCTAAATGTCCTGAATCACGATACACAGAAACCGCACTTCTAATAACAAACCAATTTGTTAAATAAAAATCACGATCAAGCTGCAATCCAGGATGAAAAAACCAATCTTTCTCAAAATGGCTAGAGTAACCATAAAATTTTAGATTATAATCAACTTCTTTTGCAAGAAAACCTACTTGCAAAAAAAGCAGCCAAGCAATAATTATATAAATAAACCCTTTGTTAAAGAGTCTATACACAACCACGATTCATTAGACTTGAGACGCTAACGCTTTAACAGCTGAAACAGATTCTTGTAAAGCTGATAACTCTGACTGATTAAGATCTAATTCAATAACACGGCGAACACCTTCTCGTCCTAATTCAACAGGAACACCACAATATAAATTATCAACACCATACTGACCTTGTAATAAAGCACAACATGGTAAAATACGACCCGAATCAAGCAAAACAGCTTCAACCATAGCAACAGACGATGCAGAAGGTGCATAAAAAGCAGAACCTGTTTTTAAATACTTAACAATCTCAGCACCCCCATGACGGGTTCTATCATTAATCGCATCAATGGTTTGAGCATCTAACAATTCTGTAATAGCAATACCATTAACAGTAGAATATTGAGGAACAGGAACCATAGTATCACCATGACCACCTAAAACCATAGGTCGTACATCTTTAATCGAACAATTAAGCGCTTCTGCAATAAAACAAGCATATCGAGATGAATCTAGAACACCAGCCATTCCAAACACTCTATTAGGATCCAAACCTGACTTTTGCCAAGCTAATTGTGTCATAACATCAAGAGGGTTAGAAACAACAATAATAATAGCATCCGGAGATTGAGCAACAATTTGTTCAGTAACTGATCCAACAATATTAGCATTTGTATTTAATAAATCATCACGACTCATACCAGGTTTTCTTGCTATTCCAGCTGTAATTACAACAACATCAGAACCAGCTGTATCATCATAGTTATTCGTTCCAATAATAGACGTATCAAACCCTTCTGTTGCAGCTGACTGCATCATATCTAATGCTTTTCCCTGAGGTAACCCCTCAACAATATCAATTAAAACAACATCAGCTAATTGTTTTTCTACAATTCGCTGAGCAGCAGTCGCTCCAACATTTCCTGCACCTACAACAGTTACTTTTGCTTTATTCATAATTTTACTCCTTTTAATACTTTTCCATCGTTCGTTCAACCGAATCAGCCCAATTCAAAATTCCCCCATCTAAACCCTTTAAATTCAAAAACCCTTTTTCTGACATAATCATAGCAGCTTCACTACTAATTTTACCTTCTTTACAAATAAGAATATATTCTTTTTGTTGATCAAAATCAGTAATATGTTCCCCAAATTCTGATAAAGGAACTAAAATAGATCCATCAATATGACAAATTTCAAATTCTTCAGGTTCTCTCACATCCAATAATGTAATACGATCCTGAGATTTAAGCTTATCACGCAATTCATGAGGCGTAATCATCGATATACTATCATTATTAATATTATTATCTTGTAAATTATCCTCAGTCATAAAATGCTCCTTTTAATATTTATTCAACGCCGTATCAATATTATCCGCCCAAGATAAAATACCCCCTGCTAAATTAACTACATTCTGAAATCCATATTCTTTCATCATAGCAACAGCTCGAGCACTACGACCACCACTTTTACAATGAACTACATAGGATTTAGATTTATCTAGTGATTCTAACGAATCTTCTAAATCTCCCATAGGAATAAGCACCGCTGATTCAATAGCACAAATATCATATTCATGAGGTTCACGAACATCAATTAATTCAAATGTATCTTCTTTATCAAACTTTTCTTTTAAATCAAATACCGTTATATCATCAACATCATTATTAGTCATTTCATTTACTCCACAAAATTGATTATAATCTATGAGTTCCTTAATCTCATAGTCATTTCGTTTCTTGATAGAAACCTCTCTAAAACTTAATTGTAACGCATCAAATAAAATTAGTCTTCCTGAAGCTATATTACCTATATTAAGTAAAACCTTAATCACCTCATTAGCCTGCAATGTAGCAACAACACCTGGCAATACCCCCAACACACCCCCTTCAGCACAGGAAGGAACAAGCCCCGGTGGTGGAGGTTCTTGATACAAACAACGGTAATTAGGCCCATCCTGATAATTAAAAACGGTTACTTGTCCTTCAAAACGAAAAATAGATCCATACACATTTGGTTTTCCAGCTAAGACACAAGCATCATTCACTAAGTAACGTGTTGCAAAATTATCCGTTCCATCTGCAATAACATCATACTGAGAAAATAACTCAATAGCATTCGCTGAAGTTAACGGTTCTTGATACGTATTAACCTGAATATGTGGATTTAAATCTAATAATTTTTGCTTAGCAACATCCACCTTAGACTTACCAATATCAGATGTTGCATACAAAACTTGTCGTTGCAAATTAGATTCATCAACAACATCAAAATCAATAATTCCAATTGTACCAACACCAGCTGCCGCAAGATACGTTAATAAAGGACACCCTAATCCACCCGCACCAACAACCAAAACAGAACTAGCTTTCAATCTTTCCTGCCCTGACTTACCTACTTCAGGCAAAATCAAATGACGAGAATAACGACCTAACTCAGATTGAGATAAACTCATACAACCCCTCCTGCAATCGCAGGAACAATAGAAAGACAATCTCCATCAGATAAAACCGTTTTTTCCCCATCTAAATCTCTAATATCGGTATCATTAATATAAAAATTAACAAACTTTCTTAATGCACCACTATCATCCACTAAATACACCTTTAGTTTAGGATAAGATTCAACCAAACTTCCAATAATAGTATTAACATCCCCATCAACATCAACCATTAATTCCGTTTGCTGATTAACAGAAGGTCTTAAGGGAGTTGGAATTAAAATTTTAATAGTCATTTATTACGCCTCCAATAATTGAATAAAAATTATAGCATAATAATAATTATATCAAAGTAACAAACTAAAACTTATATTTCAAAAATAACATCACTTAAAAACGAAAATTCTTCAACAGAAACAACAGAAATATGATGAGATCGATCTAATTCTATACTATAATCTAACAAAATTTGATTATTAGTTACAAAATAATCACAACGATATAATTTATGAGCAGCCAAATGTTTACAAATAGCAAAAATATCCTGATCAGAATAAGAGTTATGAAGTAATGTTTTAGATAATATTTCAGTAAACTCTTGTATTAACAATGAAAAACGCCTATTAAGAGATCGTAATGATTCAATTTTAGAATAATTAAAAAAAGGAATATCACGACACCAGCGATAAAAAACTGGCTTAATAAAAACTGTTTTATCCCCTCTATTAAATCCCATTCGAAAAACATTTAAAACCCAAGAAAAAAACAACGATATTCTTGATGATTCTTCCATAAAACCAGCTTCAATCTCTTCATCCGAAAGAACAAGATCATATACTAAAAATAAATTAATCTCCTTCTTTTTATATCTAACAAAAACATCCTTAAATACCTGAAAAATATTACCTGAAAATTGATACGTATCTAAAGAGACAGAAATATCAGCTTTTGGAGAAAAAAGAACAGGCTTTTTCTTTTTAAAAATCATCGAATAACTAATGTTTCATCAACAAAAACATGAGTATCTAATGACAACTCAAAAGACTTAAAGTCAGTTGGTTTTCCGTCATAAACCGATTGAATAATATAAGAAAAAAAAGGCCATGCATATTCTAAATCCGTTTCTGATGGAATAGCAGGATGATCTGGATGAGAATGATAAAACCCTAACAACGTCATACCCAATTCATCCGCTTTAGCTTCTAAAAAACGATAATCATCAGCTGTAATTTTAAATCGTCGACGTTTATCTTCATCTGATTGATTCACAATATCAAAACACGATAAAACTTCTTTCGATCCATTATCTAAAACCTTTCCTAACATAGCACCACAACACTCATAAGGATAAGCTGCAATACTTTGAAGCTTTATTTCAGAAAAATGGGTTTTCGATACAATAATCATCATCATTCCAAAATGAATCTTGCAAATATTTCGCAGCATTATCAGGAAAAACAGTAACAACCACTCCCGTATCCAAACGCTGTGAAAGTCGATGCGCTAACACTAAATTAGCAGCAGAACTAGGAGATAATGCTAAACCTAAATGACAAAACGCAGCACGTGCATAACAATAAGCATCATGTGTCCCAACATGCCCATCTTCATCAGCCAAAGAACTATCATAAATACCAGGTACAATAGCCGTAGGCATATGCTTCCAACCTTCTAATCCATGCATAGGACTATCAGGTTGAACTGACATACAAAACACACCTTTTTCTTTCAAAAAACGGCTAGTCCCCACAAACGTACCCGATGTTCCTAAACCAGCTACAAAATGAGTAACTTTCTCCTTAGTTTGATTCCAAATTTCAGGTCCTGTCGATTCATAATGAGCTTTCCAATTATACTCATTATTATACTGATCAGGGTAATAATACATATCAGGAAATTGTGCTACCAACGTTTCAACCATCTTTTGAGCGCCATCTGTTCCTTCTAAAGGAGAAGAATAATGTATTTTTGCACCATAATTCTTTAACAGTAACTTTCGTTCAACAGATGCATTTTCAGGAAGTACCAATTCAATAGGAATTTGATAATAAGCTCCTAACATAGCATAAGCTAATCCTGTATTGCCACTTGTCGCATCAATTAAAATTTTATTATGTAATTCACCCGAGTCAAAAGCATGTTTAAACATAAAAAAAGCAGCTCTATCTTTAACTGAACCACTGGGATTATACCATTCACATTTTGCAAAAATTTTAACAGTATCTGAACGCTTATGTTTAATTTCTAATAATGGCGTATTACCAACTAAATCATGAAGTTGTTGAACCTGAGAAGTATCCTTCTTAGATAATATAGTCATTTAATAAATCATCCAAATCTTTTTGTTTTTGACTCTTTGTTGCATCTAAAACCAGTTTATCATACATTGGTTTTTCAGCCTTATAAACAAGTCCAAAAACATTAGGAACATCTTTCGAAATAGCCATAGCATCTTCATAAGACTGAGGAGAATATGATTGAACCTTTGCATCAGGAGCCGATTTGCTATCGGCCGCAATACCAGCCTGTTCATCAACTAAAAACGTAAGCCAAGATGAATCTTGAAAGTTCCAAGCACTAGGATTAAATTTAGGACAGCGTTGAGCAATATGAACAAAAGAAAATCCAGGATGTTTAAAAGCAGCATCTAATGTCTCTACAAAATGATTTCCCATCCATTCAGCTGTAGTAGCAACGAATGAAGCACCAGCACCTAAAGCAAACGAAATAGGGTTAATAGGCTCAATCATAGCACCTGAAGGATGAGATGGAGTTGGTAATCCCTGACGCGTTGTTGGCGATGTTTGGCTTTTAGTTAACCCATAAATTTGGTTATCAAATAACAAATAAACACAATTAAAATTTTTCTTTATTCCATGTAATAAATGATTTCCCCCAATACTTAAACTATCACCATCTCCTGAATGAATAAATAATTTTAATTCTGGTTTTGCCAAAGCAATACCCAAAGCAATAGGAATAGCTCTTCCATGAATAGAATGAATCCCATAAGTATTCATATAATGAGGAATACGACCAGAACATCCAATCCCTGAAATGTTAACTGTATTTTCACGAAAAATTTGATTTTGAACCATAAATTTTCGTAAACCCACTAAAATCGTATAATCGCCACACCCCGTACACCAACGAGGATCTGAAGACTTCAAGTCTTTCATTGTAACCGGATTCACAACATCAGAGTTAGGCATGCTGAACCTCCTTTAAAAAAGCCTGAGCTTTTTCAATTAAATAAATAGGTTTAATTGGTCTTCCTTTAGCTTCACAAATCAACCCCTGTACATCACATAACGTTTCTGAACGCAGCATCATTGAAAACGGAGTAGCCTTTAACGAATCTCCATACGCCATTTCAATCGTAACAACATGTTTATAAGATTGAAAAATATCAGCAAGATTTAAAGGTAAAGGATACACCATTTTAAAATGAAGCCCACCTACATCAAACCCATCATTAACTAAAGACTGAACAGCTTCTTCAATCGCTCCACGAGAACTCCCCCACCCTACTAACAATAAATCTCCAGAATCAGCTCCAAAACGCTCAGGCGTTTTTAAAGCATGCCGAACAGCATGAATTTTTTTACTACGAACTTCATGAGCACGATGATTACTATCTGCAGAATATTCAATAGCACCTGAAGAACCTGTATTTAATCCTGTCACGCGTCTCATTTGATCAGGAATCCCAGGACTATTTTGATTTTCTTTAACCATTTCTATCGAATCAGACAAACGATTCATATAAAAATGATCTAAAACAAAATCATCAATTTCACGAACATCATCAAGTTTTGACTGTTTTAATTTATCAACAACACGATAACTAACCGATATCATATAATCACTTAAAATAATAACCGGTAAACGACAAACTTCTGCAATATAACGAGCAACATGTGGAACATAAAAACAATCATCAACATTAGCAACACTAATAACAACCTTAGGGCCATCTCCATGACTTCCATAGGCAGCTGCAAACAAATCAGTTTGCTCAGTACGCGTAGGCAATCCTGTCGAAGGACCACCACGTTGAACATCAACCACAATACAAGGTATTTCTGAAGCCACTGATAACCCAATAAATTCTTGTTTAAGTGATAATCCAGGACCAGATGTTGCTGTTATAGCAGGAACACCCGCAAAATAAGATCCAATCACAGTTCCAATCGCTGATATTTCATCTTCAGCTTGATGTAAAACCCCACCATACGCAGGTAACAAACGAGCCAAGCTATGCATAATACTAGAAGCAGGAGTAATCGGATATCCAGCATATAATCGTATGCCAGCATCAATAACCCCTAAAGCTAATGCTGTATTACCATCTAACAAAACCTTTTCATTTTCATGAGTAACACCTTCAAATAAAAGGGAATCAGCTTCATCCATAACCTGAGCATTAAACCCAAGTTCAAAAATTTGAATATTACTATCTAACTTATCTTTAGGTAATTTTTTAAAAGTTTGTTTAATAAATGATATCAAAAAATCTTTATCAACATTAAACAAACACGCTAATATCCCAAGATAATACATATTTTTCCCATTACCATTCAAAGATTTAATAAGTGCCTCTGCTTCCTCAGAAATCATAAATGAAACAACATTATATCCAGCATCTGCAGCCTTTTTTTCTACAGCCTCATAAGCATCTTGTGCTCTTTTTTTAGATCCTAAATCTAATAAAATTGTACATCCCTCAGTAAATTCTTGATCCTGTAACCGTCTTTCTAACAATATTTCATGCTCAACCAAAACAAGATCACTAAAAGAACCAATATTGGTAATATCAGAATCACTTAACCGAATAACAGCACCAGACAAAGAAAAAGGAGTCCGTTTTGGTGGACTAATTTCAGCTGGAATAATCGGTTCAATAAAAACATAAACACCTTTTTTTGCAAAAGCCTTAATTAAAATATCACCGGCTTTTTGAGCTCCATTTCCTGCATCCATCAATAATTCAAATCGAAAATTACTTTTTTTCTGCATAGTTTACACCTTTTTTTCCCATTCGAATATTATACCACATTCAACTCAAAACAAAACATTTTAATGACTAATAACAAATATATTTCTTTTACAAATTTAACTAATATTTTATGATATAACATACCAATGAAACAACTCAACAATCACCCAAGCATATCTCCCTCCCCCGGTCCTGTAGTCTTATTAATTTTAGATGGAGTAGGAATTGGAAAAAACGATGATAGTAATGCATGCTTTAAAGCCAACACTCCGTTTTTAGATACATTAAAAGATAATCCAATATACTTTAAATTAAAAGCACATGGAACAGCTGTTGGTATGCCAACCGATAATGACATGGGAAATAGCGAAGTTGGTCATAATACTTTGGGAGCTGGACGCGTCTTCAAACAAGGATCATCACTAGTTAAACAATCTCTTGAATCGAAAACATTATTTCAAAATAAAACCTATAAAGATGGTATTCAAAACTGTATCAACCATAATAGCACCTTACATTTAATAGGATTACTATCAGATGGAAATGTACATAATCACATTGATTATCAAATTCAACTAATAAAGCAAGCCGTACATGACGGAATAAAAACAATACGACTGCACTGTCTTCTAGATGGCCGAGATGTTGAAGCACGATCAGCTTTAACCTATATCAAAACATTACATGAACACATTGATCCATTAGAATGCGATATTAAAATAGCCTCGGGTGGAGGTCGAATGATAACAACCATGGATCGATATAATGCAGACTGGCGAATTGTTGAACGTGGTTATAACGCCCATGTTCATGGAATTGGTCAGCACGTCAATAAAATCGAAGATGCCATTAATCAAGCATACGAAGACCCATCCATCACCGATCAATATATTCCTCCATTCGTAATTACAGATAAAAATGGCCCTATTGGAACAATAAAATCTAACGACACGGTATTTATAACTAACTTTCGAGGTGATAGAGCAATTGAAATTTCAGAAGCATTTGAAAGCAAAAACTTTACAAAATTTGATCGAGGTAATCATCCCGATGTTTTTTTTGCAGGCATGATGCAATATGATGGAGACCAAAATATACCAAATCAATTTTTAGTAGCCCCACCACAAATAGATAATCCTATAAGCAATTACTTATGTGCCAAAAACATTCGATCATTAGCTATATCAGAAACTCAAAAATATGGCCATGTAACCTATTTTTGGAATGGAAACAAATCCGGTTACATTAATAAAGAACTAGAAACATTTATCGAAATTAAATCAGATTTAATCCCTTTTGATGAAGCGCCAAATATGAAAGCATATGAAATTACAGATAAAACCATTGAACTATTAAAAACAAAATCTTATCAATTTATTCGTATTAATTTTCCTAATGGAGATATGGTAGGTCATACAGGCAATTTTGATGCTACCGTATCCACGATGGAAACTATTGACGAATGTACTCAAAAAATTGTTTCGTTAGTCAATGAATTACAAGGAACAACCATTATCTTAGCAGATCACGGTAATGCAGATGAAATGTTTACCATCAAAAACGGAAAAAAAACCATCAAAACAGCTCATACTTTAAATCCAGTACCCTGTGCCATCATTACAAAAAACCCTATTACCTATACAAAAAACACCATTAAAACGCCTGGACTAGCTAATATTGCCTCTACAATTTGCAATTTACTAGGCTATGAAAAACCTGAAGATTATGAACCTTCACTAATCAAATAAAATTAAAGATTAGGTAAGGGAAAATGGATACCTTTTTCTATATTTTCATCCTGAAAAATTTTAATATTTTGAAAACGAGATTTTAAAGCAACAACAACATCATCAACAATTTTCTTTGGAACGGATGCTCCTGATGTAATACCACATCGACGCTTATCAGCAAGCCATGAAAAATCTAATTCATCTACCGAATCGATAATATAAGAATCAACACCTAATGATTCTGACATTTCTCTTAAACGATTACTATTAGAACTCGTAGGCGATCCACAAACAATAATTACATCACAAATAGCAGCAATATCACGAACAGAATTCTGACGATTAGTTGTAGCATAACAAATATCCGCTTTAGGCGGACCAATAATATCCGGATAGTGCAATTTTAATTTAGAAATAATAGATTGTGTATCTGACACAGACAACGTAGTTTGTGTTAAAAATCCGATTGGTTTAGTTTCATCTAATTTCAAAAGATCAACATCTTCAACCGTTTCGATAATATGTAATAAGCCTTGATCCACATATCCAGATGTCCCTATCAACTCTTGATGTCCTTTATGACCAATTAAAATAGTTTGAACACCTCGCTCCGAAAACCGAACAGCTTGACGATGTATCTTACTGACCAAAGGACAAGTCGCATCAATAATATGCAACCCTCTTTGTTTAGCTTTTACATATTCTTCAGGAGCCGTCCCATGAGCACTAAAAACAACCACATTATCTGCTGGCACATCAGACAAGTTTTCAATAAAAACAACACCTTTCTCTTCAAAATCTTCAATAACAGCCGTATTGTGAACAATTTCATGCCTAACATACAGCGGATTCCCATATTTATGCAAGGCTCGATCAACAACTTCAATAGCACTTGCAACGCCAGCACAAAACCCCTGAGTAGCCGCTAAATGTATTTCTTCTAATACCGTAGTTTCTGTTAATTGACTCATAAAAACAAACCTATCACATAAACAAGAGGAATCAATGGTGGATAAAATATAGTTATAAACAAAATTTTACGTGCTATCATATCATTTAAATCCAAACAAAACTTACAAACATATCCAATCAAACAAATATTTAACAAAGTAACAACATAAATATAAATAACACCTAAATCACCATAAAACAAGGGTAAATAGGTAGCTACAACAAACAAAATACTTGAAAAAAATAAATAAAAACGAGTACGTCTACCTGATTCATCATGAATACTCACCATTTTCAAATTAGCTGATTCATAAGATCGTCTATAAATCCAAGCAATCGAAAAAAAGTGAGGTAACTGCCATAAATATAACATTAAAAATAATAATAAAATAAAATAGCTAAAAGACTCCTGAACCATAAACCAACCCGATAAAAGAGGCATTGCTCCAGGAAAAGCACCAACAAATGTATTCATAGAAGAAAAACGTTTTAAGGGGGTATAAACAAAATCATATAAAACAAAAACAAATAACCCATTAAGCAACACTAACCAATTAGTTTTAATATATAAAATTACAATTCCAATAAGCATAAAAGCAATAACCATACATATCACATGAACATGCGTTATACGAGCTGTAGGAAGAGGTCTAAATTGTGTCCGCTCCATCAGTCCATCAACATCTTTTTCTAAAACATGATTTAAAGCAGCCGAAGCTGAAAAAATAAAACCAGAACCAAGTAAAAGCCAAAACAAATCTGACATATTCCAGAAAGAAAAATCTAAACCAACACTATAACCAAAAAATGTAGTTAATAAAGCAGAAAATAAAATTCTGACTTTTATCAGATCAAAAAAATCTTTTATCCACACAACCTATAAACCTCTTTTAAAATTATTACTACGCACTACCTTTTGTTTTGCATTAAAAGGGTTTGATGAAACAGACAAATCAGTCGTATTCTTATTAACAATTAAATATTTATTTAACTGAGATTCCAAACGTTTAACCTGTAATTGAAAGTTTCTTAATTCTAACTCTTTCTTTTTCAAATCAGCATCTAGTGTCAAATTCGCAGATTTTAATGATTGAATATCTTTTTGTGATTGCTGTTTATATAAATCTAAAGATTGCTTATATTTATCTTCATAACTTCCAATAGTTTTCTTACGAGTTAAATCTTCAATAGAAGATAATTCTGATGTTAACCGACTAACCTCACCTTGCAAATCCTTAATTTGATCTTGATAATCTTGGAATTGATCATCAACTAAAGTATCTTTGTGAGATAAATCTTCTTTTAAAGAATCTATTTGACCCAATAAAACGTTTTGTTGTTTCATATGCTTATCTTTTTCAAAATCTAATAAATGATCAAATTCTATTTTCTGATCTCGTTTACATTCTTCAACAATTTTTTGACGACGATCTAATAAATCTTCTTCAAATAAACGACGTCGTTGTGACAAATCTTGTTCAAATGCATCTAAGCGTTCCGAAAAATCAACCTTCTGCCTATCCTCAAGCTGTTTTAATTGACTTGAAAACTTATTTTTTTTATCTAAAAATTCTAACTCTAAATCATCTAACTTAGTAGTCCTCTGAGAATCTAATATAACAACCATTTGCTTACGAACACATTCAAACTCTTGTTCTCGCTCAAACATTAACAACTCATAAGACTCTAATTTTTCAGTTTGCTTAATTAAGCGCATATCATAATCATGAGAACGAGATTCAAAAACGTTAATATCACGTACAAGCGATTCTTTTTTATTTTCATACTCATCCATCAATTTTTCTTGTTGTGATTTCCAAGATTCTTTTTCATCCAAAAATTGTTGACGCAAATCATCAATTTCACCCGTTAAAGTAAGTTTTTTATTTTGTAGATCACGTAACATACGTTTACGATCCTCTTCCCACTGAAACTTTTCTTGATCAATGGATTCCAAAACATCTACTTTTTCTAATTCCCACATATCCCTCTTTTGATCTAATTGTTCAGAAAATTCGAGTAACATACTAACTGACTTTTGTTTCTTTTCCTCTAACTCTTGTACAGAAGATGCTATAAGCATATGAAAAACACCATGAACAGATTCAAATTCAAAATTCAAACATTCATACTGCTCCGCCAAAACTTGCTGAGTTGAATCAACTTGATCTTGAAAAGACTGATTCATAGAATCAATAGATGCCATAACCTCAGCTTTTTTGTCCACTAACTTACGGTCTAATTCATCTCGCTTACTATTAAACTCTCCCATTAATTGATCACAATCAAAATCATACCGTTTCTTTGTTGAAGTTTTCTTTTCTTCTAAATCAAGAATAAAATCATCATACTGTTGTTTGGCATCTTCTGCTAAGTCTGCATATCGGCAAACTTGATCACAAAACCCAAAATAAAAAGATTCAGATTGAATAAGTTGATCTTGTTCAAAAGAAACCTGAACATCATATTGAGCTTTATGATGTTCTTTTTTCACCAATTGAATAACATGATCTTTTTCAGAAATCATACGATCAACATCTCGTTTCAATTGATTAAGATCATGATCATACTTATCTTTAGTTTCCCGATACATATCATCTAAAGATTTTTTACGCTGAGACGACACACGTTCCAATTCTTTTAAATTATCAACAGAAACCTGTATCTGACTTGATAAATGTAATTGTCGCTTAGCATCATCCAACTTCTTTTTTATTTCTTTATATTCACGAAACTGAGAAATAAGTTGATTTTCAACATGAGACATAGATGCCGTTAAATCTGGAAAAGAGTCAGCAGCAACATCTCCGGTAGATCCTAAATCTTCATTAACAAAAGAAGAAAATTGAGTAACATTAGAATCCTGGCGTTGCTTTAACTGCCGTTGATAATCTTCAATAAAAGAATCTGCTGAGTAATTATTAGAATTAGAATCCTTTTTCATGTACTCTATTATACAGAAATAGCGCTAACAGCTCTAATAGTTTTTACAATCAATGAGATGATGAGCTAGATTTATGTGAATCTGATTCACCATGATAAGATGAATCTCCATGATGACCACCCTCTCCGATAGGTCGAACGGGCGACTGAATATCAAACATTTCACTTTCACTAGAATAAACACCCCCACGAGTCGAAACATCCGCTATTACAATAACAAAAAATATTAATACAAATAAAAGACATCCAAATAAAGCAATTTTATTAAAAGATTCATCCCAACGAACACCCATAAAAAAGAAAATAACAAAAGTAGCCTTAATCATTGCAACAAACATAGCTACATAAATATTTAACCAACCTAAATCAACTTGTGCTACAGCAACTGTAATAACAGTCAAAATTAATAAAGCAATTAAGGTAAATACATAATATTTTAACGGAATAACAAAATGCTCATGCTTATCACTCATTACAATCTCCTACCCTATTAAATATAATAAAGGAAATAAAAATATCCAGATCAAGTCTACAAGATGCCAATAAAGACCTACCATTTCAACTGGTGTAAAGTATTCTGAATTATAGCGCCCCTTATACGTTTCAATCATTAACCAAATAATTAGCCCCATCCCAACCAATACATGTAAACCATGTAAGCCCGTCATCGTAAAATAAATACCAAAGAAAATATGCATCGTTTCATAGACACCCTCACCCGAAAACCAAAGAGAAGGCAAATATCCATGATGAATTTTCTCAGAATATTCAAAAAATTTAATTACCATAAACATACATGCACATAACAATGTTGTTAAAAGATACCAAAAAGAAGACATACGTCTATTTAACTGAGCAGCCCGAATTGACATCGCCATAGTAAAACTACTAATAATAAGTACCAACGTATTTGTACCACCCATTTTCCAAGATAAATGATGATGCGCATCAATAAACATCTCAGGATGTAAACCTCGATACACAGCATAAGCAACAAATAAGGCACTAAAAAAAAGAATTTCTTGAACAATAAACAACCACATTCCTAGCTTTGCAGCAGAAAACTGCTGATGAGCATGCTCAAAATGATGTGCTACAGGAGAGTTATCAGACTGACTCATGAATTCCCCTCTGGATAATCATAAGGACCATGATCAATATATGGCAAATCCTCATCAAAATTAAACGTTGTTGGAGGAGACGCTATTTTCCATTCCATAGCAGAACTTCCCCATGGATTCGGAGGAGCTTGTTTACCCTTCATTAATGAATGTATGAAATAACCAAGAATAATAAAAAACCCAACAGCTAAAACCCAACTTCCTATCGTAGAAACAACATGATAAGGTTGAAACTCAGGCAAATAATTATAATAACGTCTTGGCATTCCTTTTGATCCCATAATAAATTGAATAAAGAAAACCATATTAAATCCAACAAAAACAAAAATAAAAGCAATACGAGCTGCTACTTCACTGTACATTTTTCCAAACATCTTAGGCCACCAATAATGTAACCCAGCTAAAAATGCCATAACCGTACCACCCATCATAACATAATGAAAATGAGCAACTACAAAATAGGTATCATGCAAATGAATATCAAGCGATAATGAGCCTAAAACAACACCTGTAAATCCACCAATAGTAAATAAAAATATAAATGATAAAAAATATAAAAACGGCGATTTCAAATCAATAGATCCTGTATACATTGTAGCAATCCAGTTAAAAACCTTTATACCTGACGGAATTCCAACTAAAAATGTTAATAAAGAAAACAACATAGTTGCATAAGGAGACTGTCCACTAACATATAAATGATGCCCCCAAACTAAAAATGAAATAAAGGCAATCGCCATACTAGAATATGCCATTAACTCATATCCAAACAATTTTTTCTTACAAAACGTTGCAACAACTTCAGAAATAACTCCCATAGCAGGTAAAATCATAATATAAACAGCAGGATGACTATAAAACCAAAAGAAATGTTGAAATAAAACAGGATCCCCACCCAAAGCAGGATCAAAGATACCAATACCAATCGTTCTCTCCAGCATTAACAACAAAACCGTAATCGCAAGAACGGGAGTTGCAAGAACTTGAATAATCGCAGTGGAATATAATGTCCAAATAAATAAAGGCATCTTAAACCAAGATAAACCAGGCGCTCTCATCTTATGAACTGTAACAATAAAATTAATACCCGTTAAAATAGAAGAAAACCCAAGTATAAAAACACCTAAAACCATAGGAATAACAGATGTATCCGTGGACGAAGAATATGGTGTATAAAACGTCCATCCTGTATCAACAGATCCCCCTATAATTGAATAAAAACAAAAAACAGCACCTATCACATAAATCCACAAACTTGCTAAATTCAATTTAGGAAAAGCAACATCAATAGCACCTAACTGAATAGGTAAAAAGAAATTACCTAACGAAGCAGGAATAGATGGAACTATAAATAAAAAAACCATAATAGCTCCATGTAATGTAAAGGCTTGATTATATTGTTTAGCAGTTAGATAAAGAGCACTTGGAGTTAATAATTCTAAACGCAATAATACAGCAAACATACCACCAAGAAAAAAAGCCAATAAAACAAAAGCCAAATACATGATACCAATACGCTTATGATCAACGGTAAAAATCCATGATTTGATTCCCTTAGTAGCATTAAAATAATTAGTTCCGGAAGACATGAATTACTCCTTTAGCGTCTTAATATATTCAATTAAAGCATTAATTTCACGATCTGATAATAAACCAGCATATGAATTCATAACATTTGGATATCCTTTCGCTATTTTATTAGCAGGATAAACAATAGATTCTCTCAAATAGTTATCATCAATTAAAACAGATTCTCCAGATTCTAGCTCTCTCATAGTACCATAAGCATTCTTCCAAGTCGGCCCAATAACACGACTACCATCAATAGAATGACATGCATTACAGGCCTTACTTTTATAAAGTCTTTTACCAAGAATAGGTAATGGTGTTTCTGTATCTTCACCCGTTTCTTTCCACTCTTCAAAATCACTACGAGACATAACAATTAATTTTGCATCCATGTTAGAATGTTGATCACCACAATATTCTGTACAAAAGATTTTAAATGTCCCAATCTTTGTAGCTTCAAACCAAAGATTTGCATAACGATTCGGTTGAACATCTCGCTTCACTCTAAAATTAGGTATAAAAAAACTATGTAAAACATCTTTTGAAGACATAACTAACTTTACTGCCTGACCAACAGGAACAACTAAATCATCACTAGGTCGTTTATCAGTATCAGGATACTCAAAATACCACCGCCATTTTTCCCCAATCACACGAATTTCCATAGCATCTTCAGGAGCAACCATTAATCGCAAATAGTCTCTAAATCCCCAATAAAAAATCCCCATAACAATAATTAAAGGAATAACCGTCCAAATAACTTCTACAGTAAGATTATGATCAATTTGCTTTTCTGCAACCTGATTTTTGTCAGTCCGTTTATATTTCAAACAAAAATATAACGTCACTAATGTAATGCCTATCGTACCAAAAACTGAAAACCATAAAATAACATTAAATTGCAGATCAACGATATCTGATAATGTAGAATAAGATCCAGGTAACCAAGTAGTTCCATAATCAACTAAACTAGTAATATTATCCTGCTCACTCATGATATTATTTCTTCTATACCTTCTGTTTATTAAGCCTATAAATTAAAAAAACAATCATAAAAATAGTAACAGTTCCTGCTAACTTCATTAACTTAATTGCTTCTAAAACATAGCCTTGTTCATTTGGATCATAATTATAACAAAACAATAATAGAGATTCTACTGTAGAAATGATGTTATTCTTCTTAGATTCAGTAATGGACATAGTCAAATCAAAAGGTCTAAATGTAATCCCATATAAATAACGAGTTATTAAACCTGAAGGCGATAAAAATATTAAAGCAGATGAATGGGCATATTGATTTGATTTATCATTAAAGTAATAACGAAATCCAACACTATCAGCTAATTGTCGCACAACATCTTCAGACCCAAACAAAAACTCCCAATGATCATTATTAGAATTAAACGATTTTAAAGAATTTTTATGTTTTTTAGCAAAATCTTGTGTTGTTTGTAATGTATCACGATTATCAAATGAGATCGATAAAATTTGAACATTTTCTAGATCCTTATCCGACAAAAAATTTAACCCCTTAACCATTCCATCTACAATTAAATGACATAAACGTGGGCAAGTAAAATAAGCAAAATTTAAAATAACAGGACCCCGATTCAAATAAGTAGATAAATTAACTAATTCCCCTTTAGAATTAGTTAACTCATGATCTAATAAGACAGAGTCACCTAATTTCTCAATAATACTGGTATTAACAAATTCATCAGGAATTTTCTCAACAGCAACAATAGAAAAAGAAAATAAAAAAAGAAAAAAACTAATTATAACGTTTAATAACATATTGCATACCAACATCAATGGGAACTTTTACCACACCTTGCGATTTATCAACCCAACGTAAATCATCTAATTGAAACTCATATTCCTGATTTAACACATTTAATTTAGGCGTTTTAACAATAGATCGCTTTTGATTTCTATCATGTGACAACATCGAAGTAAACAAAAAATAACTAAAAATAACAACAACAAGCAAAAACACCACTGTAATAATAAACCCTAAAGTAACATTAAAAGCTTCTGGTTCATCTTCATAATATTTAACTTCAACATCAGACATTAAAGAACCTCCTAAAAATTAACAAAATTTAAGGACTCAGATAAACGAGGATCCTTTTTTGGAATCAAACAAACCTTATTAAGATTTTTAAAAAACATTGCAAAGTATAAGGCACCAATTCCAAGAAACAAAGTAATATCAATAAAATGTATATCTAAACCAGCTGGAGATATATTCGGAATAATAATCCAATACAAATCAACAAAATGCATAAAACAAATCCAACCAACCATACAAGCATGATAAGTTAAATTTCGCTTTAACCAACGTGAAATAAATAAAACAAAAGGAATACCAAAATGACCAATACAAAGCAATGCTGTAACATAAGTCCAAGACCCTTCAAAATGCTTCAAATAAAAATCAGTTTCTTCAGGAACACTCGCATACCAAATAAGGAAAAATTGACAAAAAGCAATATAACTCCAAAAAATATTAAAACCATATATCAATTTTCCTAAATCATGATAATGTTCAACCGTCACAATATCCTTAAGAAAATTTTTCTTTCGTAAAAACATATACAATAATGATGTCACAGAAAAAGCAATTAAAGCAGCACCTGCAAAAATATAAACACCAAAAATAGTAGAATACCAATGAGGCGTAATTGACATAACTAAATCAACAGCAGAAAACGTAATAGTTAACCCAAAAATAATCATACTATAAGTTGATGACCGCTCTAAATCTAAAGTTAACTGATGATCCCCCGTTTCATCTTGCAACACTGACTTTCTAAAAAACTTTTTTACAATCCATGACCAAACAACAAAATATAAAATCATTCTAATAATAAAAAACGTTGTATTTAAAAAAGGTCGTTTAATTTGCAATAAATGATCATGTAAAACAGCCTCTAAATGAGTCCAATGATATAAATCATGCATCCCAAACAAGATTGGAATAACCAAAATACCCATTAAAGGAATATTACACATTAAAACCTCAGGTACTCGACGAATAACAACACTCCATCCAGCCGTTGTCACATATTGCAATAACACAATAAATAAAGCACCTAATGTCAATGTTAAAAAAAACATATATGAAGTTAAATAAGAAAAAAAGAAATAATGCGTATCAAAGAAAAACAAAATAAATGAAATAAATAAAAATACACCCGCTACTATAAACAAACCTCGAACAAGAGAACTAAATTTATCTGAAACATCAATATCATGACCAAGCAATTGTTTTTTAACCATTCGTACCTCTCACAGTGATTTAAGTTTTTGTTGATATTCTAAAGGAACATCACGATAATTCATTTTATTAGAAACTTGCAAAGCTCTTATGTAAGTAACAATCGCCCAACGATCTGACTCATTAATTTGCTGAGAATAAGAAGGCATCGTTCTAATACCATTTGTAATTATATCAAATAGCTCACCATCACGATACGATACGATGGCATTATCCCAATATGGTTTTGGTTTAAACCAACCATAGTCCATAACAATTCCATTTCCAGACCCATCTTTACCATGACACATCGAACAATAAATATCAAAACGCTCTTGACCTCGTTTTAAAACAGCATTAGTAACATCAATAGGAACCGTTTTAACCCATACCCCATCCTTCGATTTACCTGTATAAAAGGGTTTATTAAACTGTTTAATTATAGCATCTCGCTTTTCTGGATAAGACATAGCAGACTCCATACCCCAAGGAACCGTATGATCAGGCATTATTTGTGGATCTTCCTGAGACCTAGTACTTGCCTGAAAATCCATATTAGGATTTAAATGAACAGGAGGTTTATCAGATTGCCAACCACGACAACCAACTACACAAGATAGTAAAAACAATAAAATTATAAAATGTTTCATTCAGAATCCTCAATTATCTCAATATGATTAACCCCTATAGTACCCAACAACTCTCTAAGTTTTTCACGATCATAACCCTTTTCAGTAGAATCTAATCCAATAAAAAATCCATGACTAGTTGCCTTTCTAAAATAATCACTTTTAAATAAAGGATTATAATGTTGAGGAAGTTTATTAAGAGCAAACATACCAAAAACAGCTGAAAAGGCAGAAAATAAAACCATTAGTTCAAAGGTTACAGGAACAAAAGCAGGATAACTAAAAAAAGGTTTTCCACTAATAATAAGTGGATAATGTAACGAAACCCATGTTTGCAAAAAAAAGCCTATTAATAACCCAACACTACCACCACATAAAACAATCCAACCCAGTTTAGAATGTTTTAATTTCATGGCATCATCCATTCCATGAATAGGAAAAGGAGAATAAACGTCATATTTACTATAACCACAATCAGACAACACCTCAGCTGCTTTTAATAAAGACTTGGGAGATGAAAATTCAGCTAATAAAATTTCATTCATAACTAATGATCCTCTCCATAATGGGGATCTGCTTCAGGCATGACATTTTTAATTTCTGAAATTGAAATCGAAGGCAAAAATCTAAGAAATAATAAAAACAAAGTAAAAAACAAACCAAAAGACCCAATAAATGTACAAACATCAACCCATGTCGGACTATAATAGCCCCATGATGAAGGCAAAAAGTCTCTATGAAGAGAGGTAACGGTAATAACAAACCTCTCAAACCACATACCTATATTCACAAAAATACTAATAATAAACATAATTGGAATACTCGTTCTACACTTTTTAAACCAAAATAATTGGGGAGAAATAACATTACAAGAAACCATAATCCAATAAGCCCAAGCATAAGGGCCAGAAGCTCGATTAATAAAAGCAAATGTCTCATATTGGTACCCAGAATACCAAGCCATAAAAAACTCCATTCCATACGCATATCCTACCAACATCCCTGTCAATAAAATAATCTTATTCATTCTCTCTAAATGACCAATTGTAACTAAAGACTTTAAATTAAAAAGCTGCCTAGCTAAAACCATTAAAGTAACAACCATAGCAAATCCAGAAAAAATAGCTCCTGCAACAAAATAAGGAGGGAATATAGTAGTATGCCATCCTGGTAACTGTGAAACAGCAAAGTCAAAACTTACAATAGAATGCACCGATAAAACTAGAGGAGTTGCTAAAGCTGCTAACAATAAATAAGCCTTTTCATAATTCTGCCAATGACGATTAGACCCTCGCCACCCTAAAGAAAAAACACCATAAATCACTTGCCTCACTTTACTTTTAGCTCTATCTCTTATAGTAGCTAAATCAGGTACTAACCCAACATACCAAAACAACAAAGACACCGTAAAATAGGTACTAACGGCAAATACATCCCATAATAAAGGGCTTTTAAAATTAGGCCACATTCCCATTGAATTCGGTATTGGAAACAACCAATAGGCTAGCCACTGACGACCAATATGAATCCCTGGAAAAATACCTGCACAAATTACAGCAAAAATAGTCATCGCTTCAGCAAAACGATTAATAGCAGTACGCCATTTTTGACGAAATAAAAATAAAATAGCTGAAATTAATGTACCTGCATGGCCAATACCAACCCAAAAAACAAAATTTACAATAGCATATCCCCAACCAACAGGGTTATTAAGCCCCCAAATACCAATCCCTTCCCATATTAAATAAGCAATCATCGACTTTAGTAATAAAACACCTGAAACAGCAACACAAAATGCAATTAACCACCATGATGGCAACTTCATTTCCATAGGCCTACTAACAATTTCTGTAACCGACTCAAACGTTTCCCCAGGAACAACTAAATCAGGTCTTTTTACTTGTACCGTATTATCAATGCTTGTTGCCATGATGCTCCTTTTTCACATGATGTTTTTTACCATGACTTGAATTTTCAGCAACCAATGCTTTATTAGGATTAAAAACATTTGCTAAATAAGTTGTCCGCGCACCTAATAAAAGCTGTTCTAGTATCGAATAATTACGTTGCTTTTTACGCCATTTATAAACTTTACTATCTTTATCCAAAATATTTCCAAAGGCAATTCCATCCGTCGGACAAGCTTGTTGACATGCAGCCTTTAAATCAACATCTTTAACCACACGCTGCTCATTAGCAGCCTTTTTTGTAGCTGATTTTATTCGTTGAATACAATAAGTACATTTTTCCATAACACCCCTCATACGAACAGTAACATCAGGGTTAAACTGCTTCGCTAACGACTTATCAGGCTCTTTCATATAATCAAATAAATGATATTTCTTTTTAGGAACAGATTGAGGGTGACGTTGATGATAATCAAAAAAGTTAAATTTACGAACTTTTACCGGACAATTATCCGCACAATATCGAGTCCCAACACAACGATTATAAACCATAACATTAAGCCCTTCGTCATCATGAACCGTAGCTGCAACTGGACATACTTGCTCACAAGGCGCATTTTCACAATGCAAACACGATACAGGCTGTTCTAAAACTTTTGGATTATCCAAATCACCTTCATAATAACGATCCGTTCTATTCCAATGCATTTCTCTACCATTTAAAACTTCTTCTTTTCCAACAATAGGGATATTATTTTCTGCCTGACAACTTGCGGTACAAGCATTACATGATAAACAACGATTTAAATCAATAACCATTCCCCACTGGTAACCCGTATCAAATTTATGATTATCCCATAAAGCTTTGTCATGAGGGACTTCTTCTTGACCTTGAGCAAACTCTGGATTAGCTTGATATTCTGATACAGTAGCATAACGAACATGAGGCCTACCTTCCATAGAACCATGATCTTGAGTACTAGCAAACTGATGTTTTTTACTCTGTTTAATAAGGGTTACATGAGAAATACGTCCATCTTTATTTAACAAATGAAAACCATTAAACCCAACTCCTTCCTCAATACGATTTCCCATCTCTTTTCCATATCCCATAGGAATAGAAATAGAATCAAACGCATGTCCAGGAGAAATAAAAACAGGAATATCTAATGACGCATAATCAGTCTGTAAACGAACAAAATCACCTGTTTCTAATGACAACTTTTTAGCGGTCTTAGGAGCAATATACGCCGCATTATCCCAAGTTAATTTATGAAGAGGATCAGATAATTCCTGAAGCCATCCATTATTACTAAAACGACCATCAAAAACTTTATAATCAGGATATAATGTTACCTCAATATCATGACTCGAAGATTGTACTGCCGAAACAGTAATTTTTTTATTAAAACTAGGGTAAACAACCGTATTTTTAGTATATAAAAAACCATTATGAATAGCTTTATCATATTGATTAGAAGATAAATAACTCCAATGCTTCTTAACAATAGCATAATCCGATCGATAAACACGATACACTAAATTCAACAATTCATGTTCCGATAAACCATCAACAGTTCGACGAATAACAGGCTGCGCAATAGAAACAACGCCATCAATAGACTCCAAATCATTCCAAAATTCTAAATAATGTAATTTAGGAATAACCCAATTACATAATTTTGCTGTTTGATTATCATGAGACGATAAATAAATACGATCTTGAGCCTTAGATAAAGCTAACTTTAACCCTAACTCTTGAGGAACCGAATAAACAGGATCCCCATCTAAAATCATAACTGTATCTAATTTTTTGTTATTTAAATCAGAAATAAACTTAGTAATGGATTCAATAGATCTTACTTTATTAAAATCATAATTAGAAAAAGGAAGTGTTTGATAAAAAACCGTTTTAAAATTATTTCCTAAAATACTATTAAGTAAAAACACTAATTGATGCATAGATTCATCTAAAGATGATCCTGCCGTAACTAAAGAACGCCCACGATTTGAAACAAGATCATTAGCAACCGCCGATAAAACTTTATGATCAACAAAGTCCAACTGAAGCTCTTTATACTTAATATTAGTAAAACGAGATAAATCAAAACCAACTTTTCTAGAAATCAAAACAAGCAATTGAGACAAAACATGAACCATATCAGATTGTTTAACAGGAAAATGATGATCCGCTTTAGTACCTGTAACTGTATACCGTTCTTCAAAAACATATAAACGATTTAAATCCGAATCATTATCAGGGTCACGCCGATTTGCAAAATCTCTTGAATACTGAACTTGATGATGACCATAAGACAAAAAATCATCTGACAAAGAAACCACAACATTAGCACGAGATAAATCAAACTTTGTATTAACATAACGACCCGTTAAAGCCTCTAATCCAAAAACTCGATTATCATCATTCACTGCTTCATAACGATAAAATTGAGCTTGCGGCAACACAGAGCGTATAGAATCTATAAGCTTATAGGTAGAAGGAGACAATGTATGCCCCAACAAAAATCCTAACCCCTTTCCAGAGTTCTTTCTAAAGCCACGCTTTTTAGCAAGCATCCAATCTTTAAAATCATCCATAGATCCTGTTTTAGTTAAATGTAAAGGAAACTTTAACCGATCAGGATCATATAAATCGATAATAGAAGATTGAGGAAACAATACTGAAGATCCCTGTGTATTTGGATACGTTGGATTTCCTTCAATCTTGGTAGGTCTTCCTTCATGAGTTTCCGCCAAAAGACCATAAACAGCAGAATTAACCTGATAAGAAGTAGCATAAAAAGTTGGAATACCAGGAACAGAATGCTCTACCTTTCTTGCATAAGCTTTTATTTTATAATAGGGCTTTCTAATATTACATCCTGATAAACCTGCTAAAGCAGCTGTAGAACCAAGAAATTTTAAAAAATCACGCCTAGAAACACCTTCATTTAACTCCGATGCCCCTTCTTGAAATTCACGAAACTTAAATTTCTCTACCCTTTTATCACCATTTAAATCTTCAATACTACGCCATTGCTTTTTCATTAATTTCTCCTACCTATGACACACACTACATTCAATTTTCGGATTAAGATGATACTCTTCTACTAAACGCTTCCCCATTTCTAAGGGATCTTCATCTGACTCCCAAGACAAATTAGTAACATGTTCTTTAGGCCAAATATTTGGCTCTGGATTTCGATGACAATCCAAACACCACGACATACTTAACGATTCAACTTGCTGAACAACTTCCATCTGATCTACTCTACCATGACATTGTACACAGGAAACACCAGAATTTACATGACGAGAATGATCAAAATAAGCATACTCCGGCAACATATGAACATTAACCCATTCAATAGGCGTATTACTATCATAATGCTCTTTAATATCTTTAATAAAAGGACTATCTTGCTTAATTTGAGAATGACAATTCAAACAAAGTTCTGCTGATGGTATATTAGCATGCGCCTGAGTTTCAACATTATAATGACAATAACGACAATCAATACCTAACTCACCCGCATGAAAACGATGACTATAAGGAATAGGTTGTTCTGGTTCATAACCAATTTCTAAATGGTTAGGAGAAAGCCAATACCAAAACAAATGAACAACAAACATTAAAATACCGACAACAGAAACTGCAATAATTGCAGGAACTTTGTTAACCCACTTAGGAAAAACAAAATTCTTAGTCTCTAATTCTGAATCAAGCTCAACATTTTCGTCTTTCATATCGCTCATAATATAACTAAAAACACCTTAAAATATCTTAAAACCAACAATCCATCAAAACCCCAACCTACAATGAATACACCGATTTTAGTTTTTTTACACATTTATTGCAGATTAATTACATGGCAATAAAAGTAAGATTCAAGTATAACACTTTCACTAAAGATTCAGTCAAGATATAAAATTGATAAGAAAACAAATTATTATGATAAAATTAAAAATAATGAAAAAAATTAACAATGTTATTCTAATGTTACAAGACAAATCTATTTTTAATATAATATCGTATGCACTAAAAAATAATAAAATCAAAACCTCTAAAATAGAAGATGCTATACAGAATAATACTATTCAATCAAATTCTTTAGTTATCATTGATAATGATCTAAATCATGAATACATAAAAAAAAACATACAGAAAATCAAAAAGCTGGCTAATAAACCTTACATTCTTCTTGCCATTAGTAAAAATTACCGTTATGTTTTAGAACAACCATTATCTCCCCTGATTAGTGGCATTATTTATAAACCATTTGATATAGAAAAATTATTTCAAGCAATAAACAATTAACAAAAAAATGTTGAACAAAATAGAAGAATCCATTAATCAAATTAATAGCAATTTATTTTCTAAAAAAACCATCATAGAAGAAATTTTTCGTATTTTTCAGTTAATTTTTCCTACCAGCAGCATCAACATCTATACATTTGATATTGATAGAAAAAAAATTGATGCAACACTATCTAACAAAAACCTATGGCCCTTACCAAACAATATGAGCAGATGGCTAACCAATCAAAAAAACAATAAACAAAAACCATCTCTTTACATAAAAAATCGAACCCAATTTATACTAACGGATTTCACACAATATAATAAAGATAAAAAAAAATATAAATATCTATGTAATGATGGTTTATTTATTAATATAATTAACGAGGAAAGCATAGTTTTTGGAACAATTTTCATCCATAATTGGCACATAAAAAAACAATTAACAACAACTTATAAAAATATTAATGATAAAATTCAATTATCCAATCAGTACATTAATCAAATTATTAATTCTATAGAAAATTACCATATTCATAAAAAAATAGAATCATTACTAGATGATAAAAATAAACTTACACAAAAAATACATAAAGATGAACAATCCCTAAACCAACGTTTAATCGAGCTAACAACACTATATGAAACATCCAATGAAGTAAGTCACTCCTTAAACTATATTGAAATAATTGAAAAAATATCCATAAACATTAATAAAGTTCTTAGTTATGATGCCTGCTCAATTTTTTTAAAAAAGATTTTTAATAAAAATGAATTATTTGTTACTGTAGCCAACAACTTCCATCATTCAACAATAAAAATTTTAACAAAATCAACACTAAATTCTATCGACTCTTTTTTTTCAACAACCATTAATCCCAATAATATAGATATAAAAATTACCAAACTAAATAAAAAAAATATTTCCAAAGAAAAAACAATTAACTCCCATGCTACCATACCATTAATATTTAGAGATGAAATTATTGGAATCATTACACTCTTATCATTTAAAAAATCAGCATTTCAACAAAATGAGCTCCAATTTGCACATACAATATCGAACCAAGTATCTTCATCTCTAGGAAAAATAAAAATTATTCGTGAATTAGAAAAATCAAAAATATATTCTGTAATTGAAAGCATTAGCGAACCCGTTATCATCTTAGATGAAAAACATAATATAAATATTATTAACCCAAAAGCAGCATCATTACTAAACATCAATCCAAATCAACATATTACTCAAGAAAAGTTAATTAGTTTATTAGAAGACTTACGACTACTAAAACTATACCAACAAGTCATTAAAACAAAACAACCCATTATCAATGAAAATGCAAACTATAACAATAAAAATTTTATGGTTAACATTTCACCTGTAATAAATAAAGAATATGGATACGTTGGTATCATATTTTTATTTAGAGATATTACAGAGCTACAACAAATGGATCGAATTAAAACACAACGACTAGAAGCAATATCAGAAGTAAATTTAATGATAAAATCCATCCAAAACCTAGATAAACTACTAGATATTTTAATAGATTTCTTATTAAAGTCGACAAAATGCAATATGGGATCCATTCAACTCAAACAGAAAGATCGTTTCATAACAGCACAACATAGAAATTTCCCCGAAAAAATACGCCGATCTTTCCGTTATAAAAACAGAAAAACCATTTCTGAAAAAGTTGAAAAAACCAAAAAATTAGTACTGATAGATAACTATTTTTCATCTCCAGAACTAGACCCCAATGTAAAAATTTTAATTGAACTCTACCTATGTATCCCCATTCTCATTAACAATGAATTAATTGGAATTATTAATCTTGCTAGAAAATATGGGACCTCTGCAGAAACATTTACAAAAGAAGATATTGATACGTTACTAACCATCACAACCCTCATAGCAACAACCATACATAACTCAATGCTCTATAAAGAAAAATTAGAAAAAGAAAAAATTGACCAAGAATTAAAGGTTGCATCTGATATACATAACAACTTACTCCCAAAAAATTTACCTACAAAATCAAAATTATTATTTGGAGCATTAAATATCCCTGCACAAAAAATTGGAGGAGATTTCTACGATTTTATAGAACTAGATAAAAACCGTACAGGTATCATTATCGCTGATATCGTTGGAAAAGGTATTCCAGCAGGATTATATATGGCCGTATTAAAAAGTATTATTAATAGAAACATTAGCGCAGAAAAATCACCTAAAGAAACCATCAACCAACTTAACAAAACCATTTATGCAGATCCTGTAATCGATAAATTCATTCCCCTCTTTTACGGCATACTAGATTCTAAACAAAACACCTTTACCTATTCAAATGCAGGTCATGAACCAGGCTACATTCTAAGAAAAAACAAATTCATTAAATTAGACACAAAAGGATTTCCTCTTGCGGGTTACAAAAATGAAACATTTATAGAAAAAGAAATAAAAATCAAAGACGATGACTTATTATTTTTATTTACTGACGGAATTTTAGAAACAAAAATAGCAAACAACACATCCATTGGATTAAATGGTGTCAAAAGTTTTGTTCAAAAAAACCAAAAATTCCCTCCACAGATACTATTAAATAAAATTAAAAACTACCTAACTGGATCTGAAAACCAAACGATTAAAAAAGATGATATAACTGTCATTGCCTGTAAAATCAATGAAAAATTACAATATAAAAACCAACTACTTTATAAAAAAAGTATCAAAACTTTAAGTACAATATCAGAAATCAAAAAAATTAGAAAAGAAATTGAATCAATATGCCAATCTAACAACATGAACCCTAAGATAAAACTAGATTTACAACTAGCTGTGAACGAAGCCCAAGCTAATATTATTGAGCATGCTTATCTGGGCGATCCAAGTAAATATATTTATTTTAATTTTGCTATATATGAAGACAAATTAGAAATTATTATTAAAGACAACGGAATCCCATTAAAAAGTGACTCTATCGAAAAAAAAATAAGTAATAACCTTGAAAAACTAGAAGGCTCTGGATTAGGTCTATTTTTAATCTATACATTGATGGATGAAATAAACTTCTCTTCCTCAAAAACAGAAAACAAACTAAAACTTGTTAAATATAACCCCCAGTAAGTATAATAATATTCAATGGAAATAGAAATTAAAAAAATATCAAACACCGAGATTACCAAAATTAATTTTGGCAATGAAAAAGATGAAGATACAAACGAATTAACAGGCACCATAGAACTTGACATTGAAAACCAAATACCATTTTTAGAACAAATAAATTCATTATTAGACGAAGGGGTATCAAAAATAATACTAACCTTATCACAAATAAGTTACATTGATTCATCTGGTTTATGGGCCATATTTGAAAGTTTTAAAAAAGCAGAGCAAAGAAATGGAAAAATAGTCCTATTAAATCCAAAAAAAGATGTCAGAAGGGTATTAGATATAACAAAAATATCATCTAAAATAAAAATTTTTGAAGAAGATGAAAGTGCTATAACCTATCTATCAGAATAATGAGTCTATCATTATCAGAAATACTAACATCAAACAAATCGATAACAGAATCTGAAATCACAGACTTAATAAATAATAATGAACTGATTGAAAAAGGATTATATGAAATATTAATCGAAAAAGAAAAAATTGAAGAACAAGAAATTTTACTATTACTAGCTCAAAAATTAAATATCCCTTTTGATATTATTGATAACAATACAATAGATCTAAAAATAACACAGATAATACCCGAAACAATTGCTAGAAAAGACCATATTATCCCCTTATTTCAATTAGGAGAAACATTAACCATAGCAAGCTCAAATCCATGTAGCACCGAATTAATTGAAGAACTTGAGTTTATTTCAAAATGCACCATTTCAATTATTTTGTCACCCAAAAACACTATTTTAGAATTAATCAACTACGCCTATTCTTACCAAGATCAAAAGCTAGAAACAGATGGGTCTAGTGTATCTAACTTATTTGAAATGGGTCTAGAACTAGTCGATGACAAAGGTTTAGGTGGAGATGATGAAACAACAGACTTAGCACAAGAAGCACCTATTGCAAAATTAGTAGATACCATTTTAACCCAATCAATTGCAGAAAAAGCATCAGATATCCATATAGAACCAGAAGAAAATGTTGTAAAAATTAGATTTCGTGTTGATGGACTTTTAAAAGAAATTATGGCACCTCCAGGAAAATTAGCATCGCCTATCATATCTCGTTTAAAAATTTTAGCTGAATTAGATATTACAGAAACAAGAAAACCACAAGATGGACGATTAACCTTTATTTTAAAAAATAAAGAAGTTGACTTTAGAGTCTCTACCGTTAGAACCATTTCTGGTGAAAAAATGGTTTTAAGAATTTTAGAAAAATCAGATGCCTTCGTAACAATGGAGAAAATAGGATTAAATGAAAACAACTTCAATTTGTTACAAGGATTAATTCAATCAACATCAGGCATCGTTTTAGTATGTGGACCAACAGGATCTGGAAAAACCTCCACCTTATATTCATGTTTATCACAAATTAACACTCCTGAAAAAAATATCATTACAATTGAAGATCCCGTAGAATTTAACTTAGATGGAATTAACCAAATTCCTGTTAACCCAAAAATTGGAGTTGATTTTGTTTCTGGTCTATCAGCCGTTGTTCGACAAGATCCAGATGTAATTATGATTGGAGAAATCAGAGATATTGAAACAGCCGGTATTGCAATTCAAGCAGCCTTAACAGGTCACTTAGTATTTTCAACCTTACATACAAGAAGCGCAGCAGGAAGTGTAACTCGTCTTATAAATATGGGTGTTCAGCCTTTTTTAATTAACAGTGCCTTTATAGGTGTTATTGGACAACGATTAGTTAGAGGAATTTGTCCAAATTGCAAAAAAGAAGCATCTTATGATGATTATGAATCCATCAAAGAAAAAGCATTAATAGAAAAATTAAAAAATGAGTATGATTCACCAAAATTACATCGTGGATCAGGATGCAAATATTGCAACGAATCAGGCTATAAAGGCCGTTTAGGAATTTTTGAAATATTAACATTAAGTGAAGAATCTCGAGAATTAATTATCCAAAAAGCAAGTTCAGAAAAAATCCGAGATGCAGGAAGAAGAAATGGTATGAAATTAATGCTTGAAGATGGTATCGACAAATTAATTCAGGGTCTAACAACAATTGAAGAACTCGTTCGTGTTGTGGATGTTTAATAACAGCTAAAAAACGGAATATACAAACCAGTAAACAAAATAAATAAGGATTAAGAAACGTGAAAACATTTGTATATGTTTACAAAGGCCCAAATAATAAAATTTTAACAAAAAAATTAAAAGCATCTAATTACAAAGAAGCTGAAAATTTTTTAAAGAAAAAAAATATTGATGCAATCTCGCTAAAAACAGAAGGTTACAAGTTATTAGATGAACTAACAAAACCAACAACTGTAGAATCTGACGAATTAGTAGCTTTTGCACAGTTATTTGCAGGTTGTATTAGAACTGGACTAAAAATCAAAGAAACATTACAACTATTATCAAAACAATTAAAAAACAGACTCTTAACGGAAGCATTAGAATCCATCATCATCGACATTGAAAGTGGCTCATCTATTTCAGATGCATTTGGAAAACACAGCAAAATTTTTCCTAATTTCCTTCCAATGGCTCTCAAAGCAGGAGAAGCGTCAGGAAAACTACCCGATGTACTAGACTATGTAGCCAATTTTTTAGAAAAAACCGATAACTTAAAAAAACAAGTTACTGGTATTATGACCTATCCCATTATTGTTAGCACAATAGGAATAGCCATGTTATCGTTAATTTTAATATTTGTAGCACCTACATTTAAAAAAATATTCAAATCTTCAGGAAAAGAACTTCCTCTGCCAACAAAAATTCTATTTGGATCTTCAGAAATATTAATTGAATACTACCCGATGATATTAACCGTTCTTGCCATATTAACAATAGCAATAATGGCTATAAACCGATCAGAGCAAGGAAGATTTATACTTCATAAATCTTTATTTTTTATACCATTATCAGGGCCTATCTATAAACAAGTAAAACTACTAAAATTTTTAGGTTGTTTCGAAATTTTAGTCAATAATGACGTACCAATTACCCAAGCATTAGTTGTACTTGAAGAAGCAACTGAAAACCTAAGATTAAAACAAATCATAACAGAAATGAGAAAAGATGTAGCAAGAGGATTACCTTTATCAGGTGCCTTAGTAGATAACCAATCTATAGTACCTGTTATGGTATCTTATACTATCTCAATGGGAGAAAAAGCAGGTAATTTAGGGGAATCTTTAGCCAGAATTACAAGTTTTATGGATAAAGAATTAACCCACAACATGAAAAAATTATCCGCAAAACTAGACCCTATTATCACAATGGTATTAGGCGGAATGGTACTATTTATAGCTATCTCTATCTACTTACCTATTTTTGATATGATGATGTAAACCACATGTTATAATTGACGATAACAAAATTTTCATAAATACTTAAATAACATTACATACAAAAAAATTGTAATGTTAAAGAGGTAGCAATATGAAACCAACTGATATAACAGAAAACCAACAAGCATCAAACGAAAATAAAACTGAAGAAACCATACGGCTAGAAAAATTAACTAAATTAAAAAGCCAAACAAAACATCCCTTTAAATACACGTTTTCAAAAACACATAAAACAACCGACATTCATGAAAATTTCAATACTTTAGAAACAGGTGAATCAGACGAAACGACTGTAACATTAGCAGGACGACTCATGGCAAAACGAGATCATGGAAAAGCATTCTTTGGTAATTTACAAGATGAATTTGGAATTATCCAACTATATGCAAACGCCAATAAATTAGGAGAAGAAACATTTAATGACATATTAAGTTATGATGTAGGCGATATCATTGGAATTATTGGAAATCCATTTAAAACAAAACGTGGAGAATTAACAATCAAAGTAACCAAAATAGAGTTATTAACAAAATCATTACTACCATTACCAGAAAAATATCATGGTCTTCAAAATATAGAGCTTCGTTATCGCCACCGGTATATTGACTTAATTTCAAATCCTCATATTAAAGAAACCTTTAAAATACGATCAAAATCAATTTCATTTATTCGAAATTATTTAGAAAAAAAAGAATTCATGGAAGTTGAAACACCTGTTTTACATAATATTTATGGAGGAGCTAACGCAAAACCATTTAATACATTCCATAACGAACTAGAACAAAATCTTTATCTTAGAATTGCATTAGAACTTCATCTTAAACGCCTTATTGTTGGCGGTTTTGAAAAAGTATTTGAAATTGGAAGAGTATTTCGAAATGAAGGTATCTCATACAAACATAACCCAGAATATACCTTACTAGAATTATATGAAGCCTATACAGATTATCACGATATGATGAACCTAACAGAAGAATTATTATCAGCATTAGTATTTAATATCCACAATAGCTATAAAATAGTATACAAAGATACCGAAATAGATTTTACCCCTCCCTTTAAACGAATCAAATTAGTAGAAGAAATTCAAAATAAATGTAATATTGACTGTAATAATATAAATGAATTAAGAAATAAAGCAAAAGAACTTAATCTAAATATCTCAGATGAAGCAACAAAAGGACATCTGATCATGGAACTTTATGATAGCCTTATTGAACCAACCTTAATACAACCAACATTTATCATAGATCATCCATGGGAAACATCCCCATTAGCAAAAAAACACCGTGAAAACGATAACTTAGTAGAACGATTTGAACTTATTATTAACGGTATGGAAATTGCTAACGCTTTTTCTGAATTAAATGACCCAGAAGATCAATTTGACCGCTTTCAAGATCAATTAAAAGCAAAAGAAAAAGGAATGGAAGATTCTCAAGTAATGGATTTAGATTATATCCAAGCATTAAAACAAGGGTTACCTCCTACAGGTGGACTAGGAATAGGTATTGATCGCATTGTAATGTTACTAACAAACTCACACTCTATACGAGATGTGTTACTATTTCCACATATGAGAGATAAAAACGAATAGACATTTGTTGTAATTGCAATCTAGGATTATAATATAAGTCTCATGAACAAAATTAAACTACTTTTTTCTAGTTTTCTCATAATACTAGGTATTATCACCATTATCAAAAAGCCAATAAATCTTGGGCTTGATCTCCAAGGAGGAATGCACCTCATTTTACAAACAAAGCCCACTAATAACCAACCATTAACCAGAGACAGTGTTTTAGGTAGCATAGAAGTAATTCGTAATCGAATAGACTCGTTAGGTTTAACTGAACCAAGTATTAGAATAAAAGGAAAAGACCAAATATCAATTGAATTACCAGGAATAAAAAATCCAGATGAAGCAAAAGCTATGATTGGGGATACTGCATTATTAGAATTTGTTATTGCAGAATGGGCACCCCCTGGAATAGAAAATCTTCCAGAAGAAAAACAGAAAATTTTAATTGGAGAAAAAGGCAAATTATCCTACATGGAAGACAACAATGCATCGAACCAATCCATTAAACGTCCCATTATACTAAAAGAAATTGCATTAACAGGAGGCGATTTAAGTAAAGCAAGTCCTGGAACAGATCAATTTGGAAAACCGATTGTAAACCTAGAATTCACATCGGAAGGAGGTAATAAATTTTATCAAGCAACTGCAAAAAGCATTAATAAACCATTAGCCATACTACTTGATAAACGTATTATTTCTGCACCTAACGTAAACCAAGCAATTTCAGGTGGAAAAGCACAAATATCAGGAGATTTCACACCAACTGAAGTAAGCAATCTAATTATCAAGTTAAATGCAGGAGCGCTTCCAATTCCAGTAGAAATAATTTCAGAAAAACAAATAGGACCAACTTTAGGAAAAGATTCTATTGAAAAAAGTAAACTGGCCTTTATTGCAGGAATCATATTAGTAGGTATATACATGATTTTTATGTACAAAGGGCCTGGATTATTAGCTTCAATAAGTTTAATAAGCTATATTATTTTATCATTTGCCTTATTCAAATTAATTGATGCAACCTTAACTCTACCAGGCATAGCTGGATTTATCTTAACAATGGGAATGGCTGTTGACGCAAACGTAATTATTTTTGAACGAATTAAAGAAGAAATAAAAAATAGCACTTCTTTAAAAGCAAGTATTTTAAATGGATTTAAACAAGCCTATGTCACAATATTAGATGCTAATATAACAACATTAATAGCAGCTATCGTACTATTCTGGTTAGGAACAGGTACCATAAAAGGGTTTGCTATAACATTAAGCATCGGCATTATCATTAGTATGTTTTCCGCCATTACAATCACACAAGCATTGTTACTTAGCATATCTCCATTAAGTCAATTTAAAAAAGGAAAATCATGAATACATCATTTAAATTTGTAGAAAAAAAGAATTTTTGGCTAATGATAAGTATTACAATCATTATCATTGGGATATCGTTAATGACAGTACGGTTCTTTCAAGCAAAACCTATTTTAAATTTTGGAATTGATTTTATGGGAGGAAATACCTTTCATTTAAAATTAAACAATACTAACACTGAAAATTCCTCAATTAATACCCTAACATCCATTCGTAATGCATTAGCTCAATATAAGTTAGAAAATAGTCAAATACAATTTTCAAATAATGATGAAGTTTATATTAAAACCATTGCAATTGAAAAAAACAAAACAACAGAAATTTTAAATAATATTCGAGAAAATGTAGGCCCAATAGAAGTATTAGAAATAGATTTTATTGGACCAAGTATTGGAAAATCTCTCCAAAAGCAAGCCTTCTTAATTATCATATTTGTAACAGGTGCTTTATTACTATATATAACACTTCGATTTCAACTAAGCTTTGGTTTAGCTGCAATATTAGCCTTATTACATGATGGTCTGATTATCTTTAGCTTTACATCTATATTAGATTTAGAAATCAATATTGCCTTTATAGCCGCACTATTAACCATCTTAGGTTATTCCATCAATGATACCATCGTTATTTTTGATCGAATTAGAGAAAAAACAGAAAATTATGTTTCAGGCAACATTAATGAACTAACAAATACATCGCTTAATCAAACCCTTCAACGAACCTTAAATACATCAATTACAACCTTAATGGTAATATCAGCATTAATTCTATTTGGTGGAAAAACAATTCAAGAATTTTGTATTATTTTAGCAATTGGTATTTTAAGTGGAACGTATTCATCATTATGTATAGCAAGTCCCATACTAGCTAAATTATATAAACAACCCCCTAGCTAGTTATAAAACTTCCAATTTTACGAAACTTAGCATAACGATCTTGAATCAAGGTATCCTGATCTTTTTTAACTAACTGGTTAATAGTTTCTAACAAATTCTTTTTCATGATAGAAGCTGTATCTTCCCAATTATTATGAGAGCCACCTAAAGGTTCTTCAATAATTTGATCAGCAACACCTAATTTAACAACATCTGGTGCCGTTAACTTTAAACTTTTAGAGGCATCTTCCGATTTTTTAGCATCACGAAATAAAATCGAAGCACATCCTTCTGGAGAAATAACAGAATATACCGAATACTGCATCATATAAATACAATCCGAAACACCAATAGCTAACGCCCCACCTGATCCTCCTTCCCCAATAACAATACTAACAATAGGAACTTTAATACCTACCATTTCACGTAAATTTCTCGCAATAGCCTCAGCCTGACCTCGTTCTTCAGCCTCTAACCCAGGATAAGCACCTGGGGTATCAATAAAAGTAACAATAGGAACTCCAAATTTTTCAGCTAATCTCATTAACCGTAATGCTTTTCGATACCCTTCTGGATGAGGCATACCAAAATTACGATAAATATTTTCTTTTGTATCATGACCTTTTTGATGACCAATTAACATAATACGCTGACCACCAATTAAACCAATACCTCCAACAATAGAAGGATCATCTCGATACAATCGATCTCCATATAACTGTGTAAATCGATCACAAATAAGACGTGCTAAACTCGTTGTATCAGGTCTATTAGGATGTCTTGCAATTTGAACTATTTGATGAGGTGTTAAATCAGAAAAAATCTCTTTTTTTAATGATTCAGCACGTTGTTCAATTTTATTAATTTCAGCATCCAAATCAATCTTGCCATCTTTTGACAACAATTTTAATTGATCAATTTGATCATATAACTCTTTTATAGGTTCCTCAAAATCTAATAATTTAGCCATAACTATCCTCATTAAAATCTAAAACAGATACAATATTTGTTAACATATCCCTCATTTTTTTTCGTTCAACTACTATATCAACCATACCATGTTCTAGTAAAAATTCCGCTCTTTGAAATCCAGCTGGCAACTTTTGTTTGATAGTTTGTTCAATAACACGTGGCCCAGCAAATGAAATAAGAGCTCCTGGCTCAGCAATTTGAACATCTCCTAACATAGCAAAACTAGCCGATGTACCACCTGTAGTAGGGTCACATAATACTGAAACATAAAGAAGTCGTTCCTGATTTAATCGAGCTAAAGCAGCTGATGTTTTGGCCATCTGCATTAAACTAACAATACCTTCTTGCATACGTGCCCCACCCGACATCGTAAAAACAATAACAGGTAATTTATCTACAACAGACTTCTCAATTAACCGAGTTAGTTTTTCACCAACAACAGCACCCATAGAGCCTCCCATATAAGCAAAATCCATAATACCAACATTAACCTGCATACCACTAAGTTTTGCGGTACCAGTAACAATAGCCTCATGTTTATCGGTTTTCTTCTTAGTCTTTTGAATTCGTTTTAAATAAGGCTCAGTATCAACAAAATCTAAAAAATCAGTAGGTTCAAGATCAACATCATATTCAATAAACGAATCTGGATCAAATGTATAATCAATCCGTTGTTTTGGAGAAATACGAAAATGATGCTTACATGACAAGCAAACCATCATATTATTTTCTAAATCTTTCCGAAACGACACTTCAGAACACTTTGGACATTTCAGCCAAAGATTCCCAGGAATATTAAGTTTATCAGTAGACTTAACATTCTTTTTCTTCTTTTCAAACCAATCTAATATTGACATACGCAAAACTATATCTGTAAAATCCTTTAAGCTAGTTTAAAAAATTATATAGCATAAGTCAATCTAAAGAGGTCAAAAATGGCAAATAAAAAAGCAGCAAAGAAAGATATCTTAACTAACAAACGAAATAATTTGAGAAACTCTCATTTTAAATCATTAATGAAAACACGCATCAAAAATGCAGAATCAGCCATTGAAAGCAACGATAAAGAAACCGTATCAATAGTACGAATCGCTTTAAAGCAAATCGATAAAACCGCGAGCAAAGGTATTATCCACAAAAATTCAGCTGCCAGAAAAAAATCATCATTATCGAAAAAGCTAAATAAATCAAAAGCATAGTTGAATTATTTAAGTTGGATA
>MDSY01071913.1_pt1 | contig 44623 bp, 44 predicted proteins | sample 811131 | NCBI WGS metagenome assembly MDSY01 (sample SAMN05326643, study PRJNA326480) | marine metagenome | isolation source: seawater | place: Atlantic Ocean: South West | collected 2010
CATGGGCCAAGCCAAGCCAGTACACGTTGACACTTTTGTCAGCGATACTAAACTAGACAAAGCCATCGCCCGGATCAGCGGCACAAAACGCGCTGAACATGTACGGGTGTTAGCCAACAACGGAGAGACACTATGATTAAAGAAAACATTTTATCTGGCGCAAACGCTATTGATGCGCTCAAGAAATTTAATGTAGACCGCTCACAATTTATGAACGCGTCAGAAGCAGACAGCTGCATCAGACGCCAGTGGTTTAGCAAACAGCCTGACATTGAAGGTGAGCCGCAAGATTGGGGATATGCCCGGCGCGGTAATCACATGGAAGACTACTTTGTAAAATGTATGTCTGCAGCCAACATGCCGCTGGCACTGGCCGGGGATGACCAGCATAGCTTTGCTGACCCGGACACAAAGATCAGCGCGACACCTGACGGGGTGCTGGAGTATGAGGGTGAAAACCCAATTGCAATAGAATTTAAAAGCATTGACCCGCGCACAAACAAAACCAATTTGCCGCGCAGCAATCACGTCACGCAGTTAAAGTTGGCCATGTGTCTAATGAACAAGCAGCGGTACGCGGACGGTAAAAAAATCGAGCATGGCCTGATCATTTACATGGACGCCAGTAATTACAACACCATTCACGAATACCGCGTAGACTGTGACCATTCGTTTTTGGATAAGATGGCTGGCCGGGCTAGCAAGATATTGCGCACCCGTAATGTTGATAATCTTGACCGTGAAGGCAAAACCACCAAGGAATGCACACGCTGTCCATTTAAGGCAGACTGTGGTGTAGCAGTCGAAGGCGGCGGCGGTGGAGATAAACGAGGAAACCGGGGCAGCAATTTGCATGACGCTGTCCAACAGTTTCTGGACGTTAAGGTACAAGAGGGTGAACTGAAGCAAACCAAGCTGCAGTTGACTGAAGAGATTAAGCAGGAAGTGTTGTCACGCAACGCGGATCGCTTAGTAGTCGGCGGTGTTCAAGTAACACTGAAGGCTGTGAAGGGTCGGTCTAGTCTTGATCGCAAAGCAATTGCGCAAGCTGGGATTGACCTGTCGATGTTTGAAACAATAGGCGCATCTTCTGAGCGTCTAGAGGTCAAACAAATTTAAACTGTACAATGTAAAACGTACTAACTTAGGAGCCTTAAACATGGCAAACGAACTGACAAGCTACTTACAATCTGGCCAACTGGCAGATGTATCTGATCAAGACCTCGCAGGCTCACTGCAGGGGCTTACACAAGACGATGAAGGCACTGGCCCACTGGGCTTTGACTTCATGTCTTTTAGCGGCAAGACAGGCCGCTATTCAGTAGGCAGGGACAAAGAGGAAGTTGACCCCGGCCAACTGTTTATCTTGGAACCCAAGGCAACCGTCGAAGGGTGGACGTGCTGGAAGGCACAGCGACCTGTAGACCGTGTCGAGTGGGCGGTGTTCAATCGCAGCACAGACGCTGTTAGTCAGCACGATCTGACTGACCACGGCCCGTACCGGGACAACATGGGCGAAGGGTGGAAGAAGACCCTTGGTCTAGGTGTCAGCGAAATCTCATCTGATGAGGGACGCCAGCAAATCAAATTCACAACAAACTCTGCGAGTGGCAACAACGCAGTTAAAGATTTGCTGACCAAAATTGTGGAGCGGGTGACCGCTAAAGAACCCCACATCCCGCTGGTTTTCTTTGACAAGGAAACGTTCACCGCGCAGGACCAGACAAACTACAAACCAAAACTTGTAGTGGACAGCTGGGTTACCCGTGAAGCGGTCACCGCGTTCTTTGCCGGGGAAATCTCTGAAGATGAAATGGTCGAGGGCTTGCCTAAAAAGAAACGCCGTGTTCGCGGCAAATAAATAAAATTAAGGCCCGGTAATTAACCGGGCCTTAGTTTTTCAACAAGGTAAGTACTACATCATGCAAGCCAACGGAGATTGACTATGACCAGAATAATACAGAAATACACGATGGTGTCAACGTTAAGCGAACTGCAGCGCACACTAGCTAACTGCAAAGAACATGGCCCCACCGCCCTCGATTTTGAAACAACATCATTAGCGCCGCGTGAAGGCAGGGTGCGTCTGGTCAGTTTGTGCAACAAACGGGTGCAGGCGCTGGTAGACTTTGACGCCATTGGCCGGGACAGTTTTCGTAAACACGCCCGGCTGTTTGAAGGCGGCGAGTGGGTTGTCTTCAATGTCGGCTTTGAAGGCCGCTGGTTTATGGACGGCCATGCTTACCCCACGCTGTGGGATGTGGGCAATATGCGCCGGGCGATATTAGGCGGCGGCAGCTTTAGGCTAGCCCAGCTGGTGCTGTGGGATTTAGATATTGAAATGTCAAAGGAACAACAGGCCAGCGATTGGTCCGCGCCTGACCTGTCGCAGGAACAGCTAGACTACGCATACCTTGACGCAGACCTGACGTACAAACTGTGGCAGCATTGGTCTGAGCAAGCCGACGATGGCCGCTGGGGCGGCTTCAGTATCCTTAACGACATGTGGCCTGCAGTGGTTGAGATGGAAGACAGCGGGATGCTGCTAGACCACAAGGCCCATGTCAGTCTGGTAGACAAGTGGTACAAGGTAAAGGCAGAGCGCACAGCTGACCTACGCCAGCTGGTAGGCGAAGATGAAGTGTCGAACATTAACAGTGACCGACAGTGGTCAGACTACCTTTCCCGGTCCCTGCCTGAGAACTTCACAAAGGCGTGGCCTAAGACAGAGCGCACTGGGCAGCTGGCCATGACCAATGAAAGCCTGCGCACAATGTCTACAAAATGTATCGGCACACCGTTGGCGATATTTATGGACACTTTGGCTGAATACAAAACCATTAGTAAATACATCAACAGCTTTGGTGACAGTTTAATTAACGCTAGCAAGCTGTCACCAGACAAGCGCATCCGCGCCCGGTTCAACATAGGGTACGCCAAGACAGGGCGGTTCAGTTCATCCGGGCCAAACCTGCAGCAAGTGCCGCGTGACCGTGAACTACTGGGCGAACCTGTATCTGTCCGCACCAGCTTTGTCGCTGGGCTAGGCCGCAAGTTGGTCAGCCTTGATTACAGCGGCATAGAACTGCGAGTGCTGGCGCTGTTGTCCAATGACGCGCAGCTGCTAGAGGACGTGGTGTACGGGGACGTACATGCAGAGGTAGCGGCAAAGATGGCCGGGCGTAAGATCGACAAGACAGTAGCCGCTGACAAGGCGCTGCGCTCCAAGGCAAAGGGCGTCAGTTTTGGGATTATATACGGGTCCGGGGCGTTGGGTCTGGCAGGCACTATGAAGACCACAGAAGAAGCCGCGCAGGCGTACATTGATTTCTGGTCTACACGATACCCTGACGCGTTTAATTACAGATGGAAGATGATGCAGGAAGCAGAGAAAAGCAGGTTTATCCGCACGGTGGACGGCGGGACAATCTACATGGGGCGCAAGCCTGACCTGCCCAAGTGTGCAAACTACCCCGTGCAACGTGCTGCGTTGTCGGTAATGGCCAGAGCCATTGTACGCCATAAGCAGTCGCTGGACGCCCTGCGCCATGACGGCAGGCATCGCCTCACTAGAATGCTGGCCACGATCCATGACGCCATTATAACAGAGGCGTCTAGTCGGGACTGTCAGGAAGTGTTAGAGGTAATGGAAGACGATATGCTGGAAGGCTACAAAGACCTGTTTCCGGGTGCGCCACTGGACGGTTTGGTAGAGGGGGGCATCGGACAAAACTGGAGCGCATTGGGGTGACACCATCGAAGCGGTCATTGTGTTCTTGCTGGTCTGTTACGCAGACGGCAAAATTATAAATCAATCGCAGCGGTTCGCAGACGTGAACCACTGCACCTACATATCCCACGCTTTAAACACGCAAGCGCCCGTGCCGCTGGGCATTACCAAACGCACTGATATCCACTGCATATGTAAACCTGTAGATAAATCAAAATAATTAACATCAGTGCTTGCGTCATGCGCTGATACCTGTATAATCATTAGCAGAAGCAGATGCAGAGCGCGTGTGCAACAACGGAGATTTTAACATGACTGCAGTAGTTCCTTTTGAGACAGCCCAAGACGCCGCCACTTTTATCACAGGTGGCCGCGCAATGTTTACACTCAAGTCTTTGGCTAGCGGCACACACTACACTTACAAAGTGCAGCAAAAGAAAAACAAAGAAACAGGCGAATTTGACGGCCTGTATTTTGTCAACGTGTTGGTCGGCAACGACAACACAGACTACACGCATTTTATGTACATCGGTTTTGTTCCAGAGAACGACCTTAAATTGGTCGCTGGCAAAAAAGGCCGTGCCGAATTGCCATCGTTCCAAGCATTGTCTTGGGCGCTGGGCCACTTAGCGCAGGACACCATGCCTGCCCAATTATCTGTACAGCACGAAGGTCGTTGCTGCAGATGCAACCGCACCCTGACCCATCCCGACAGCTTGACTGACGGCATCGGGCCAGAGTGTAAGAAACGCTAAACCCTTGCACGGTAATTTAAGTTCGCTTGAATTACCGTGCCAACCGCAACGGAGATTGCACATGACTATTAAAAGAACAAAGTGGACGGTAGCGGATGAAACCACGCTGCGCGAAATGTATCTGGCAGGTAATAAGCCAGTAGCAATAGCAGACGCGCTGGGACGCACGTCTAAAGCCGTGTCTATTCGGCTGGGCCTTATGCGCCGGGACGCTACCTTGATGGCCCCTGCGCCCTCTGTGGCGGTCCCTGACCCGGTGTTCGATCTGCCCACACCTATCCCCCTATCGTTTGAACCCCGCGAAGAAGACGCGCCTTCCGGGTTTCTGATCCCTACCCGCGCCCTATGGTTCGCCGGGTTCTTTCTGTCTTTAATCGTAGCCTTTTATCTAGGGAGTGTTTTTAATGTATACCCCAACTGAACTAAACCACCTGTCAGAACGGTCTGACCATCTTCCCGTGCGGGACAATGATCTGTTGAACATACAGCTGATGCCCAACCAGCCTGCGTGGTTAATTCCTCTGTTGGAAGAACTGCAGGGACTGCGCACCGACAAGGCAGCGCAACTAGATCGCGACACTGCGCACAGACGCAATCGCGAAGAATGGGCTGATCTGTATGATGAAGCAGAAGATATTATAAAGACGGCCAAACGTCAGGTTGACGAAGCATACAGGTCAATTGAAGCGGCGCACGAAATACTCCAACGTGAAACACCCCGTCTTGATGACTGACTTTGACCAAACTATCACTGACATTGTTACTGAGCGGGGAGCCGACTATGGCCACCCGCTTGATGACTTTGGACGTGCCGCTGCGCTTAAAGCCGTTCTGGCAGAGTGCAGCGACCCCGTGCTGCGCCACGCCATGGAAATGATCTGCGTGAAACTGGCACGGTTAATCCACAACCCCACCCACATTGACACCATCAATGATATTGCCGGGTACGCCCGGACAATGCTGATGGTCATAGAAAAGAGAAAAGACAATGACACCTAAGTTCCGCGTATCAAAAGACGCCACCGAAAGAGGCCAGCAAACGCTTGACCTTAATTTTAATGAACGCCACGCACAGTCCCAGAAGGCATACACAGAGCGCAAAAAGATAGACAGCGACAGGCGCTGTGTCTGGGTTCCAAAAGAACGTTCTGTAGAATTTACATTAATGTTTAAAAAGTGGTTGTCATCAGGCACTGATTAGTCCATAGTGTGACTAGTCGCAACACAGCCAACGGAGAAACCTGATGTCTACTTTTAAAAAAACATGTGATGAGTGTGCAGAAGAATTTACTAGCAAAAAACGCGAAGCGCGGTTTTGCTGCACTGCCTGCCGTAAAACATACAACAACCGCCGGGCTGTACGCGGCGCAGAATTGTATGACTTGATGATGGCCTGCCGTTATGACCGGGACTTTGCTTACACAAACAAGTTGCCATCGTTGATGGCCCGGCGGTGTTCAGAATGGCGGGACGCTGACGTAGCCCGTAACAACGGCACACGCAGCTGGCAGCGCCCCATCGAATGGATGCGCGACAACAGTGCGCGTCTGCGCTCTATCGTGTGCCGTATCCGCTAACGCTTGGCGATTGCGGTTGCGCCAAAATAGGCCGCTACCAGCCCTGACAGTGCGAGGAACGCCATGTCAAATGCTGGTAGTGAGCCGTACCGCTCTGGCGATACAATGATCGCCGCGACCATGAACGACAACATGGTCAAACACACCCAACACATTTTGCGCCTGTTTGACTGATACGCCGCTTTGTCTGGTATCTGATCTGTCATGCATTATCCTCTATCATGATGGTAGAAATCCTCTATCATTTTCTGGGCTGTCACGGCCACTTCCGTGTTGCGCCGCGTCCACCCTTTTCCAAATTGCTCAAAATGTTTTAAGCCCTCGTAAAAATCCTGTCGGATGTAGTGCAGCTTTTGTACAGTGTCTATATCGTCGGCTTCTTCAATTGCCTCCAAAGTCATTGGTCCCAGCTGCCCATCTTGTGTAGCGCCCACCGCCTTTTGCAGCATCTTAACTGCCCGGCCCGGACCACTGTTAATGGCAATGTCACAAACTGAGTAGTCGATCCCGACAGGTAGTTCATCCCCGCGCACCGCATCAAAGTACCATCGTTTGTAGATAGGATTAACATCCTCTTTTGTCAGTCCGCGCATCTCTGCTTCAGTAGCTTCGCGACCTATCCAACGTGAATACACCGCTTGCGTCACACCTAAATTTGTCTGGCCACCGGGGTCGGACGGGTGGTCTACATAACCGCCCTCTGATTTTATGACGCCGTCAAAAATTTTATTCCAGCTTTCCTTCGCCATGTTATTTTCCTTTTGGTATTTTCCCTTGGAAACGTTCAAACGTCCGCATCGAACCTAGCCCTAACATGCCCAATAAAATTGGTAGCAGTTCGTAGGTGGCCAGTGTCGGCAACGGCGGTAGGTCCACACCAAACGCTAGCAACGCAAACGTTAGGAACGGCTGCACGATGTAGGTGTACGCTAGAGCAAGGCTACACACCCAGCCACAGCATGGACGCCAGCCGCCTTTAAATAGTGACCCGCTGGCCGCTTCTGCTTCATTAACTTTTAATTGCGCCATCACCTGTTGGTGGGCTTGCTGATCTGCCAGTGTCGCAATCTGGTGCGCCATCTTTGCAGCTTCATCTTTATCGGTCACGGTCTTGGATATTATGTCTGTCACTGGACCCACCAGTGCTGTCAGTAGTCCTATCATTAAATTATCCCCTTTAGTCTCAATATCCACAGCACCCCAAACAACGAACCAAACAGCGCCACTGCGCCCAGTGTCCATACAGATGCTTGAATAAGTGTTTCAATTAATTGTTCGCGGTTTCGTATCCTTTCCTCTTCCTCTGCCTTGCGGCGTTTTCTAGCTTCTACTTGAAACCTAACCCAATCCCCGTGCAGCCCCGGACGGCCACAAAATATCATTAGCTGTTCTAGTTCTTTACGCTTTTCTTTAAGTTCTTCCAGAGCAAAGAACTCTTCAAGGTCACTGCCGTCACCCGTTTGGCCACCGACTTTACCCCAGAAGCTATTCTTCTTTTTATTAAGGTTTTTGCGTAGAGCATCCTCGCCGTTAATAAAAGCGCCAATCTGCGTAGCGCACCTTGTAAGGTCCGCACCGTTTTTGACAGTCGCTCTAATGACTTGGAAAGCTGCATTACACGCGGCCAGTTCTGCTAACATATTTACACCTGTCCGGGATCACTTTAACATATCCCTTATTTTATTCGTAAACTCCCACAACATTTGTCTTTGCTCCTTTTCAACGTCTACTTCAGCCCGTAGTTTAACCAACGCCTCTTGCTGGTCCTGCGTCCAACGCAACACCCGCTCAACTTGTTTGTGCAACATTGCTAAATCTTTTTGCGCTTCTGACAGCTGTTCTCTAGCCCTGACGGCATTTACAATAATGACACCAAAGAAAAGAATTTGATGCCAGTATTCCGACAGCCAATCCACGCATCTACCTTGCTTACGACACGTCTAGCCAAGTGTCTCGCTCTGTTTCTACCGCTGCAACAATAGACGCTATGTCATTTTTGATTGCAGTATCGTTAGTGCGTAGAGCAAAGAACTCAGCATTAGCATCGTATTTCTTGCGAATGTTAGTTACTTTTTCTTTGTCCGTGTCTGGCTTCAACCACGCTTTAACAGCGGTGACCCCGTCTGCGTTTGACTTGACCAGCACGTTGTCGTTTAGCGTGTTGAACAGTGCAGCAAACTCTACCGTCATGCTGACATAACCATGTTGATGCCATTGTATTTTGTATGTGCCGTCGAACTTACTTGGTGACACAAGCCTATCTACAACGCTAGTGTCCCACTGATATAATTTTATAGCCATGTTTATACTCCCATCCTAACCCAGTGGACCCTTGGCCCGGTGATGCCACCACCACCGCCCACAGCGGATACCTGATCGCCCATAAACCATATGTTGCCGTCAGATGTTCTGAGCCATAAGTTGTTATATGTAGTGGTGCTGTGACTTGTATCAAAGTAATAATCTTCAATCGTTACCTGCGCGGAACCGTTGTACCATTCGCCTGATGACAAAGTGTGCATCCATGGTGATGGGTAAGGATACGGCAGTGTTACTGTAGAAGTGCCTGTTGACGCTTGGTAACCGTAATCCACATACTTGTACCCGGTTATCCACATGCGGCCCTGCGTGTCCACATACGTCATGCAGTTTGTGCCTTCCGCACTGGGCGTAGGGAACAGATATTTAATAGATGTTCGCGGGAACACCATGTTGCTAGTGGACGCTGTCGCACCATCGGCTGTAGTTATCGTTTTAAAATAACTTGTACCCCAAGAGGTAGTTGACGGCTGAACCCACGCGCTACTGCTTGTAGTATTATTAATGCCTAAACTACCATAGCCGTTGTACCCACACCCATAGACAGACGTTCCAGTTGTTGTGTCAAACAGATCGCCGGGAACTCCCGTCAGTGCGTGTGATGACGTGGTGCTGTCTGTGCCGTCAAACCATACGGCAGCAAAATTAAGCGACCCACCTGTCTGCGTCCAAGCTGCGCGGTTAGTAGTATCACCTAGACCAAGTTGACCATAGCCATTGTAACCAATCGCGTAGCTGTCACCGTCATCTTGCGTTGCTATGATGCTGCAGTAAGTATCACAAAAATGCGCGGCAAACTGAACTACGTTGTCTACCCCGGTCATTACGACAGGCGTTGTTCTAGCAGACCCTTTACCAATGCCGCTGTCATCCCCGCCTGTATGCCACAGATCGCCAGTGCTATCTAAGAAGTAGGTACTTGAGTAACCACCCTCAATGGTAATAGTATTGACACCTGACAAACTGGATATCAACTCAGGTATTGTTGTAACAGTTGCGTCACCTACACCTAACGCTCCCTCAGTATTATTGCCCCAACCTAAAACCCTGCCGTCATGTAGGATGGCGTAGTTTTGGCTGTAAGTGCTGTTGCTGTCGGTTTCGTTACCGCAAGTGGCAAAGCAAGACACCTCACAAGTGATGCTGTTGTTGGTCGCGTCTGGACCTAGATAAGGATTACGCACCCACTGGTTTCTGTTAACCGTGTCACCTAGTCCCAATTGTCCGTAGGCATTCTCGCCCCAAACCCAGAGATTGCCTTTGTTAGTCATTGCCCATTGCGATTTGTACCGCATCCAAATGCGTACAAAGTACTCACCAGAAGACATGCCGCCAAACTCTGTTGAGATGGGTGCGTACAAACTAGTGTAGGCGTTAATCTGATCTGGCGTACCACCATTACCACCTTGGTATGAACTACCCTTGTGGACAATCTCGTAGTTCTGATTAATGAAATAGAACACGTCCCCGGTGGTAACGTTTCGGCTGTAGCGTTTGTTGCGTTTAACAGGGCCACAGCTTCCGTTGGGCATACCGTCATAAGGAATGTAATCTGCGCTAGCACCAGACTTGCCGCTGTATTGCGCAAGCCACGGCCACTTAACAGTCGCGTCAGTGTCTGTAGTGTGTGCGAACAACGGTATGTTAGTGCCTAGAGGTTTCAAACCTTCAAGGCCGCTGGTTGTTCCCCAACCAACATCTGTGGCGCTGTTCACTTTTAAAACGTTGCTAACCGCACCAATAGGCAACCGCGTAGCCGTGCCAGATGAACCGCCAAAGATCATGTCCCCGGCAGTAGTCATTGGATTAGAGCCGTCAGCCATGATATCCCAGTACGCGTTGTCTGCCGGGGTTTGTCCCGCCGCTGCAGTTGCGTTCACATATATCCAAGACGTGCCTTGGTATGATACTACATCATCCGCGCTGTATGTGGTGCTGGCGTCATATGCGCCTTTCCATACAAACTTAATTTTTCCTACGTCAATAGTTGCCATGTGTTATCTCCTGTTTGCCTTACGGCGTTGTGACCAATAAATGGCCAGCCGCCGTTAATGAAAACGTGAGGCCAAAGGATGCAAACTGACTATCGTCATAATCAGTTAACGTGAAGGCTTCAGACCCGCCTGCAGTGGTTTGATCCACTTGCAAGACGCCGCTGGTCTTTTTAAAGCCGTAGAACGCGGCGTTAGATACGTTACTAGCGTTAAATGTAATAGCTTCTTTTACACGCAGCGGAGACATGCCCTTCACATTGTCTGTGCCTGTCTCTGCCTCTGACTTACTCGCTATTTCACTGAATATGCCGTTTTGTCCCGGTGTTCCTGTCGCGCCTGTAGCCCCGTCAGGGACGCCAATTGCAATGTCGAGGTTTCCAGAAGACGCCGAAAATGTCACCGCTACAGTTGGGGTTGAACCCGGAGCCAGACTACTTCCTGACCCACTGCCAGACATAACTCTGCCTGTTGTAGCTTCTGGCTGTCCAGACGCATCAAAGCCAAATAGCTTGTTGGCGCGTAAACTGGAGACAGGCAGTTCTTTACTTAAAGTAGCAGCGTCTGTGGCAGGCACTACAATTGCCCGGTCACTAGTCGCGCCACTGTCCTGCACCATCATGGTCAGCTTGTCGTAGCCGCTCTCCAGCACCGTAGGCTGCAGCGTCCCTAGATTTTCTAGATTGATCAGCTGCGTCTGTGTAGTACTACGCCCAATAGTTAACGTCTGCCCTGTCACTGGGGCAGTTGTAAATGTTACCGTGCCGCCTGTTCCTACAATTGCAACAGTGTACAACGAAGGGTTAACAATGGTGTTCACCCCGGTTGTGCTGTTGGTCAATGTGGCAACAATGTCCGTTGTCTGATCCACTTGAAAAGTGTAGTCAAACGCTTTGACTGTGCCGTTACAGGTAAACGGCCCGGATTGGTTGGTCGTTGTGCTTACTGTCATATTTATCTCCGACTAGTCGTAGAGTACAAGGTTTTTCGTTTTTAGTCTAGTCATCTGTTCTCCGTCTTATCTCTGCCAAACAAATATCCAGATATTATGTCGGACGTGTCACGTCCTGCAACCATGCCACGGTCAGTTTTCATCTGGTATTCAACACCTTTTGCAAACCAGTTGGTCGGCAGTTTCAACACTAGGCCCAGCATTTTAAGATACGCTTTTATTTCCCGTACTTCTTCTTCATCGGTGTCGATTTCGCCTGTTGCTCTTGCGCTAAAGGATTTCAAAAAGTTCATGCCGTAACCCTCTGCAATACTAATCACTGGGGATAGGCTCATTTTGTCATCATAGGTTTGGTCAGTCATTAGCCCCAGCCCGGCTGTTACAGGCAAGCCTAATACAGGAACCATTGCTGTAGCCATCTTAGCTTGCGACATAAACAACAGATCGAACATCAATGTGTCTAGTTCTTCTTCATCGTCATCAAACCTGCCTTTAGCCAGCATCACGATACCCTCTGCAATTATAGCAGGCATCGCAAAGCCTATCATGTAGATGTAGAATGCACGGGTAGGCTTGCCTTTCCAGCCAATGCGCCGGGCGTTCAGTTTCCACTCTGTGCGGTTCAGATTGTACATGTTGTTAAAGTAACGATAGAACTTAGTGAACAGCCGCATAATAGCGCCGCCAGCTTCAAACTTAGATATGTCCTGCGCACCCATAGGGGATTGCGTGTCGCGCACCACACGGTCAGCATACTGCGCCACAGCGTCTTCAGCTGCAGCTAGCGCCACGTCACGGCCCCGTGATAGGTTCGCGTTGTACACTTTTTCGTATATGCCGTTTGTCCGGGCTTGGCTCTCTGCAGCGGACCAGACAATTGGATCGACAAAGTTCTGCATAATTTGCTGCGTGATATACGCGTACTTGCTGGCCTTACCCTGCAGCTTTTTAAGAGGGCTGGTAGCGCGTAACGTTTCTTCAATACCTTGCATCATATCGTTGACGCTGTCTTTCATGCGTACTTGCATAAACGGGCTGCGTGACGCCACATATGATTTTAACCCTTGGCCATCTTGCCTAAACCTGACGGCAGCGTGGGATAGTTTCAATGGGCTAACCAGTAAAGACGCCGTCACCAACCCTGTTGATTGCTGCAGCGTGTTGACAATATTTAATGTCATTGTGTTCATGCCGACAGCTTGGTTCAGCCACGTTGCCGCCCGGTCAAACGGTTTGAGGTTTCCACTACCTTGCGGGTCGGTGGTTTCCTGCCTGACGGCACGGCTTAAAAATGGAATAATGGTGTTTTCAATCACCATCGGTTCAATTTGACTTAGCGCCGCTCTAATCTTTTTATTGCGTAAGAACCGTGACGCCGTCTGCACCGCCGGGTTAATGTACGAAAACTTCATCACCTTATCTAGATGCTGGGGCAACCCGGCCAAATCTAAATCTAACGGTTCGTTGTATTCGACACGTTGTTTAGTAAACCCTCTTTCTGCAGCCGGGAACATTGTGTTGCTGCGCATCTGAGACACGTCATCTTGCGCGGCTTGTTTTGCTGCGTCAGTGTTCATTGACCTATCAGTTATAGCAGGGACGTAGCCGCCTCGTAGGACGCCAAACGGGGTCGATACAGGCTCGGCAGGCACTTCCGGGAAGTAGTACCCGTACAGTTCTTTGTGTGCCGCCTGCGCCGGGCCTTTGGTTTGTTCAAACAAATCCCAGATTTCTTGCACTAGCTGGAAATCTTCTTGCGTCAGGACGCCGTCATTTACCATCCGCGTGATAAACGCGTCCCACTTGCTGGTGTCTAGTGTGCCGTCTGGGTTTTCCTTGCCAAACATATATGACACGCCATCAGCTTTCTGACCGCCCAACAACAGTTTGCGGAAGTTGCTGGCGTTACCAGTGTGTAGCAGCGCGTGGATAATCTCGCCTTTTGTGAGGAATGACCACGGGTTGCCTTCAGCGTCTGTAAACTCTGACGCCGTGACGTTTATCTTTACGTTTAACGGGGACGCCTGACCGCGCAGCATATCGACTAATTTTTTAAGCGGCACAGCGCGGTTGATGTTGTAGTTTGTAATCGCCTTCATCACCGGGCGTACAATGTTGCTAGTAATAGGACCGTCTGCGTTGTCGTTATCTGCAAACCGCGCCCACAGTTCTGTGGTCAAAAGAGAAGATCGGAAACTCTGCCAGAACGTTTGGCGTCCCCGCTGAGATTGCGTACCGCGATTAGCAATTGGGACACCTTTTTTCTTTTTGCGTTCCCGGACTAAATCTACTGTGCCTGATGCAATTTCATCAGCTACCTCGTCAATGTTAACCTCGCGGCCTTCTACGGTTAACTGTACGCGCTCTCTGGCCATCTTTTTAAGTTCTGTGGCAATTTCAAGCAGCGATTGAATATCTATAACAGACATGTCTTTGTATGTCGGCATATTCCCGTCTTGCTGCATGTTGCGCAGGGCTACTTCAATGTCTGCCACTTGCGCAGCGACAGCGGTCAGGTTCTCGTCAAGTTCTTGATCAACGTCCTGCAGCGCAGCTAACGCTTGGCCGGGAGCCATGTTTTTGCTGTTAGCTTTGCCAATGCCAACAGTGTGCAGCATTGCCCTCATAACGTTTACAACATCAACATCGTAGCTAGTAGCCAGCTTTTTATCAGTGCGGTTGCCAAATTCCTGTAGCGATTTTACGTCTTTTGAAATAACCCCTTGCACCCGCGCCGCTTCTTTAGACATTGCGGTGTTTAAGATAATCAAATTAAGCAGACCTTCTGCCTCTACATAATCGCGTTTAACTAGCGCCCTTGCGTACTTCTTAGTTATGCGCTCTGCAGTGGTGCGGTACTTCCCGGCGTGTATCCTGTTCAATGGCAGCTTACTAATGTGATCCACAGCCGCTGCTTTAATTGCAGACAGGCTGACGTTGCGCAGTATTTCACTTAGTTTAACAGACGCTTTTCTCTGCGCCCGGCGCTGCCCTATGTTAGACTGCCGCTGTTGCTCCGCTGTGACTGTGCCTATCGTAGCGTCCGCTGCGTCAGCTTGTGTAGTGTCTTCTGTCACGGCAGCTGTCTCTGTAGCCTTGGCCGCTTTAGCAGCGGCAATGTCTTGCCGTGCTGTGCTGGTCACGCCGTAGTCTGTAGCTTTACGGTCTGTCTGTTTACGGGCGTTCTGAGCAATTACCCGGCGCAATATTCTGGCCTGCGCTGCTAGCACGTCTAGCTGCTTGTCGTTGTTGACAGCTTCGTCTGCCATCTCAGTGATCTGTTCGTCACTTAATATTTCGCCAAGTTCATTATTAATTGCCGCTGTTGTTTCATCCCGGATAGCGTCAGCCTGTTTAGGATAATTGCCAGCTGCGAGTGCAGCTACCATTTGGTCTGGGCCTTCAAACCCTAAACTAGATGCCACGTCTTCTGGAACTGTGCCGTCTTTTGCGCGTTTGTTTGTAAACAGCCCCGGCGCAGCTGCAGTTATTCTGCGCATGGTTTCCAAACCGTACCGCTTTTTAAATTCGGCGTAGTTCAATTTTAAATTCTTATCTGATTTTGTGCCGTCAGGCAGTATGCCCCGGCGCAGCATATTAATGGCCGCGTAAACAGGACGGGCCTGCACCTCTTCCGTGACCCGCTCTTTTATTTTTGCCTCGGCCTCTTTACGCGTCTTTGCCTGTTCGCGTTTAATTTCCTTCTGGACCTTTGCTTTCACTTGCTCCCGCGCTTCGTTTTGCGCGTCAGTTGCTAAATCGTTTAGCGCCTCTGTCTCGGCCTCTGACGCCAGCGCAGTCAATTCGGGTGGCACAGTGTAAGTTGCGCTCTCAGTTGCGTCAGTGAGCGCGTCATCTATTGCGACTAGTCGGCTAAACACTTGTGTGATTTCTGGGTCGATGTTGACGTTAAGGCGGGACAGGTTACGGTAAATCTTAGTTAACCATGCGCTGTAGTTCTCAAACAGCTTGCGTAGTTTAGGTGTCGGGGCTTCACCGTTAGAAAAGTATTTTTCTGTTCCCCGCGCCCACAGTTCGTGAAAACCTATTTCTAATTCTGTGCCGTAGTTCATTTTGCCGTTCATAAAGTTGTCGGCAATGTCGCGCATGTACATCACACCACCGTGGTCGTTTGCGTAAACGACAGCGGCCTCTATGCGGTCAGCGCGTTCCTGCTTGGCAAAGTTCGATGGGTCAGCGTCAGCCGCTTTGCGTGTGCTGTGCATCATGTCCTGCATTTCCTGCCAGACCTGATCTGCGTTTTTGCGGAACCATTCTGTGGTGGTCTGCGCGTCCGCGTTTAGCTGCTTGCGACCATCTTCTGTAAGACGGCTGTCTTCCAACATTTGCTTTTGCTGGAACAAAAAGAAATGCCCGGCCTCATGTAGGAAAGTAGACTTGTCGGCGTTTTTGGTCATTTCAATAATATTAGACACGTTGCCGTACACGTCTTTTTCTTGGAAGAACCTGCCACGCGGACCAACCGGGCCAGTGTCAGTCTGGGTTAAATAGTTTGGCTCTAGCCGGGGCAGAACGTTTTCCTGCCAGAAACCTTTGCGCCCGTAACGCCTACTGTCGAGGTTACCTAATGCCTGCCATGTGCGTGAGCGCAGCCTGCTTTCAACGTAATTAAACCCGGTGTAGCCGGGACGTACAAACAACCATTTGTGGTGGTAGATTGTTTTGTTGGCGTCTTCTACTGGCGCTTTGTGTAACTTAACTGTGCCGTCAGGTTTTAAAATTAAACTGTTACCCACAGTGGGTTCGTGCGAGGTGTCCCAATCGTAGCTTTCGATCAGCGATATCTGGCCCGTTTTCTTGTTGTATTTAACAATTGCCCATTCGTGTCCCGGCGGCAGTTCAGCTTCTGCTATACGCGCCTGCACGTCCGCTGGCAGCACATCCATCGCAGACTTGTGCAAGTAGGTTTCGTTGCCCATCTTTTTGCCAACGCCGTACTGCTTGTCTACTTTTTCCAGTTTGTTCTCAGGTAACAGGTTTACCTCTGCAGGCTGGTACATAGTCATGCCCTTGTACAAGCCAGCGTGTGTTGTCTCTATACCTTTGGCACGATCCCACAGCCAATGGTGCATCACATGCATGTACGCTTTGGGGTCCATGCCCGGTGGTACTTTAACCTGTCCAGTGGCGCGTAGGTTTTCCAACCTTGCCATCACCATGTCGCGCAGTAGTATTTTACCTTTTGCACTTTTGGCTACTGCCTGCGCCAATGCTTTTTCTTCTGCCTTTAACCGACTAACGTCTGCCTTGCCTGTCAGCCAAAAATTAATCTCTACTGCGTCCATAGTGACCGTTTCGCCCATGCCTAGCAGATGCGAGATGAACGGCCCTTTAGCAGCTGCGATACCACCCAGCCGCTGCAGTTCAGTGTTTATGTCATCAGCAACGTTCTGGCCCCGGCCAGCGCGTTTGCCTAGTTCGTTTAGATTAGCGACAACGTCTGGAAGCAAAGCGATACCTTTGTCACTTAACAGCCCCATGTTGCCAAGGCGGTCATCGCCCCATGCCTTGCGCCATTCAATCAGTTCCTGCCACAGCGCCGGGTCAGTGTTGCCTTTAGACACTGCGTCTAACGCAGCTTGCCCATTAGGCGTACCAAACCACATGGCCATGGCCTCTTCTGGTCGGATCATGCCGCGCTCTACAAAATCAGGTGACGGCTGGAACCCGGTCTTGGCAAGGAAAGTTGACGCCTTCATTGCGCCTGCGCCTTGTGACCCAACAGTGATGGCGTATGCCTTGGCCACGTCCCGTGGCGTCATCTTGCCTTGCACTAGCTTCTGGCGCTGCGTTCCCATGAACGAAGCCACAGCGTTTAGGTAATTTGGAAACCCGCCCAACATGCCAAGCACGTCAGCGTCAGACGGCAGTGTAGTGGCCGTCAGCCTAGCTTCAATTTCTTTCGCGGGTATCTTAGGTGCTTCTTCTTGATACAGCGGCAGCGGGTTGGATATAATCCTCGACACTGACGCCCGTGCTTGCAGCGGTAGTTTTAAGTTGCGGAGGGCGTTGTCTGGGAGTTTTGCAATGGTGAGCGCAATCTCCCTAGCGCGGGATTGGAGTGTACCTTCTCGAAACGGCTTCGCAAGCGGGTCATATCCGTATTGCTTAACTGCCTGTTCGCTACTAGCTGGTTGCGCACTATCGTCAACAATCCGTTCAGTGATTGCCGCGACATCTGGGTCAACTCTTCCATTCTGTATGCCTTCAAAGCCGTATCTAAAATATCTTTCTGTGTAGGTTTCGCCATTTGCTTGTACCTCTCCGTTAAATTCTAGTTCGCCGTATGAGTTCGGCGCAAAACCAAAATCAATAAGTAGATTATACACTGGATTTCTAGGATCAGCAACTGATAATGTTGCGCCCTGATCAAGTGCGTCTAGTATTAAACCTGTCTCTGCAATACCCTGTGTGTTCTGTTCTAGGTTAAACAGGCTGACAATCTTTTTGCCACGCGGAGTTATTTCGATCAGGGACCACGCTTGCGTTTTTCCTAACTGGCTCAAAAGCAGACCGCCAACTTTTCCTTCCCGGCCCATTTTTAACTTGGCGTTAAAACCAGTGCCTTTGATAGAGCGGGTTCCTTCTGTGCCGTCTTTCTTAGTGTATGTCTCTTGGGTAGCTTCTAGCGACCCCGGCTTTTGCGCCATGCCTTCTTGGCTAGCCCTGACGCGCTCTACAGCGTCTGCGTAGTCAATCGGCTTAACACCGCCATTGCCCACGTTGGCATCCCCCCAGTGCTTATTGGTAGCACTAGTGTCGATCATAGACATGACCATACGAGCCTGCATCTCGCCATCAATACCCGGTGCGTTGTGGTCACCTATGCGGTCCACCAAATCTTGCGTCAGCGTTACAGGCGGTGCTTTCAGTGTCCACGCCCGGTACTCTTGTGGGCCTTTACGCGGTGCGCCTGTTTTTGCAATCTCTGCCGCTCTCTCAGCGGCAACGTGATCTTGCCACAGCAACTCCCACGATATAGGCGTATCAAATACCCCAACTACCTTACCCATCATGGCGCTAGGGAAATCGGGGTGTTGTATTGGTTGAGAGCCTTTAGCCCAAGACGCCGTGTCTATTTCTAATAGGACCACACCCGCGCCTAAACCTTGCGTGTTTAACGTAGGTTCACGGGTAGTGTCCAAAATCTTCTGCATGTCGATGCCCAGCTTGCCAGCGATTTCCTTAGACCCCATTTTGTCTAGCCAAATCTTTCGGGCGTCAAAACTCAGGTTCTGCAGCCATTGGTTTAGTTTGGCTCCACCAGTGCCGTCAGACAGACTGTCAAAACCCACGTTTGCAAAAGACATAACCTCTTCCATAACCACTTTGGTTTTGGCGTAGCTTTTACTGTTCGGGTCACCCTTAAACTCCATGTTCTCAAAAAACTTCATCACCTCTGCTAGTTTTTCTTTAGTAATCGGGTTGGGGTTATTAGTTCCGGGTCTTAGGTCAGACTGTAACTTCATGGCCAAATCTTGGACGTACACTTGCGTCACTGTAGTATTTGATTGGTGCATGTTGTTTGTGCCAAGGGTGACCAGCATATGGGTCACGCCTTTCTTCATAGTCTTGTCGCGTTTTGCGGCTTCAACGCCAGCACCCCGGTCAGCCCAGATAAACCCGCCTGCAATGTTCTGCATTGTCAGTGGAAAGAACGGCCCACCTAACGCAGGGATGCCCATGTACTGTTGGCCGTCCGCGCCATAGAAATTTGTACCAGCGGCGGTCCTGTCAGCAATTGTTGGGATAATTGTAATTTCGCCCGTTTTGTCTAACAATTCCTGCAACGATTTAATACGCGGCACTACTTTGCTATTGACTAATTTGTTTTGTAAATCTTGTGTCTCAGTTACGGTAATAACTTTACCATCGCGGCCTGTGACCTGAGAAACAATGCGCTCCTGCGTTTCTTCCACCGTTTCGTTAACATCAATCGGGTCTTGGTTTAGTGGGATCATTGTGACGCCGCTGTCTTCCGGGGCGTTCTTTCTAATCAGTACGCCGCGCTTGCCGACACCAGATATCTTTACTGCCGTGTAACCTATGGGCAACCGCGCAGTGATGTAGTCTAAAAGTTCGTTGCCGTCCCAGCCTTTTTGGTAAACCTTCTTGTCTTTTTTATTTACCCACACGGCTTTGTCTTCAACAGCCATGTCCACATTCTTTGCAGTGGCAATGTCCCCGGTCCAACCGCGTGTGCCTATCACAGCTGCGCCGCCGTCATCTATCTTAGAAATAATATCTGCCAGAACTACATCACGCAGCTTGGGTTCCAGAACGTTCAACACGTTTAGGTTCATCACTAGATCATATTTTTTAGTGACCTTGGTGCTGTCTGAATATGTAGGTACGTTGCCTGCAGCAATGGCGCGGTCAGCGTTGGGTTCGTAGCTTTCAACGTCCCGGCCTTCTTCGCGCATCAACTGCGTACCAAAGCCTAGCCCGGAACCATAATCTAAAATTGTAGTGACCGGGCGTTCTAAAAACTGGCTTTCTACCCGCGCCACCACTTTAGGGTATGCGGTTGCAGTAGTGGCAATCTGTGTAGACATGCTGCCTTGCTGGCCTTCAATCACTGCTTGCGATTGCTCCAGTTCCAGCGTCTGTTCTGTAGTCAGTGGCGGCTTTGGTGCGCTCTGTTCTAAAAACCCTGCTTTAATTCTGTCAGTCAAATCGTTAACAGACGGCAGTTCTCCTGCAGGCCGCTCTGCAACAGGTGCTACAGGCGCAGCAACGTCTGCAGCGGGGTCAACTGCAGTAACCTCTGGAGCGGCCTCTGTGACCGCCTCTGGGGCTACAGCGGCTGTCTCTACTGTCGGGGCCGCTTCTAACGGGTCAGGTGTTACAGGAAGCGCCGGGGCTGTCCCCACTTCTGGGAGTGTACCCACGTCAGGCGCTACAGCGTTGGCCGATACCTGCGTGTTAATTTCTGGGTCAGCTGACGGCGCAGCTGCGTCTGGTACAGCAATTACAGGTGGCGGCACTAGCATCTCTGGTGACAGCACCAAAGCCTCTGGCGGTGACGGTGCGTCCGTGTCTACAGACGCCAGCGCCTCTGTTGCCGGGGGAGCAAGGTCAGTTGATGAAACAGTCGGACCACCCGGCGCTTGCAGGGTAACGTTCTGTTCAGCAAACAATTGCTCCGGGCTAACCATGCTACCGTCTGGGTTTTTTAACAGCGCAGATTGGGTAACGTAAAACTCTTGGATCAGCTGGCCTCTGGTGTCTGCCTCAATAGCCGACACTCCGCTGTCAATCGCTTGTTGCTGGACTAGGTCATAGATGGCTGCGCCGGGCGCGGCCTCACCTTCCATAGCGGCTTGGTTTTCCTGCAGGGCAGCTGTAACGGCGGCAACGTCTTCTGCTTGCTGAACTTGTGCAGCTTCGTGTTCGCGCACCGTATACGAACCAATGCTTTCGCGAATGTCTAACGACAACGTTTTAAATTGCTCTGGTGACAACGTGACTAGCTTGGATGTTTTGATAACAACCTCGCCGCCCTCTAATGCGGTTGCCTTTATCTCTTCTAAGTTAACGCCTAACGCCTCTGCCACGGGAGATGACAGTGCGTCTACAGGAACGCTGTCTTGCCACGCCTGCGTCTGCACAGTGTCTTGGTGTAGATCAAGCAGCTTCTGCGCGTCTACTAATACTGTGCCGTCCTTTTCTGGATCGGCTAACGCCTCATCCACCAGTTCCTGCACCGCTGTTGGTGCAGTGGTCATCAGGTCAAGATTGTTTGCAGCCTCATTTACGGCCTGCAGCGTGTCTAAGTAATCCTGCGATTGCTTACCAAACGCTTTGTCCTTTACCATGTTTACGCCAGACACGGTCAACTTCATCTGCCCACCAACGGCAAAGCCAATAATGCCAGCTTCAATTAGTCTTTGGACGCCTTCTTCAAGCCCAATGTTTTCATCTAAAATCCCGTTAGCGTATGCAATGTCTACGGCTTCCACAAACATCTCTTGTGCGCCTTCAGCAACGCCCACTTTTAAGAACGTAGCCACTGCACTTTGCTGCGCCGCGTCTGCTACAGCGCCGCCTGCTTTCTTAGGAAATAAATAGCGCAGCGGCAAAAGCCGCTCACTAACCATTTCAACAGCCGCTTTAAAAGTAGCCTCACCAAGCGCCTGTTCGTGCGTCCATCCCTCTCTGTGGGACGCTGTGTCGTAAGTGCGACCAAACACTTGCAGGAACGTCACCGCGCTAGGTGCGGCTAAACTACCACCAGACAATAGCCCGGCGGCAACCGTAGGAGCCATTTGAACAACTGCACCTTCTATGGTGCGGACCCAGTACGCAAGACCACCGTCTGGTAACCGGGCTTTTAGGATACGCAAATCGCGTTTATCGTTTTCCCTGCCGCCCCACATATCGTCGGTAAACTCTTGCACGTCTTCAAAGACCTGTATCTTGCTGGCCTCTAGGGCTTTTAAGTACAGTTCACTTTGCTTGGTCTGTCCTTCTACAGTAGTACCGTCCGCTGCGTCATACTCTGTCAGTTCGTCCTCAGTTAAAATAGATTTAATCCATGGACGCTGGTTGCGGATTGCTGTTTCGTTTAATGTCTCTTCAATTTCTCGGCTGCTATCGCCAGTGACTTTACCAACCATCGCCTGCGTACCCAGAAGCTGCGCTTCATTAGCGCGCATCTGCGCTTGCCCAGATACGTACAGTAGCTTCCCGCCTGCCGATATAATTCCCCGGCCTGCTTCCTTAAAAAGTATGCCTTGCTCTTGCCAGAAGTTTTCAAAGTTCTTGGCCCACCAGCCCGTAGCTTTGTTCTTTTTAGAAATTAAATCTACGTTCCTAATAAACCGCTGCATCCTGCCGTCAGCTAAATCTCGCTGCGACAGCTTGTTGTTTACTGGGTCAGCAAAGAATGATTTTAAACGCGGGTTGCCATCTAGCCACTCCTTGTTCTGTTTAAACAGGCGTAGGGCAAATTCCTCTTGAACCTGCGCCTGCACCTCGCCGTTGTTCCGCGCAAAAAATTCCATGCCGGGACGTTGTAAAATCTCAGTAGTTAATTTCTCTCTAATCTCTTTGGGAATGTCAGATGTTTCCATCTCTGCATTCACAAAGTTAAGCGCAATTTTTGCGTTTAAATCGCCTTCGTCAGCGTCTAATATGTCCGTGATAGACGTGTCTGCAACAGGTGGTACGACACCTAGTTCCCTGCCAGTAGTGTCACGGTTTCCGTTAACAACGGGCTGCATAAACGGCAGCACACCGGGGCGTGGGGACGCAACGTTTTCCTCTTCGTCTTGAAGAATGCCAGCGGCCAGTTGTGAACCAGATAATTCGCTCATTGCACAACCCACCCTTTTGCTGCGTTAAATATGTATTGCTGCGCAGACTGCACCCCAGCTTGCGCAGGAGCCAGTAAAGACGGCCCATAACGGGACAGCGTACTTATAGGCATGGCTTGCTGGCCTACAACAGTCGCAGACAGCATCTGCCCTGTAGACGCAATGTACCGTGTTCGCTCTGCACTAGTAGGCGCGACAGTAGCGTTTATAACCTTGTAAATATATTTACGTTTCACATGGTCGGGTTGGTTATTAAAACTGCCCGGCTGGGCGCGTTCAAAGTAATTAGCAATGGCGCTGTTGTTTGCCACCTGAGTTTCCACCCAACTGTGCATGTTATTTGTAAATAACTGCAGTCCTTCAATACTGGCCTTCTGTGTAGTGACACCAGCTGTTTGTGCCGTCTGTGCGTACAGGGACGCAACCTCAAAGTAAGAACTTGGTGGAGTAACTGCCTGCACACCGTATGACCCCGGTCCCTGCCATGCTCCAAAAGCAGTGATCTGCGCAGCCTTAATTGTCTCCCTGTCTTCAGCGGTCATGGATACAACACCTTGGTCATCAATAGGCGCGACCAGCTGAGATATACCGTATTGCCCTTCTCCCAAAGAACCAAAATCTTGGAAGAGGCCGAAAACGCCGCCTTGATCTGCAGTTAAACTAGTGTCGAACTTACGCCGTGCCGCCGCAATTAGCACATCAACGTCTCTGTTATCCAGCGTTAAGTTACCTGACGGGCCTCTGGCCGCGCGTTCTGCGTACTCGCTGTCTACTAGAGCGGAAAACAACGATACAGCCATATCAGAGCGTTTTGTTGCGTTTTCGCCACTCCCCATAGCGTCAAGGTAGCTGCTTTTAATAGCCGTGATCGCCGCATCTTTTTTATTTTTAAAATGGGCGCTGGCGCTAGAAATTGTTTCAGAAAAAATATCTAATTGCACTTTTTCTTTCCCCAACGCTGCTTTTAACTGCGTCTCTGCAAGTAAAGCGGGGGCGGTGGTTTGCGCCTCGCTCCACTGCATCCAATAGGCGGCGCGTTGGCCGGGCATACTGGCAGGGATGTTGTCATTAATTAAATCCATCATAGTAGGCGCTGGAACAGCGGATTTTGCTTGTACTGTTAACAATCCCCAACTTGTAGCCAACGCGGCGCTATTCAGGACCGTTGGGCCTTTAGCGCCAATCTCACCACCGTTTAACATTTGCCAACGTTTTTGCGCCAGCGTTTGGTTGGTTACGTCTAGCTGGTCATACGCAGGGTATGTCTCCGGGCGCGGGTATTGCGCTGCGCCGCCTGCGCTGCTTTGCATGTGTGTCTGTGTAATGCTGTCGTAGTTATCAAGAAGCTTGTTTAGTGTATCTGTTTGCACGGCAGCGTCTTCGCGTCTTCGTGCGGCATATTTCTGTCTTATTCTAGTCTTAATGTTATCAATATCTGCTTGCGTCATCAGTGTAGGCTCGCGGCCACTAGCCGACACAGTTTGCTCTACCCAGTTTCCCTTGTCATCCATTATTGGCAGTGTGTCCCCTAGAGACAACTGTGCGCTGGACAACGCGTCTTCTTCCGCTTTAGGGCCAGTAAAATTAATAAATTGGCTTTGAGCCACGCTTTCAAAATACCCAGCCTTTTCTGCGTCTACTAGTTTTGCCTCCACAAACTCTTGAATGTACAGCGGGACTGTTACTTTGCTTTCTTCCGGGTGGGAATTAGACAAACTGTAGGAACCGTAGGTGTTTAGAAATTCCCTCGCCCCAGAAAAGTCATTATTGTGAAGCAGCGCGTTAATCTTGTTTTGAAACTCTTCGATGTACAGCCCAGTTACTTTCACCATGTTGGGTGCGCTGAACAAGTTCTTAGGAGATGTGTCAGTAATAATGCCACGCGTACTTACGTCACCTTCCGCGCTAGCGCCGCTACCGCTTACGCCACTTGCAGATTTAATAGTGCCGCCGCCGCTGGCACTGCTTACTACGCCGTCTGCCTGATTAACTGCGTTAATGGTGTCCAAGAAAGTCCACATCGCAGAACCAAATTCTGACGGTGGAGCCATCTTTAAACGTAACGCCGCCTGTTCCGATTTTATTTTTAACTGTTGCTGCAGCGCGGCCTCTGCCTGCGATATCTGATAGCGGGTGACGTTTGCGCCCCACGCAGTCGTTTGCTGGCCAATAAATTGTTGCAGCGCCACTTTACTTTCTGGACGCAGTGTCTTTAACGCGCCGTTAAGATCGTTGAGCCGTTGGGTCCACGCAGCCTGATCTGTACCCGGCGGCGCTTTTAAATTGACGTTGCCGTCAAGAAACATCGCCAGCTGGTCTTTGTTTGTGTTGATACTGCCTTGCGCCCAGTTCTTACTAGCGCCAAAGCCTCTGACACTATTTTTGTAGTCCATCTCTTTCATTAAAGAAAACTCTGACCACAGCGTTTCTGCGTCGATTAACGCAGCTTTGTCGCGTAATTTGGATGCGCGTATGTCTGCGTCTGACAGCGCCTTGCCTACTTTAAACCCGGCGTCTGCCAGCTGTATTAAGCCCTTGCCCACGTTTTCAACGTTAGGCCGTCCGGGGTTTAGATAACCGCCGCCAATGTTAGTCTGCAGCTGTATGTTTCCTATCGGGCCTTGCGGACCAAACGCAGGTACTTGTCCTCTTGCCATACTTCTCTCCTAACCAAACACTGGTTTACTGCCACCAGTAATGCCAGTGTAGCCCATGTCTGCGCCTGCGCTAGCCATACTAGATGCGCCTGATAACAGCGTAGAGGCCGCGTTAAACGTTGGGTTAATTGTTGAACTTTCAAACGAGGCAAGCGCACTTTTAGCGTCAAAGTTTGTGCCTTCAATTTCTGCCTGCCGGGCGCGTAGCGCCGCGTCATCGTGTATTTTTGCTATGTCATACTCGCCGTACTGCGCAGCATCCTGCAAAATAAAATCAATAGAACTGTCCACGTCATCTACTAAAACGCCACGGGATGCGGTCACAGCAATAGCTGTGCCTTTCTGCCGGGCTATCTTTGTGCGGTGTTCATCTTCCGCAACCTCTGCCCTGTCCCTAATCGCCTGCGCGTTCTGCCGTGCTGCAGTAGCGTTGTTTGCATTAACTTGCGCTTGGTAATCTAGAGAGGCTTGCTGCGCTTTACTTTGTTGATAAGCACCGTAAGCGGACATTGCTGTGCTTGCGGCCATTATTACTAGTGCGGTCATGCACATGCTATATCTCCTTCACATGCAGCGTACCTGCGTCTGCGTATCGTAGTGTGGATAACAGAGCGCCTGTTCGCGCATTAGCAACGCCTGCAAAAACTGACAGCCTGATCATGTCGCACTCAACGTCTTCTGACATACACCATGCTTCAAAGTTTTTAATTAAACGTATTCCCCATGTACCTTTGCGGTATTCTGGGTCAATGTAAAAGCCAAGATCGGATGCCACATGGCATTGCACAAATTCGTGTGTAACAACCTGACCTGCAAAAAAGCCCCTGACAACGCCGTCTACTACAAAACATTGTGTAAAAACCCCGTCCTGCCCCAGTATTGCTTCGATTACATACTGAGAGCGCCCATGATTTAATTCATAATTGTAATAAACGCCTTCGTTTGTCATCGCTTCAAGTAAAAGCAATATGTCCGGGATATCCTCTTCACGCATGTCTCGTATTTCGCGCACCATTAATTCCCCCCAACAATCGCGTCAGGGATAACGCTTAAAATAGTCAGCGGCATAGGATCATCCTGCACGACAAAAAACTCTCCGTCTTTTGCCCACGCAGGTTTTAATGTTGTGTCTTTGTCTCCACTAAATAAAACGCGGGGCTGGCCAAACCTGCCTGCCACGCCAAATTTAACCTCGCGCAATGTGGCTTCATCAGGGCCAACCTTCATGCCCATTGTCTTTTCAGTGCGGACAGTTAAACGCGATATCTTTTTATCTCTGGCTTGTATAGTTGTACCGTCCCCGGAAGGAACGTTAAGACGCAGCGTCTTCATTGTGGATGTGTAGGGCAGTCCTAAGTGGATGCGGCTAGCTTTAGCAGGTAATGTTATAGACCCGTTAGAAACAGTGAGCGGGTCTAACACGTCCCCGTTAGCCGCGCCTGTTACTTGCTGACCTTCTAAGTGCCACAAGCCACTAATAGTAGTGACCGCTTTTCTAGCTTTGCCGCCGCTACTGTACGCAGCAAAAGCAGTGCCGTCTACATCAGTGCCATTGCTTTGCAGTTCAAAAGTGTTGGCCGTAACGTTTGCCACAGTAAACCCGTTAAGGTTCAAATCGTCCTGTAGAGCCGCGCCTTTGGTCACTGAGGGGTCCACCTTCAATATTTCAGATAAATCTACTGTATCACCATTTGATAGCCCGTGACTAGTCGCAGTAATCACTACAGGGTTTGTCTTGCTGTACCCGCTAATTGCGACAGGAACGTCATAGGTCAGCCCAGCGTCCACATAAAACGCGTCTTCTAGCTGTGTGTATGTGCGCTCTTGCTGGCGTTCTATGTATTTTACTGTCGCGCCATCAATGATCCGCTCAACAATAACGTACAAAATGTGCTGGTTGTTTTCTTCAACGGTAGCACAAGATGAAAAGTTGCCGCGTGTTTCGCTAGTAGACCACCCAAAAATCTCTTGTTCTTTTAAATACGTCAGGTGCAGTAGCCTGCCATCATTGCGCACACAGTGCGCGGTGCTGTCTGGAGCCTGCGCAAACGCCCAATCGGTTATGGTAAAGCCCTCAAACAAATGCCGGGCTAAAATAGAAATGTCGTTGCCCGTGTAGCTGTCTGTCTCATATCGGTAGCCAAGGTCGCGAATAACTTGCCCCGGCTCAATGAACAGAACGTTAGCCCCAGACACCAGCGGCTGCACTTCAGTAGAACCGTAATACGTTTGAGGTATAACCTCGACAGAAGACGGGGTAAGGGCAGCGCCCCCAGCGCCTGCTAGTTCCCACTCACCGCCGCTGGTCAAAACGATCAGTTCAGCTAGCGGGACCATATGGCGTATTTCATTAACTTGCATACTAGCAATTGTTAAAATAATGGCATCATCATCTTTCACCGGGCTAGATGTGGCCATGTTAGAAATGTTGGCTGTCTGTGTCATCCAGATGCGTTGCGGGTAGGTGTTAGAATTAGCAAAAACCCGGCGCTGATTGTAGAACGCAACAGTGGATGGGTAGTAATTAACTTGCAGAAAAGGATTACGCACACGGGGCGGGGTGTCTGTGAGTTCTGCGTCTATCTTTTTATCTGTAAACGTGGTCACCTCAGTTGACCCAATAAACCCAAACTGCCCGTTATCGTCACGGTACACATGGTACAGGCTGACGCCGTCTGCAGCGGTCCAACTAACAATGTTGTCTTGGTCAGACGCGCCGTTAGTAATTTTAATGAACGCAACACCTAGTGTGCCGCCGCTGTCATAGGGTGTGTAGCCAGAACTATTAACCGGGACCATGCTGGTGTCGTTTAGAGTTATCGTCGTGCTAGTGGGGACTGTGCCAACGCGATAACGTCTGTCGTTTAGTTCAGTCATGCCTAACACGCCAGTAATGTTTATTTCATCACCAATGACTAAACTATGTGCGCTAGATGTAGTGACCACGCAAACAGAGGCTTGCGAAGCAAATGTCATTGTAAACGTTGCGCTAGTGCCGCGCAGGCTTTCTTCATCGGTGTCAGCGTTGACAGCCGTGACCGCGTACTTAGTTGTCTCTGACCCAGTGGTAGTGACTGTCACCGCAAGATCAGTTGGAAAAGGTTGCGTTGGGTAAAACACAATCGGCCCTATAGACCACGCGTCATGGTCAGTCCGGGTGAGTTCTTGGGGCGGGTAATCTGGGTGGCATAACGTCATAACGTCAGCGGACTGCACATATTTAAGGTCACGCAATGCACTAGCAGGGTATGACGTAGTTAACTCAAATATTCTGCTAGCAGTGCCGCCGCTGGTAAACGTGGTATAGTTAGTACTGTCAATGTCTGTCCCTGCCGTGCCATCTAATGTCTGCAGGCTAAACGTAGTGGTGCTTAACACAGTGATGTTAAACGTGCGCCCGTTTAATTGGGTCATGCCGCCTACGCCTGCCATGTACACTTGATCGCCACTAGCCAAGCCGTGTGCGCCGCTTGTAGTGATTACGCACGGGTCTGCTTTAGTTGCCCCACTAACAGTGTCAATTCCGGCGCTTTCTAAAACCTGACCGCCGTCTTTTATTACGCGCACATAGTAATCGCCAAACTCCAACACATATGTTTGCTCTGTATTAAACGCAAACGGGATCAGGCGTACATCTTTAGTGCTGTCTTTAACTTGCGCAACGTACTTAAAACCAGTGCGGTTAGACATGCCGCCGTGAACGCGCACAAGCATGTTAGTTGCCTGCGCCACGCTGCTTTTGTATTTTGATATATCAACACGCGCTGCAACCGCCGGGGATATCTCGCCGCCACTCAGGCTTGTCTGTATCAGCTTTGGCATTGCGGCCCCTTATGAATTAAAAACAGTTTTAACGTGCGTTCCTACCCGTGCAGTGATCCAGCTAGCTTCTGGAAAGGATGGCTCTATGCCCTCACTACTGTCCCCTTCTAGGGCGCTGTTCAGTGTTAACTGCGCTTGCTGTTCTAATTTAGCTGCGAGGTTTGCGTCCCCGGTCAGCGCCATAGACACGGCAGACGCCAGCGCATAAGTAAACGCCATTGTAAATTCAGTATCAAATTCATCCGGGTTAGACACTCGGCTGACGTAGACTAGTTCTGCGTCTTCAGCGTCAGTAAAAATACAATATTGATCAGACGCGTTGCGCCCGGTTTCGTATTTTATAGGCGGCGCGTCCCGGCCAGCCGGGTTGGTGATGCCTAAAATGCGCAGTGCGTCTGTGGGGTACAAGTACATGTATGTCCACAGCCCCGGTACTGTGCCAGACAGGGCTGCAGGACTGACGTATTTTTTAGCAAAATTCCATGGATGAGAACGCAGCATCTTATCTCTGACATGCGTAAACATCAGGTTCACTTGTTCGGCCTCTGCGCTGGCTTCGTTCAGTGCAGAAATGTCAAACCTATCCCCAACGTGCGCCAACGCCATACGCGCAATTTGAATGTCAGATGCCATACGCTACTCCAGTTCTAGTTCTTCTGGTTCGTTTAACTCATCCACCAGCTTTTTGGCTTCAGCTTTCTTTAAATTATCTCCTACCAGATCGCCCATATTGAAAACGTCATAGCGCCCGTGACCCTTGTGGATCATTGTAGCCATGGTTTCCGGGTCTGGCTCTGGTGCGCCTTCTTTTACGCCCTCAATAATAATAGCGTCAGACGGCAACATACCAGCGTCTAAGTAGGTGTCAGGCAGTTCGTGCGTTTCATCAGGCAGGTACAATACCCCGTTGGCTGCAAAAAACCCCTGTTTAAATTTTACTTTCATTTCTCACTCCCGCAAAAAAGGGTGGGGTGAAGGTGAGCAGTAACCTTCACCCCTAGTTTACTAGTTAGTCGCGTCAGGATACGCGGTCCAACCAGCTGGGTCATACGTCAGGAAAGCATCCATAGCGCCAGCGGTTAGTGCCGCTGCAGCTGTGGTGATCTGAACGCCTACATACTGTTCGTAGTCCTTACCCATTGGGATAGGCATTACAAACCGCTTGCCAGCAACTAAATCAGCCTTGGCCACGGGGCCAGTAGACATGTGTTTAGTTTCAGTTCCATCGGTTGCGATTGCCGCCACGCTATCAGAAACGAGGTGGAAATCTACAGTGGCAGAGCCACCGCTGGTGACCGCCGTGGTCATCTGAATAATCAGATATAACGGCTGGCCCATACCAATATTGCGTTCACTGTCAATGTCGATCACATCACCCTGCAAACTTGTGCCAGTGCCTGTGGTCAGCGTTGTAGCATCGCAAAACTCTAGTCTTTCATCAATAATCATCTGGTTGCTCCTTTCGATTAGCTGATGGTTGCTTCGTTGACTTTAAGAGCATCGACCCGACGAATTGGGTAGCCGCCCCATGAAGTCTGCATTGTGCCGCCCACATTATCCATGGTCAGTGTAGAAGAACTGACAGCGGATGATGTCTGACGTTGCAGCATGGATAGAATAGAGCGGTCCATGTACCATACACACCGTCCCATAGACGCAGGTAACTGCGTTACGGCTTGGTGCATCAGGTCGTTTAGGATCGCCCCGGACGCTGCGTTGTAGGTCAATGCAGAACGGTCAATGTTTGCGATACGCACAACATAACGCCAATCGCGGACAGACAAGCCCACATCCCAGCGATAGTGTGAACGATACGCTTGCATACGCCCGTTGTTACCATCAACGTTTTCGATAGTGACTTCGCCAAGGTCGCGTTGTGAGATACCTGCAGAAGAACCTTTAGGAATAATCCCGTGGCACGTCTGTGGTGACCAGCACACCAGCCAGATAGACGCGTTGTCTGAACCGCTCCCCCCGCCTGAAATGATGTTTTCACCATTACTTGCGGAAAGAGAGTTAAAACGTGGCGCAAACCCGGTGAACCGTTCAGCGTTAACACTCTCATCGCCGTAGAAAAGAGTGGTAGCGACCTGTTGGTTCAAGCCTTCAATATGTGGACGGTCTTCCTGCAAGCGGAATGAAGCAGGGTTGCCTGCCATATCCACAAGTGCTTTGTCCACTTCTGCGTAGTCTTCCAACATACCGCAATTATCTGTGACCTGTACTGCGCGACTTTTAGTCGGCTGTACGCCACCATACAATTTACGCCATGTTGGTGTGGGCAAGCCAGCGCGTACAGTTGTACGGTGACCTGTAGTTAGGTTTCCTTCCAACCACGTCATATCCAAAAGGATTTCGTTGGTTTGGTTTAGGATTTCGACCACGTCCGAAATAGAACCGTCCGGGTCAGTGACCTTTGCCAGATCGGCTAGGGTCGGATTTATAGAACTGAGAGTTGCCATAGATTAGCTCCTTTCACACCTCAATTGCTGTTGGGATACATGGTAGGGAACATGCGTTGCTCTGGTGATTTTGTCTCAGCGGACGCGCCGCCTACAACTAGATCACTATCGCCCATGGCCTTACCAATGCGATAAAACAAGCGCACCATTTCGGGGTGGTTACCAATTCCAAGACCTTCCGGGTTATCCGGGGTAGCCTTGGCTAAAATGCTTTTCAAACCCGCTGTCGAAAACTTTTCTACGGCTTGCGTTGCCAGTTTCAGATTGGAAGTGATACTCTCACCGCCATATTCATCATCTGCTTTAGCTTGGTCTGCCCATTCGGTGACACGCTTTTCGTATTCCGCTCCTTGGGCAGTACCCATCTCGCGGCCTCTCTCGATTTGCCAACTAACGAGCGCCTGATATTGATCCTGAGACAGGCCACTATCTTTTGCTATGTTAGAGAAAATATCGAGTTCTGCTTGGATTTCATCTGTTACGTCAAAATCCTCTGGCGCATCAAACTTATACACACCGTCTTCTGGTGGGCCGCTTGTTGCGTCAGTACCGTTCCCTTCGTCATCCGACAGCAAGGTTTTGGTTTCGGTAGCCTCTGCAGTTTCCTGCGTGGCTTGTTCGGGGGCCACTACAGTATCCTGCGCGGCGTCAATTTCTAGTTCATCACTCAAAGTGGTTCTCCTCTAGCATTTTCATAAATAATGCTGGCTGGCTTTCCTTGGCGGCGTTGTACATCTGGACACCCAGTTGTCGTACACCCTCATTGTAGGCCGTCCCCCCAGCGTTTTGTGGGACGTAGCTGTTGGCCAGTAAATGACACTTGTCAAAAATCTGGTCGTAGTACCATCTGCGTCCGCGTTCTGTGGACAAGATCGTGTCCACGTCTTTGGTTCGATCTTCCATCTGCTTTTCAGCTTTGGTGATCTGCGCTTCGTCACTGCTATCATTTACTACAAACGGCTGGCCCATGTGTTAGCCTCTCCCTAGTAGTTCAGTAAGTGCGTTGGGGTTTTGCGTGTCTGTTTCAGACAGCACCTTTGCGTTCTGCGCAGCCCCTGCACCCATTTGCATTGTTTGCTGCATTTCCTGTTGCTGTTGTTCTGCCTCTGCCCGTGCGGCCCGTGTCTGTTCAACCAAAGATTTATCTACAAGAATGTCAGTCGGGTTGCCCAGAATGTGTGAGTATTCGCGCAGCGCCTTGTCTGCATCAATGTTGTCTACAATGTTTGGAAACACTGCTACTAAGTTGCCTGCAAAGCCCATGGTGCGTTCAATGCCCGTGGCTGCAGCTGCTTGTTGGGCCTGTGCTAACAGAGAAACGTATTCAATCTGCAAATTCTGCCCCGCCAAGTCACCGGGAGGGGGAGGAAGCAACCCGGCTTCCATGGCGAACCCAAACGTGTCTTTCAACAGCGGGTCCAGAAGTTCAACGTTTAAACGTTGTAGCACAGGTCCAAGCAGTACTAGCTTTTCTTCATGGCGTTCTGCCACTTCTGTGGCCGTGATCTGTCGGCGGTCTGAGCCAATCATCATAGCGAAAAGGTCTGCGTAAAATCCACGCCCGATACGTTGCTGCACCTCTTGAATATCCATCATCAATTCTTGGATACGAGGCTGCACTTGATACGCCGGGACAAATCCTTGATTGCCTTGGGTGGCGTCAACGTAGGTTGTGCCGCCCGGTATTACTGTTGTGGGCCGTCCGCGCAAACTAGTAGGCGCGACCATGGGCGGGTTGACCATCTTGTCTATCGCCTGCGCCTTACGCTTTTGTTCCTGTTGTAATTGCTTAATATCACCAAGATGATCCATGCCGGGAGAACGGCCATAAACGTCACCACTAAGCACGTCCCAACGAGGTACATAAGCAGGGAATGTGTCATAACCGCCTTCCTCTAAAAAGGTTTTGCCGTCCCCGCCTTCTTCAAAATAGCAGGATTGAAATGGCTTGTTCTTAGCGTCTAGCTTTTCGGGGTCGCGTTCATCTCGACGCCGGGGTTGTATCATGTGGATGATCGGAACAAGGGTGTCGTACTCCCCCGTTTCGTACAGCTTCTTTGTGGCTTTAGAACATTTGTCCCAATCCATCTCGCCCGTTGCCGGGTCTACAATAAACTTCTCGACCAGCTGGCCGACAGTCATAGTAAAGTTGCGGCCTAGTGTATCCACAATGCCTTGGTCGTTTTCTGCAATGACGTACTCGCCTGCAGTAAATGGCCGAAATCTAATGATCTGGCTCTCAGACCGCTGTCGGTATAAAGGTGCTGTGCCAAATGCGCCCAGTTCAGAGTATATGTTGTAGACTGTATTGTAAAAATTACTGTTGTTTAAAACGTTTCTACACACATGTTCTGCGTTCTGAACCCATTCACGCACAGCGTAATTGTCCATCATGTCCGGGTCAGGTGTCGCAAAGCGAAACCATGGCCGGGCTGGACTAGTCATGCCAGACATCATCCCCGCTGCCATAGTGCGCAGCGATTGGGTTGGTGAACTGTCAATAATCTTGTTGTTGCGCTTGCGGCCCCGGCTGTTGCTGCTTTCTAGCAGGTACTTTCCGCGCCGGGGTAGCAAGTAATCGCTGATTTCAATCCAGTGTGAACGCCAAGAAGAACGGTCATTTTCAAGCGACTTCCATCGCTTGTAAACACGCGCTTGCTTCCCTTGCATCTGCCCTTTGGGCAAGTTCTCTGGAGTGATCATCACCATAGTTTAGGAACCTAACAATGTTGGTGTCGTGGTGTACGCGTCTTCTAATAGACCCTGCGCACCTGCAACGTTCTTAATTGTGCCAGCCTGTCCCTGCTTAGATTTAGTCTTCTTTTGCTGGGCCTTCCGCGCTGTCATGTTTGCTTGCGCACTAGCTTGGGGCGGCGCAGGCGGTGGCGCGGGTGGGGGCGGTGGCGGCGGTGGGGCTGGAGCGCGACTAAAGCACATGGTTTATCTCCTTCGTGAATTGGGTTGCGGATTGCTGATAGCCAGCGTTCTCGTAAAAACGGCCAAGCGCCTTCTGGCGCAGCCCTGTAGATATGCCTAAATTAATCTTGTCCACACCAACATCTCTTCCAAACATTTCGTAATGGCCAATCAGTATTTCGGCAGTGCCAGTGCGCCGGGCTTCTGGGTGAACGTATAAAAAGAAATCGTTAAGTGAGGTGCTGCCGTCAAACCAGCTGTCACTCACAAACCCCGCGACAGCGCCCACACATACCGGGTTCGCAGCAACAGTGGCACTTACCGCTGGCGCTATGACGGCATCTGAAAAGCTGAGAAACGCCATAAAGCAGCACGTTCTGCTATCAATGACAACGTCATCTAGATGCAATTTATGGTCAGCAACTAGCGCGTCAATCTTATCTTTCATCACATCGTGTTTAAACGTGGTGCTTTCCTTCACAATGGCATTGCCAATGTCATAGAGCGCCTGCACCATGTGCTTGCTGTCAGGGTTAAACGGTATCACTTGTATTTGTGCTTTTGTCGCTGTGTCATTTGCCATGTGGCTAATCCTACATTAAATCTCGGCTTCCGTCTAGTCGGGTGTTAAAACGGGTTGTATTCGTGTTCAGCGTTGCCGTAATCGTCCCCGGTGTAGCCAGCGCGTGTCGGCAGTACCGGGTGCGCATAGGTCAACGCGAGAGCGTCTGCAATATCGGGGGACTGAAGGCCGCGCTTCTTCATATCTTCTTTTTTCTCTAGCTGTATCTGGTTGCGTACATTGTAGCCGTACTCGACCCCGGTCAGGTCGCTTTTCATGTCCGGGTCGTTAGGCAATCGGATGCCGTCTGCTATGGCGTCCTTCATGTTGCCCCAGCACTGCGCCCTCATGTTGGCATAGCCTGCCATGGTTGCCTTGGCTCCAAAGTTAATCTCTACCACCTCGACAGCCAGCTGCCTGCATCGGTCCACTACACCGCCGCCCACACCGCCACCGTCTATAAAGATTGTGTCTGGCATGTACTGCCGGGCTAGCCGGGACACCTCGGATGCCAGCGTCATGGTGTCCACACCTCGGTATCGCTCCAGTGGCTTGCTCTCTGCATCGCGGCCATGTCGGATAACGATGACAGACTGATCGTCACCAAACCGGGCAACGTCCACGCCCATGACCACCGGGTCGCTGGTCGTAACGGCCACGTCTATGTCCACGCAGGCATCGACAATGTCTGTGCCAATGAACTGCAGCGCCCCGGCACTGGGGAACTCGCCCTTGACCCTGACCTTCACAAAGTCGCTGTCCTCGCCGTAGTCATCGACCCATTGATCAAGCAGGCGTTTGTTAGTGATGGCCACGTCCCGGCTGTCGATGAACCTGCGGATCATTCGGTGTCTGAACCTGCCGACCATGTTCTCGTAGAACCTGCCGCTGTTTCGTGTCGGGTTGCCAAAGTCGAATGTCATTGGCTCACCATCGGTCAAGCCGCCCTCGCGGACCTCAAATATCTTGTCCGGGATCGCGGATGCTTCATCGAATATGTAGAACGGTGTGGACGATGCAGCGTGTAGCCCAGCAAATGCCTCGCTGTTTTCCTCGCGACTAGTCTGTGCATCAACGCGCCATGTGTTGCGGTGGTCGCGGTGGTACATGTTCATGGACCCGCCGCCGCTGTTGATGTGATACCAGTGCTTGCTGATGCCCATGTCATGCCACTTGGCCAGTTCGGCCCACGTCTTGGTGCGCAGCTGTTCGGATGTGTTCGCGGTGACCACGCCTTTACAGAATGGCCGGGTGTCCATGATCCACCGTATGAGCCACGCAGTGATGGCGCTCTTGCCAATGCCGTGTCCGCTGGCCGTGCTGAACTGCAACGGGTCCACTGCGTCCAGCCCCGTGAAGCCTCGCTTGCCTACCTCGCTGCCCACCTCGCGCAGGAACTCTGCCTGCCATGCGTCCGGGCCAGTGCGCCCGTCTAGTTGGCCTTCGCCCCATGGATAGCTGACCATGACGTGTAGCAATGGGTTGGCGTAACACTGACCCATCAGGTCGGCTAGCTGTGCCTCTGTGTCATTAGATAGGGCTGTAGTCATGCAGCGTCCTCAACTGGTGCAATGATGCGCCGACCATGTCAGGCTCACACGCCGTCTGGTCATATGGTGGTATGCGGCGCTCTCCGCACTCGCGGCACACATCTACCGGGGACTGACCCGGCGGTGGTGACTGCCAAACGTGCGGCCTGCCCTGTACCTGAGATGCCATCAGTATCTCTTAGATGTAGGCTTCTTGATCTGCTTGGCCGCAGGCTTCTTGCGACTAGGCGTCTTCTTTGTAGTAGCCGCTGCTTTGCTCTTCTTCTTGTACATAGGTCTGTCTCCCTCAGTTAATGCTGTGCGTACCAGCGGCCATCCTGCGCCCTGCGTGTATGCGGTTTACCATATCATCGTTTATCTGGACCTCTTTGCGCTCTGCCGGGTACGCGTCGATCAGTTTGCCCAACTCACGCAGCGCGGACACCATCGCCCCTGCCTGCGCAGTTTGTTCAGCCAACTCAGTTGCTCGGTGTAGACCTAACAAGATATCTTCGCGTGTTATCTGGGAATTTCGCACAGCTGGGGCTTTTATCTGTTCTATCCTTTGGGCAACCTTGGGGTTTCCGCTGGCTAGCTTGCTAGCTTCCTCATGTATCTGTTTGTCAGTCATGTTGCCTGCATCATACGCCTCACGGTAACAGTCTGCCTGAGACATATTGCCTGCAGCAACCAGCTGACTGAACCGCTCTTGCTTTGGTGTCAGCCCGTGTTTCTTTTCATCCTTTGCCTTGCGGCCACTACCGCCAGCCATTGCGTTAAGCAGGCCCGGTGTCTTTGCAATTAGTTCAGCTTCAAAATCATATGCAGCTTGCTCATCGCTAAACCGTTTGACAATTGTACTGACCACCTCGTCACCATCATTAATAATGTCGCGGATCAGTTTTGACTTAGGTGACATGTTGTCTGACTGTGGCATTGTCAGTTTGTGCGTGTGCGCGTAATTTCGTGCAGCTGTGCCTTTGCCAATGTAAAATACTTTTAGGTCACGCGGATCGGTCAGGGTGTAGACGTAATACTTTTGAACCTTTGCCATGCTATTTCTTCTTTGCAGTCTTGGCGCTCTGCTTAAACGCTTTGTTGGTGGGCGCACCTTTTGCGCCTTTCTTCCTCATGGTTTCGCCACTGCCATTTTTAATGCGTTTCTTCTTCGCAGCAATGTTGGCATACAATCCGGGTTTCTTCGCCATGTGCATTCTCCATCGTTTGCCGACTAGTCTAACACAACATGCGCGTGTTGTCGATAATGCCACGCTGCCATCAGTGCAGCCTCTGCAATTCCATCGTTTGCTTTCACCTTCCACAGATCATTGTGTCCGAAAACATGCATGGCCATGTCCATGCTAGCCTGCTTGTTTTTGCTCAAGTGCATTGCTTTCTTCCATACAGACGGGGATGCGTAATTCACACGGCATTCAAAATCGTGGGCCATTACCTGCGCCACTGCCTCAATTGCACCCATAGCCCTGCCAAACGTAAACGTGCTGGACACGCCTTGTCCGGGCATGGATGACACGCGCTCCAACACAATAGCGTCAACGCCGTTAAACGGCAGCTTAAACTCGGCCCAGCTTGTTGCTATCTGTTCGTCTTGAAACCACCTCACCGCAGCAAGCGCGTCCACAACGGTCACTTTTGGCCCCAATTGCCGTACAGGCATTCTCATGCCACTAAGGTAGGTCATCTTGCCGTTATGCACATGAATGTGCGCTAGCCCCCCGGATACTCCGGGATCAATGCCGATTATATTCAATTGTACTCTCCCCAAATGGGTGCGCCGCACCCAGCGGTGTCACCCCTTTAGGGGGAACAAGTTCATCAAGTTGTAAGTTGTTGAAGTTGCAGGCGTTTTCAGAGTTGAGCCAACTTGTGCATCTACTTGTTCGCTCAAGTTGTAACCCTTTGCTATTAAACATCTTTGTCACGCTCAAGTAGCAAACTGGTTTCAGACTTGTGCATCTCAAATCTGTCTTCCTTCAACAGCTTCTCCATATAAAAGGTCACCTGTTTGCGCAGCCCAATATTCTCCGCGACAACCCGCATGTATTCATCCCTCTGGATCATCACAGTTTATCCCCTCATCATCCACAATGCCGCAAGCCGCGCACAGTGACCTGCCCTTGTCATCTTTGATGTATCCCTCATCTGCGCCGCACACTATGCAATCATCGCGCAGCATCGCAGGCGTCACCTTCTTTAAATATACCACGTTGTTGTGGTTCTTGCTGTGCCATGCCCCAGTGAACTCGCCGTTCATAGATTTATCGTGCTTCATGTTTGCTGCCCTCTCAAAATGGTGGTTCATAATTTGTATCTGTCGGTAGCCATACAATATCGTAATTATGCATAGCCAAAATAAAATCGCGCAACGTGTCCCCGTACATATCACACCTCTTCAATGTTAAAGGTCCACCGCCCGTTTGTTTTCTTTGTTTCATTCAACACCAGCTGCACCGTGCCGCCTGACCAATGCACCGCTACACTAAACATATCGTGCAATTTTAGCATGTCACGCGGAAACATCCTGTCACCACTGACAGGCCACGTTGGCTTGCCCTGCATCCGGGCGTGAATGTCAGACAGCTTGCTGTGCTTACCGTAGCCCAGCGCAGCGCCTAGTTCCTCTGCCATCTCACTGGCCACTAGCTTATCCACGTCAGCGTTCAACAGCACGTTAGCCGCGTCTGCCTCACTGCGCAGCGTACACACACCAATGTCAGAGCCTTCGCCTTCAGCCATCTCTTGCCCGGTCAGTTCGTAAACAATCGGGGCCAATGGTGCGCCTTCCCTTATCTTGCCTGTATCCAACACAACCCAGCGTCCAAGGTTTAGGTCTAGCGTTTTGTTGCGCCATGCCTTCCGCTCTTCACTGTTCTTTGGCATCCAAGGTGACAGCGTGTATCCACAGTCCAATGCAGAATAGATAGCCCCGGACCCACGCCATGCGCCACTGTCTGCCCTGTACCAATCGCCGTCTTTACTTCTATCCTTTGGCGTGTGGTGCGCGTGAAGCACAGCCGCCCCGGTCATCGACGCAATCATAATAAACGCACGGGTCAACGTCCCGGCGCTCACTGCGCTGTTTTCATCCATCGCATCAGACAGCGTGACATACGGGTCGAAGATAATTAATTTTGCTTTGATGCGCCGGGCCTGCTTCACAATCTGTGTCACGTTGGCCATGTCTATCTCAGCGTTGCCAATCTCATTGAGCGCGACCAGCCGCATCATGCCAGTGTCTTTACCACGCACCACCATAGGCAGGCTGTCGCTGTCTGCGTTCTGCAGCACCACAGCTTTGATGCGCCGCTCAATGTCAGCTGCGCGTTCCTCATTCGCAAACCACAGTGATGGTATAGCAGCTGCACAACCGGGCAATCCCATGCGTGTTGTGTCACCCACAGCCAGCGCCGTCACCAATGACGCCAGCCAACGTGTCTTTCCCACGTTGGATGTCCCGCCCAATGATACAGTGGATTGCTCCGGGATCATGCCGTCTACAATCCACCTGATCGGCTCTAACGTTTTTGCGCGGGTGCTTTGCGCAGTGATGACGTGATAGTCCGGGTCAGGGGCATCATCTTCATCGTCTGCCAACAACTGTTCGATCTGCTTGACCGTCACCTCTGCTTGCGGACCAACCGGGCGCACACTGGCAGCGATTATCTTTTGTGTCTCAATGAATGCGTCCCCGGCGTTTATTGTTTCAAGCGCCCTGTCGCTGACCTCGACGGTGGTGTCGTTCTTTTTGTTTGCGCTGTCCACCAGCGTCTGCACCTTATCCAACCTGTCTAGCCAATCGCCATGCCGGGGATGCTCACGCGCTGCAGCCTTGCTGTCATGCATGATGTTGACCAGCACCGCCACCTGTTCCTTTATAGAAAAGAACTTACCATCAGGCTTGCGTCTAGTCGGAAGCCGAAAGCTGAGTGTACGCAGCGCAGGGTACAGTTCATCGGCCTCGCGTACCCTAGCGATAAGATCAGCGTCTGACGCGTCATTAAACGAGCCGGGGACGCCGGGCGTATTTTTGCTGCTGTACTGATGCGCTGCTTTGAACTCTGAGATAGGTAATTCAATGGGCAATTTTCTATTAAGAATACTGTAGCCCTCAGTTGGTGGCCAGCACACAAACCCTGTCCCGCCTGCCTTTAGGTCAACGCCCGGTGCAATCGTTGCTGGAAACCGCTCACCTGACACATGCTTAAATATGTAATGGACACCACCGCTGCGCGTCTTATGTGCGCGGGTTTTGCCAAGCCAGTGCTGGTTCGCAGCCATCCACGCTGTCGTGCCTTCACCTTTGTATAGATCAACGTCCACACATAGCAGCCCGGACATTGTCCCCATTGGCACAGCAATTTCTGTTGCGTTTTTGTGTGAGAATAACCGCCTGATTTCATCCGGGTCTTGCGTTGCTATCTTGTAGCCGCCCTGCCCTGCCTCAACGCCTAGTTCTTTATTCGACCAACACGGTACTTTCTGGTTGGTTGGAAAGACCGGGTATCTTGTGCCTACTATCAACGCGTTTTTAATTAGTTCATAATTTTTAGATTTAGTCATTGTTTGTTTCTCCGCTGATGCCATTGCAGAGCGCGTATCGCGTTTGCCTTGGCTTGATATGTTGTCCTTTCGGTCCAGACAAGATCAACGTTGAAACCACTGCCGTCATTGTTCAAACAATGCGACATGCCTGCAGACCGCATCAGCGCCCGGTCCCACTTAGCGTGGTATTGGCGCTCATATCTGGCCCGTGCAGAAAAATAGTTTTTCATAGTCTCGCTCCCTCTCCGCTGGAACATGCACATTGCGCCACAAAAAATAATTTGTCAAACACTGATATAATTACTTGCGTCAGGCACTGATCAGTGTATAATCATCTATAGAGGCAGAGGCACTGGGCCGCTGCACAGTTTAGGAGACACACATGTCTGGAGCAACCGCCGCAGAATTTACCAAGTGGGAAGCCCACGCCAAAACCGTAGATGACGCGGCGCTGCAATACATCATCAACGATTGCCGCCAAGCGCGGGACGCAATGAAGGGTTGGAACCCGGAGCGTGAAAACTATTATGCCGACCAAGGCATGACCTACTCTATGGAGCATATGCGCCGCATCGGTAAGTTGCGCCGCTAATCAACGGGGCAACAGCCCCACAACAACGGAGACTACACTATGCCAAAATCTTTCAAAATCCGCCCCGTCAACCACGGTACTGTCCGCGCCGACAGAAACCGTTATTGCGGTCCATCTGTTATCAGCGCCATCACTGGCATCTGTACCGGGGACGCCGCCCGGCGCATCCGCGAAAACACTGGCCGCAAAATGATCACCGGGACGCACCCGCGTGAAGTGATCCAAGTGCTGAACCAGTACGACATAACAGCAACCCCGCACACTATCGGGTTTAATCTGAACCGCACCACTGGTCCGACCTTGGCTGCTTGGCTCAGAGCCACGGTCAAAGAACGCACGGCTGACCGCGTGTTCCTGCTTGTGTCTGGCTGGCACTGGCAGCTGGTGCAGGGTCGCAGATATGTGTGCGGCATCACCGGGGACGTTGTCAGTATCAAACACAAAGCCGTCAGACGCCGGGCGCGTGTTGCCAACGTCTTTGAACTGACCGCCAACTGGCGCTAACACAAAGCCTGATGCAAGTTAAAATTAATACTTGCATCAGGCACTGATCGGTGTATAATCATAGACAGAGACAGGGGCAGTGGCCCATTAACCAACGGAGAATGTATCATGGCTAAACTTACCGCAAACGATATCAAGACTAACGTCACCAACGCAATCATCGCGCAACTGGAAGACAGCACCTCGCTTGGTGCGTGGGTTTGCCCATGGAACCGTGCGGGTCTGGGCGGTATGCCTACCCGGTCCAATGGCGAATACTACAAAGGCGTTAACGTAATCATCTTGATGATGGCAGGCTTTGGCAATCCAAATTGGATGACATACAAACAGGCAGAGGCACTGGGCGGTCAGGTGCGCAAAGGCGAAAAAGGCACAATGATCGTTTTCTACAAGCCGCTCACTATTAAAGACAAAGCCACTGGTGATGACAAACGCATCCCAATGCTCAAGACGTACAACGTCTTCAATGCTGACCAGATCGACAACCTGCCAGCTAAGTTCCACCCTGCCCCGGCCACCAAGGTTGAAGGCAAGCAGCGTATCGCGCATGTCGATGACTTCGTAGTCAACACAGCAGCGACCATCAACGTTGCAGGCCAGAGCGCGTTCTACCGCCCGTCCACTGATGAAATCACCATGCCTGATTTCGATCTGTTCCACACCACTGAAGACTACTACTCCACTGAGTTGCACGAATTGGTACACTGGACAAAAGCAAAGGCCCGGTGTGACCGTGACCTTGGCCGCGACCAGACAGGTTACGCCAAAGAAGAGTTGGTTGCTGAATTGGGCAGCGCATTCTTGATGGCCATGCTTGGTCTGGAAAGCCAGCCGCGTCAGGACCACGCGCAGTATCTGGCCAGCTGGCTGCAAGTTTTAAAAGCTGACAACGATGCGATTTTTAAAGCCGCGTCTAAGGCCAGCGCCGCCGCTCAGTACCTGCAGGATTTGCAGGTCACTGACGCGCAAGAAATTGCTGCTTGACTGATGTCAGTAGCTGACGTACAACCTGTCTTGCAGCTGTTGAACAACGGTCCCAGTAGCCAATCAATACTTCACAGTGTTGGGTCACCCGGCGAAGATACCTTGGGTCAACAGCTGCACCACAACGGAGAACAGACTATGCAATTGATGCCACATCAAATTGAAGACGCCGCCTTTCTAGCCAGCAAACAGTTCGCTGGTTGTTTCTCAGGCATGGGGTCAGGCAAAACCCTCACCGCATTAGAAGCCGTCAACCTTGTAGGGTTGCAAGGCGATACACTGAGCGAAGAAGGCAGAGTGCTGGTCATTGCGCCGCCTATCGCGCTGCACATGTGGGCAGAAGAATTTAATAGACACTGCAAGTTCCGCGCTCAAGTTGTCAAAACAGGCAAGGTCGATCTAGACCCATTGGCTCACTGCCACGTCATGTCCTATGAGATTGCTACTAAACGGGCGTTGGAACTGCGCACATGGCAATACAAAATTATGATCTGTGATGAGAGCCACGCGCTCAAATCTACTAAGGCCAAGCGCACCAAAGCTATACTGGGCCAGAACGGTCTGTGTTCTTATGTGGCCCACAGCTGGATGCTGACCGGGACACCACAGACGCGCTGGAATGATGATCTGTTTCCTTTTATTATTCGCGCCGGGGCAGACAAACTGCGCCGCCAGATTGGCCAGCTGACCCTTAACAAATTTCAATTGCGGTACTGCAACACCCGGCAGCAAAAGTTCCCCGGCGCACGTTTCCCTTCTACCATTGTGATCGGCAATCGTAACACTGATGAACTTAACTACATGATGTTTAAAGAAGGCATGGCCGTGCGCCGCGAACTGTCTGACGTGTGGGATGCAATGCCTGCCCTGACAAAAAGCCGTCTGGTTGTTGATCTGGAACCCAACGCGGAACTGCGCCAGATGCTGCGTAACGCAGACAAGCAGGGTGACCAGTGGGTTGAAGAAAACCGTCACAGTGATGCGCTGGCTACCATGCGCCGCTTGATTGGCATTGCCAAAATTAAACACAGCATAGCAGAAATCGTGGACCGCCTCGACGCAGGCTACGGTCCTCTGTTAGTGGGCGCATGGCACACTGACGTGATCGACGCTTTGACGCTGCAGCTGGCAGGCAAGAAGTACGTCACGCATTCACTGGATGGCCGCACCGGGGCTAACAAAAAAGTCTGGTTGCAAGAGCAATTTAACGACAAAAAACTTGACGTTCTGGTTGGCCAGATCAGCGCCATGGGCGTCAGCCTTAACCTGCAGCGCGGTGGTAACCGCATTATTGTAATTGAAGAAGATTGGTCACCATCTGTGATGGATCAATTCTATGCCCGGCTACACCGCATGGGCCAAGCCAAGC
>MDSY01019356.1_pt1 | contig 44487 bp, 41 predicted proteins | sample 811131 | NCBI WGS metagenome assembly MDSY01 (sample SAMN05326643, study PRJNA326480) | marine metagenome | isolation source: seawater | place: Atlantic Ocean: South West | collected 2010
CTTTCTATCTTTTCAGCATATTCAAAAGAATTATCTTCTACAAATGCAAGTCTAGGAAGAAACTTCATATCAAGTTTTTTTGACAGTGCCCTTCTAACAAGATGTGAGAACTCCGTCAAGATACTTACTATTTTTTTAGCATCTTTACCTCCGAGTGGTATTACATACACTCTCGCTGATTTAAGATCAGCTGTCATTTTTACCTCAGTTACTGTTACTAGACTAGTATTTAGGGCTAAAATTTTAGCTTCATTCCTAATAAATACTTCACCTATGTTTTGTTTTATTAATTCTCCGACACGGAGTTGTCGTTGAGAATATATTGGCGTTTTTTTGCCTTTTCCCATTTTTATATTTGTCTATCTATACTTTCCGACAAGTAAGCTTCTATTATATCTTTTTCTTTATAGTCTATAAAATCTTTCAAACTAATTCCACACTCTACGCCGTTTTTAACTTCCTTGACCTGATCCTTTTCTCTAAAAATACTTAATATTTCTCCTGTATAAACAACTGATCCATCACGTATCAACCTAGCTTTTGCTTTATTTGTTATTTCGCCGTCTGTTACTTTTGAACCAGCAATTTTTCCAGCATCAGAAACTTTAAATACTTTCAAAATTTCTGCTGTACCAATAACAGTCTCCTTTACTTCTGGTTGTAGCAAACCAGAAAGTCCTTTTTCAATAAGTTCTAATACTTCATAAATAATATTAAAATATTTAATTTCTACACGCTGTTGCTCGGCTAATTTTTTAGCTTGATTGTTTGGCTTAACATTAAAACCAATTAATAGAGCATTTGATGCTTTAGCTAAAGAAACATCTGATTCATTTATCATTCCTATATCAGATAATATGATATTTGCTTTTACCTCAGAATGTTCAATTTTATTTATAGCATTTTTTAATGCTTCACTTGATCCTTGAACATCTGATTTAATTATTATATTTAATTCTTCTTTGTTGTTTTGGTTTTCAAATATTGATGTTTTGTCTTTTACAATTGTCTTGGTATTTCCAGAACTACTTTTGTTAAATTCAGAAATTTCTTTTGCTTTTTCCTCATTTTCGGTAACTGCAAACTCTGCCCCAGCAAAAACAGACTCATTCATACCCAATATTTCAACGGGCATAGAAGGAAATGCTTCATCAATTATTTTTCCTTCATGATTTATCATTGCTCTAATTTTTCCATAAGTATTTCCACATACAAAAAAATCTGCTTTTTTTAATATTCCGTTGTCTATAAGTACTGTTGATACAGGTCCTTTACCTTTATCTATTTTAGACTCTATAACAACACCAGTCGCAGGTCCGCTAAAGGATGCAGAGAGATCTAATATCTCAGATTGTAATAAAATATTTTCTTTTAACTTGTCTAAATTCATTTTTTGTGTAGCTGAAACCTCAACGAATAAAGTATCTCCACTAAAGTCTTCAGCTATAAGCTCATATTTCATTAAATCATTTTTTATTTTAGTAATATTTTTATCTGGCAAATCACATTTATTTATTGCGACTATAATTGGGACTTTTGCTGCTTTAGAGTGTTGTATTGCTTCTATTGTTTGAGGCATAATTCCATCGTTGGCTGCAACAACTAAAACCACGATATCAGTAATTTTAGATCCTCTAGCCCGCATTTCTGTAAATGCTGCGTGACCTGGTGTGTCGATAAAAGTTATAATTTGATTTTTTTCAGTCATAACTTGATAGGCTCCAATATGCTGGGTTATCCCTCCATGTTCTCCTGCAACTACATCAGCGTTTCTAAGAGCATCTAGTAGAGATGTTTTACCGTGGTCGACATGACCCATAATTGTAACAACTGGTGGTCTATTTTGAATTTTTCCTTCTAGTTGAATTTTCTTTTTCTTTATTTCTAAATTAGGAGAACTTTCAACGATAGGTGTATGACCAAACTCTTTAACAATATACTCGGCTGTGTCCTTATCAATAACATGGTTAATTGTGGCCACAACTTTCATATTAAATAAGAATTTTATAACATCTGAAGATCTTTCTGCCATACGATTAGAAAGTTCTTGAATTGTAATTTGTTCAGGAATATTTACATCTTTAATTACTTTTTTTATTTCTTTTTTATCATCAGAGTTTTCTGTTTTCTTGTCTTTGAATCTTGATCTTTTTACTGATGCTAAACTTCTTTGTTTGATTTCTATCTCCTCAACATTCATAGCTCTTGAAATAGTAAGCTTAAAATCTCTTTTTATAGATAAAGGATCTAGCTTTAATTTTGCTTTTTGAGTTCCTTTTTCATCTTTTTTAACAAAGTTTTTCGTTGCTTGCTGTTCAACAAATTTTCTTACTACATTTTTTTTTATAGCAGTTGGTTTCTTGAATGCACTCGATCCAGGATTAGTTTTATTATCTCTTGAAGATCTAAAAGGAACTTTTTTTTCTATAGCGAAAGTTTTTTTTCCATCACTAGAAAGGGATGAAAGATCAATTTTTTTAGTTACATTAGACGAAAGTGTTAATGTTTTTTTTTTATTCTTTTGATCTTCCATGAAAAATTTTATTTAAATACTATCTCCCTAGCGGCCATAATTAGTTGGTCTGCTTCTTCTCTTGAAAGAGAAAATTCCTCTAAATATCCATCGATTCTAATTTTTTTTCCTTTTATTTCATCAAAGCCACCAATTAATTCATCAGACGAAAGATCTGCAAAATCACTAAGTGATTTAATGTTTCTTTGCCCAAGCAAAACTAGCATTCCTTGAGTTATTCCTTTTAGGTTAACTAGCTCATCTTCCATACCTAGTTCTTTTAATCTTTTAGAAATTTGCTCTTTTTCTTTAGCTAAATTTTCTTTTGACCTGTTGATTAGTTCGTTTGCAGTACCTTCGTCTATACCTTCTATTTTAGTTATGTCATCTGGTGTAGATTGTGATATTTCTTCTATACTTTGCATTCCTTCTGAGACTAATAATTGTCCTAACGTCTCATCTACCTCTAAGCTTTTCACTAAATTTTCTGTTTTTTCTTTGAATTCAGTCTGCCTTCTGTCGGAATCCTCCTGATCAGTTAAAATATCTATTTCAAAATTTGTAAGCTTTGAAGCAAGCCTGACATTTTGACCTCTTCTTCCAATTGCTTTACTTAAGTTTTCTTCAGTTAAAATTACATCGATTCTCTTGTTGTCTTTATCAATTAAGACTTTTTGAATTTCTGCAGGTGATAATGACTCAGCAATTAATGTTGGTAAATCTTCTGTCCATTTTATAATATCAATTTTCTCACCATGAAGTTCGTTCACTATCGTTTGTACTCTACTTCCTCTCATTCCAACGCAAGCACCTACTGGATCGATTGAATTTTCGCTCGAAAATACACAAATTTTAGCTCTACTACCGGGATCTCTGGCTACTGCTTTAATTTCGATTATCCCTTCATAAATCTCGGGTACTTCTTGAAAAAATAATTTGGCTAAAAATTGAGGATGTGCTCTAGACAAAAATATTTGGTGACCTTTTAACTCTTTTTTAACCTCATAACAGTATGCTTTTACTCTATCACCAGTTTTTAGTATTTCTCTTGGAATAAGCTCATCTTTTTTTATTACTCCTTCAGCTTTACCTAAATCTACTATAACGTTTCCATATTCTAATCTTTTTATAATTCCACTTAAAATTTGACCCTGTTTTTCAATAAAATCTTCGTATTGTCTATTTTTTTCTGCTTCTTTAACTTTTAAGCTTATAACCTGTTTTGCACTTTGAGCTGCTATTCTACCGAAATCTATTTGTGGTAAATCCTCGTAAATTTGATCTCCAACTTTTAAATCTTTATTTTCTTTTTTAATTGATTGAGCAACATCTAAAATTATTTCTTTACTGTTATCTTCAACCTTTTCAACTATATCGAGAACTTTTTGAATTTTAATTTCACCCGATAATCGATCAATAAGAACACGAATATTATTTTCTGTTCCAAATTTTGTTAAAGCAGCTTTTTGGATAGCACTTTCCATAGATTCCAAAACAATTTCTTTGTCTATCGATTTTTCGTTTGCGACAGCTTCTACTATTCTTAATAGCTCTACTTTATCTAATCCTCTATTTAGCATTTTTTTCCTTTTTAATTTGCCCAAAAAAAAATGGGCTAAAGCCCATTTCGTAAATATAAAATATTTTAATTATTAATAATGAATATTTAAGTTCTTTTCAAGGTTACTTTTTAAAGATATCAATTTTATCAGTTTTTTCCCAAGAAAATTGTCCGTTATTAGATGGTTTTCTACCAAAATGACCGTAGGCAGAGGTAACTTCATAAATAGGTTTGTTTAAATCTAATAGTTCTCTTATTCCTCGTGGTGACAAATCAAAGTTTTTTTCTATTGTATTTTTTATATTTTCAGTCTTTTCTGAATCTGAATCTGACAATTTGATATAAATAGAGAGTGGTTTAGAAACTCCAATAGCATACGCAAGTTGAATTAAACACTTGTCTGAAACACCTGCAGCTACAATATTTTTTGCCAAATATCTTGAGACATAAGCTGCTGATCTATCAACTTTTGTTGGATCTTTTCCTGAAAAAGCTCCACCTCCATGTGGTGCAGCGCCTCCGTAAGTATCTACAATAATTTTTCTTCCTGTTAAACCTGTGTCACCATCTGGGCCCCCAATTATAAACTGTCCTGTGGGATTAATGTAAACTTCTTTATCATTTAATTCTTTTAAAAGATTTTCAGGTATAGATCTTTTTATATAAGGATAAATAAGTTCTCTTACTTTTGCTTGATTTAAATCTTTAGAATGTTGTGTAGAAATAACAACGGATGTTACTTTAGTTGGTTTCCCATTTTCATAATACATTGTAACTTGACTTTTTGAATCAGGTTCTATTCCTTTTAATAAACCTTTTTTTCTATCCTCTGCCATCATTCTTAGTATTTTATGAGAAAAATGTATTGGTGCTGGCATTAGTTCTTCTGTTTCATCACAAGCATAACCAAACATGATACCTTGGTCTCCAGCACCTTCGTCCTTGTTATCTTTGGCATCAACACCCATGGCAATGTCTGATGATTGAGCGTGTAAGTGTGATTCTATTTTGGTTTGCTCTTTCCAGCTAAAACCATCTTGATCGTACCCTATGTCTTTAATGCAATCTCTTACTTTTTGGATTAATTCAGCTTTTCTAATTTCTGGTGCTCTAATCTCCCCAGCCAAAACAACTTTATTAGTTGTCGTTAATGTCTCACAAGCAACTCTAGCATAAGGATCTTTTGACAAATATGTGTCTACGACCATATCAGAAATTCTATCACTGACTTTATCTGGGTGACCTTCTGAAACGGACTCACTAGTAAATAGGTAATTATTTATTTTCATTTTTATTAAAAACTATAAAGATAAAAGCACATGTAATTAAAAGTATAAAAAATATCAAATTATTTTTATATTTTATTTGTTTATTGTTTATAAATGGAACTTTTAACTCAATAATACCTACTTCTTCCGGTCCTAAGACCTTTTTAACAACACCTTTATTATCTATAAAAGCACTAAACCCTTTGTTTGCTGACCTTACCAAAAAGACGTTATTTTCTACTGCTCTAAAAATTGCTTTTGCCAAATGTTGATCCGGTCCTATTGTTTTCCCAAACCACGCATCTTCAGAGATATTTACTATTAAATTTTTTTGTTTATGATTTAGGCTTAATTCTGGAAAAATTATCTCATAACAAATTAGTGGTAACAATTTTAATTTATCTAGTATAAAAATTTTTGTTTTGTCCCCTTTGGTAAAAGATCCATAACCATCTGTTATTTTTTTTAATCCTAATTTATTTGAAATTTGTTCAAAAGGCATAAATTCACCAAAGGGAACTAGTTTAATTTTATTATATTTAAAAAGTACATCAAACTTATTATTAATAATAATTAAACTATTAAATACTAAATTGTTAGATTGGTTTATATCAGATGTATTGACTCCAAATAATATTAAATGGTTTTCAGAAAATGCTTTTTCTATCATTGATTTGTATTGTGTAATTTGCGAGAAATTATAACCAGTAAAAACTCCCTCCGGCCAAACAAACAAAGTTTTTCTGTCTTTTTCAGGAGCACTGTATCTTATTAATTTTGAAATATTTTCAATTATATCATCATTGGATAAATTATATTTTAGATCAAAGCTAGGTGAAATTACTTTAGTAAAAATTGAGTTCTGTGTATTTAACTCTAAACTTTTTAAGTTTTCATTATTTTTTTTTATTATAGAGCTACCATATATATAATTACCAAAAAAAATTATTACAATTAAAAAAAGTATTCTGTAACTAAATCTTTTTTGAAAAATTAACAAGAGAGGTGAACAAAAAATAATAATACAAAAAAGATTAAATGAAAAAAAACCAAGAATAGGAAGTAGCTGAAACGTTTCTGGTGTCCATGACCAGGTGTAGGCCCATAGGTTCCATGGAAATCCTGTAAAAACTGTTGAACGTAAAAAGTCCATTAAAGCTAGGGAACTTGAGAACAATAGAATAGAAACAAAATTATTTTTTAAGAATGGTCCAACAATTAAATTTCCTAACCCAAAAAAAATTCCAAGAAATAAAGGAAGGCCAATAAGCGAAATCGGTATTAAAAATTTAAAATTTTCATCAAATGTAAGAGAATGAGAAATCCAATATGTACCACTTAAGAAGAAACCAACACCAAATATATAACCGATTAAAAATAGGTTTAAAAGATATGGTTTTTTGCGGTAGGTATTCTTTGATTTTTTTTTTACGTACGTTGTAATTAAAAAAAATGTGGGAATGATAAAAAAATTAATATAGCTATAATTGAAGGGTTGAAAGCTAAATACTGTAAAAGCGCCCAAAATAAAAGGAGAGAAAAATACTAAAAAAAATCTACTATTTAAAAAATTAAAAATCATTTATTGTATAGACTCAATTATTTCATTTTCTAATTTTTGCATTATAAAAAAGTCTCGATTTGATTTGTGACGGTAACCTAATAAATGTACTAATCCATGAACCCATATTTTATCAAACTCAACAATAAAATTTTCTTTTTTACTGTTTTTAATTATTTTATCTAAATTAATTATTATGTCTCCAAGATATATGTTGGCTTGTTTATTGTTTAATATTTTATATAGCATATTTTTTTCATAAAATGGAAAAGATAAAATATCTGTAATTTTATTTTTGTTTCTAAATTTTTTATTTAATTTTTTAATTTCGCTGCTACCAGAAAGCAATAGAGTAAAATTCAACTTATTTTTTTTAAATATTTTATTTTTTTTCGCAGCTTTTTTTAATTTATTTTTGATGTATATATCAGGTTTACTAATATTTTTTTTCCAAAACTTGTTGTTAATTAATACATCAACTTTGATGGTCATTTTTTTTTTGATAAGCTTTTATAATTTTTGATACAAGAGGATGTCTAACCACATCTTTATGATCAAACTCAACTATTTTGACTTCTTTTATACCGCTTAAAATATTTTTTGATTTTACTAAACCTGAGTATGACTTATTAATTAAATCAACTTGAGTAGGGTCACCATTAACTACTAATTTAGAATTTTCACCTATTCTAGTTAAAAACATTTTAATTTGTGTCTCTGTAGCATTTTGAGCCTCATCCAGAATAGCAAAAGAATTTTTTAAAGTTCTTCCTCTCATAAAAGCTAATGGTGCAATTTCAATTTCGCCTGTTTCAATTTTTTTGTCAATTTTTTCAAAACCAAATAATTCGTATAGAGCATCATAAAGAGGTCTTAAATATGGGTCTACTTTTTCCTTCATATCACCGGGAAGAAAGCCTAACTTCTCACCTGCCTCAACAGCTGGTCTCGACAATATAACTCGTTCTACTTTTTTTTCCATTAGCATAGTAATAGCGACTGATACAGCAAGAAAACTTTTACCAGTACCTGCTGGACCTAATGCCATCACAATATCATTTTCTCTTAAAGATTTAATGTAATCAGATTGTTTCTTAGACCTTGCAATAACTGATTTCCTTGGTGTTTTGATAAGTTGGGTAAAAGACTGTACGTTTGATTTTTTATCAGAATTAAAATTATTATTCACAGACAATATTATATCACTTTTTTCTATGTTGTTTGTCAAAAGAAATTTATCTATTAAAAATTTGATAGCTGCGGACACACTAATTAAACTTTCAGAACTTCCTTTTGCTGTAATAGAATTACCTCTAAAAAATAATGTTGTTTTTGTTAGTTTTTCTAACTCAACAAGATTAGCATTAAAAACACCTACTATTGATAAAAGAATATTATTATCTAAAATTTTAATATTCACAGTCTCTTTGTCTATTTTTTTAATTATAAACTTTTTTTCTAATTTATTTATTTCAGGCATTAGTTAAGTTGCATAATTCCTACTTTTTTCTCATTAATTTCTCCAAATAAACTATTATGATTATAATTTTTAATCTTTACGTTAATTAGTTGGCCAGTTATATCCATGTTACTTTCTACGACAACAGAATTTAAAAATTGATCTCTCCCAAAATACTTATTTTGATTTTTCATCTTATTTTCAAATAAGACTTCTATTGTTTTGTTTAAAAAGTTTTTTTTACTTTGATCGTTAATTTCTTCTAAAATTTCCTGCAGTTTAATTAATCTCTTTTTGGCTGTTTCTTTCTCAACATTGGTTATCTCCGGTGCAGGGGTTCCAGGTCTCGGACTATAAACAAATGAATATGAATTTATAAATCTAGTTTTTTCTATTAACTTTAATGTCTGCTGAAAATCAAACTCTGTTTCTCCTGGATATCCAATAATAAAATCAGAGGAGAATTTAATATTTGGTTTTGCTGCCTTAAGTTCTTCAACTATTTTATTATACTCTTCGATGTTATGTTTCCGATTCATTGATTTTAGAATTTTTGAAGATCCACTTTGCACAGGTAAATGTAGTATTGGCATTAACTTCACACAACTTTTATGGGCTTCTATCAAATCTTTTGTGACATCTTTAGGATGTGATGTTGTATATCTAATTCTTTTTAGTTCTTTTAAATTATTAAGTGTAAATATTAAATCTGAGAGATGATAGATTTTAGTTCGATCTTTGTACCTATAAGCATTTACATTCTGACCTAATAAAGTAATTTCTTTCGTTCCATTATTTATTAACTGTTTTGCTTCACTTATAATTTCATTAAACGATCTAGAATATTCTGGTCCTCTAGTATAAGGCACAACACAAAAATGGCAAAATTTGTCACAACCTTCCTGTATTGTCAAAAATGAGGATGTTTTAGAGTTTGAATTTTTAACTAGATTTAAACTATCAAATTTTTCTATTACTTCAAAATCTGTACTATTAACTCTAGACTTATTCTCTTCAATTTTTTTTATTATATTTGGTAACTGGTGGTAAGACTGAGGGCCAACAACACCATCAATATAATTTTCTCTATTAAGCATTTCTTGATTTTCTGCTTGCGCGACACAACCCGTAACTATTAACATTGGTTTTTTTTTTTTTCTAAATTCTTTTTTTAATCTACCTATGTCATGATATACTTTGTCTGTTGCCTTTTCTCTAATGTGGCACGTATTTAAAACATAACAATCTGCTTCTGAAGGATTTTGAGTTGCTACATATCCTTCTTTTTTAACCAAATCTAAAATACGATTACTATCGTACTCATTCATTTGACAACCGAAAGTTTTGATAAATATTTTTTTAGACAAATTATTTTTTAATTTTAGAACCATATAGCTCTAGTTTATGGTCAACTAACTTGTAGCCTAATTTTTTTGCCATTTTATTTTGTAAAATTTCAATATCTTTGTCGACAAATTCTATTATCTCTCCACTATTTATATCTATTAAATGATCGTGATGTTCATCAGGGGCTTCTTCATATCTTGCTTTACCTCCTTTAAAATCGTGTTTCTCTACAATTCCAGATTCTTCAAATAGTTTAACTGTTCTATATACGGTGGCTATACTTATTTTTTTATCAATTATGTTGACTCTTTTATGTAGTTCGTCTACATCGGGATGATCGTTCGAGTTAGACATAACTTGAGCTATGATTTTTCTTTGATCGGTAAGTCTAACACCTTTATTTGTACATTTTTCTTCAATGTTGTTCATATAATTATTTATAACTTAGCTTATATATAGTGGTTTAATCAATTTATTTTCAAGCAATCTGTTTTTAATTAAAAAATCAATATTTTTAAGGTTAAATTCAACAATTCTTATTTGCTTTGGGTCTATTTTTTTTATAATTTTATCACTTTTAATCTCATTTGGAACAATAAATAAAGCATCTTTTTTTTGAATTGTTTTTGAATCTATTTTTTTAGGAGTACTAAAATAATAATTAGTTTCAAAAACACCTTTACAGTAGTAATAAAAATTATTTGTTTTTTGTATTGATATTATTTTTTTTTTTAGATCTAGGTAGGGAGCTGCATTAAGTAAAAAATTATTATAACTATAAATATTTATATTTTTAACTATTTTTAATCCTTTTATTACAGATAAGGATATTCTTATACCCGAAAAGCTACCCGGGCCTGAATTTATGAAAACTGAGAAATCACTATTAAGTTTAACTTTATGTTTTTTCGTAAAATTAGCAATTTCTAGAGCTAATATTTCATTTTTTATAAGATTAGTTTGTAATTTTTTTGTAAAATACTTATTATTAATCTTTAATATAATGGAGTCATTTCTACCAGTGCAATCAATTATTAAAAAGTCTTTGATCATTTTTTTATTGTTTCTTATACCTAGTGAATCCTCGTCTATTTCCAATAATATAGAAGATAAAGGCACCATTGTCCTTATGTATCATCGATTTGAGGAAAATAAATACCCATCAACAAGTATAAGGATAGCAGATTTTATAAAACAGATTAATTTAATTGAAAAAAATGACTTTAACTTTATTAATGCAGATAATTTTGAGAATAGTCTCATAAATCTTAAAAATAGTAAAAAAATTTTATTAACAATAGATGATGCATTTAAATCATTCTATGAACAAGCCTGGCCAATACTTAGAGAAAGAAAAATACCCTTTTTATTATTTGTAAATACTCGTGAAATTGGAAGTAGCGGGTATATGACTTGGGAGCAAATCAAAAGCATATCTAATGAAAAATTTGTACATATAGGAAATCATAGCTATTCTCACGATTACTTGGTTGATAAAACAAATGATGAAATTAGAAATGATATAAGTCTAGCAATAAAAGATTTTAAAAAAAATCTTGGATATAATTCTTCTTTTTTTTCCTACCCTTTTGGTGAGTATAGTAATAGCTTTAAAAATATTATTAAAGATTTTGGTTTTAAATATGCTTTTGGTCAACACTCAGGTGTTACAGATGAAACAAAAGATTTTTTTGAACTTCCTAGGTTTTCTATTAATGAAAAATATGGTGAATTAAAAAGATTTGAATTAATCCTTAAAACTATTCCTTTAAAATACAAATCAATTACTCCCTCAGATAAATATATTAATAGTACTAATAACCCGCCAAAAGTTGAAATCGAATTTTTTGAAGATATTAAAAATATCAAATTATTAAATTGTTATTCAAATGAATTAGATTTATGGAGAAAAGCTAAAATAGAGTATTTAAGTGATTTTAAAATTAAGATTCTTTTGGTAGATAAATTTACTACTGAGAGGGGGAGAATTAACTGCTCTCTTAGAGAACCAGATGGATCTTGGCGTTGGCTTGGTGTACAGTTTGTTGTGGCTGAGCTTTGAACTAAAGCTTTAATTGATTGCTTTCCTTAAAATCATCTATCGTAACCGCTTCTAACTCTTCTAGATCATTTTGTTTAATGATTTTTTCCAGTATTTTTGTATATTCTTTTCCCGTCTGAGCGTAATTTTCAAGTTCATGGATCAGTTCTAAACCTGTTAATTTTTTATTTTGTTTTCTCAATGTAGCTCTTTTTTCCCTAAAACTTTTATATCCACGATGAGTATTTAAATTAGCTATATATGCTTTTACAGAAGCTCTTAACAAAGGAAATTTAAGAATTTTATGTCTTTGATCCTTAGTTTTTTCTAAAGGCTCAATACCATCTCCATTCCAGGTCCATTGGCCATATATAGCATTTCCTTCAAGTGCAAACCTTGAGGTGCCCCAACCACTTTCTTTGGCTGCTTGTGCTAGGGCTATGGAAGTCGGAATTATATCTATTTTTTCTATTAGATCTTTAATATTTCTATCAGCAACTTTGTATTTTTTATACTTTTTATAAAGCCATTTTTTACTTTCGTCTGATTCGTTATCTTTTAATATTTTTAATAAATATTTTCTATCCTCTTCAATCTTTTCATTTTCGGCAACAATTAGAGGCAATAAAATTTGTAAAAAAGTTTCTTTTTTTTCTTTAATACTTTTAATACTGTCTAAGTCTTTAGGTAATCTTGTAAAATATATAGGTTTTACTTTTTTTTTATTTCTTACATGGTCTAGTTTATACTCTAGATCTTCAAATAGGTTTAATACTGTTTGTGTGTTTAAGTTATAATCATTATCTGAGAGTGAAGATTTTTTATCTTTTGATTGTTTGCTTGTTTCTTTTAAATTATTTTTTTTTTCAATATCGGTAGTTTTAATGTCCGGGGCTTTAACTATTTCTTTTTTTTTTAGTTTTTTATCGTCTGTTTTTTTGTCAGATTTAATCTCTAGTGATATTTTAAGTGAGTCAACATCAGTTATGATTCCTTTTATGTAAAAACCAGAAAAAACCAACAACACTAGAAGCGAGGCGTAAACCCCTTTTGTAATTAAATTGCTTATAACTTTTTCTTCAACTTTAAAATTATAAACATCATTCAATCCATCGACTATTGTTTTAGATAAAATTTTAAAGAAATTGACAATATTAAAAATGATAAATTTAAAATAAGACTCGACTCCATAGAAAAATTTTTTGAGTAATCTTCCCAAGCTCAAATTTATAAATAATTTTTTTTTAAAGTTTTTATCTATATTTATAGATAATTTTTTTTTGATTCCTTCGTAAATAGGTTTGTAAACTTCATTTAAAAGTTTGTGGGAGATGTATCCCCTATTTCTAGAAGGTATTGGAACCTTGTTCTTTAAAAGAATAATTTCTATGTCATAGGTAGTAAGTTTTAAATTTTGATCAAAAACCTTATCAATTTTATAAATTCTTGCTAGTTCTATTAGCTTTTGTCTGTAGCTTATAATTTTTGCCATTTTATATTGCCTCTACTGATTTTACTTCCTCTACATAATGGCAAAGTAAATTTTGAACACCTTGCTTTAAAGTCATGAGTGAACTTGGACACCCCGAACAACTTCCCTGCAACTCTACGTGAACAACACCATCTTTAAAAGATTTGAATTTTATATCTCCTCCATCTTTTGCAACTGCTGGCCTTACTTTACTATCTAAAACTTTCATTATTCTGCCTTCAATTTCACCAAGATTTGGCTCATTATTGTTTAATTCTTTTTTTTTATTAAGTATTGGCTTGTCATTTTTTTCAAAGTAATCATTCATATGAGAAATTACTGTTGGTTTTAATACATCCCAAGAAATCTCTTTACTTTTTTTTACAGATAAAAAATTATCAGCTAATAATACAAGTTCTACTCCTTTAAGGTTAAGTAAATTTTTTACAAAATCATTTTCAATTTTATTAAAATCTTTTTTTTGAAATTCTTCAGTGCCTACCGCAGAAACTACTTTTTCTGATAAAAATTTTAACGAATCTGGATTTGGTGTTAGTTCTGTTATAATCATTAAGAGTTTATAACACTTTTAGCTAAAAAAAACCTATAGCATTTCGTATCTCTTTAAGGTTGTACTCAGCTAAATTTCTTGCTTTTTCTGTCCCTTCTTTAAGCGTTTTTTCTAAATAATTTCTGTCATCTAATAGCTCTCTTATTTTTTTTCCAACAGGGCAAATCACTTCAACCAAAATATCTGATAGTTTGTTCTTCAGGTATGAATATTCTTTACCTTTTAAATCATTTAATGACTGTTCTAATGAGCTGTTTGTTAAATCTGAATAAATATTGATCAAGTTAAGTGCTTCGGGTTTTTTTTCTAAGTCTTTTAAATTATCAGGTATTGCAGAAGAATCTGATTTAGCTTTTTTAATTTTTCTAACAATATCATCTGCTGAGTCTTTTAAATTGATTCTGGAATATTCAGAATCATCTGACTTACTCATTTTTTTATTACCATCTCTTAGACTCATAACTCTTGATATATTTTTTTGTATCAACGGCTCAGGTAGTGGAAATATGTTTTTTTTATAATCATTATTAAATTTTTGTGCAATGTCCCTACAAAGTTCTAGGTGTTGCTTTTGATCTGCCCCTACAGGAACATGTGTAGCTTTATACAAAAGAATATCAGCTGCCATTAAATTTGGATAAATATAAAGACCCACACTAGCTTTTTCTTTATCATTGCCTGCTTTCTCTTTAAATTGAGTCATTCTATTTAACCATCCAACACGGGCAATACAATTTAAAATCCAAGCAAGCTCAGCATGTCCACTGACTGATGACTGGTTAAAAATAATACTTTTTGTGCTGTCAAGTCCTGTTGCTAGAAAACTAGCTGTAGTTTCTAGAATATTTGTTTTTAGCTCTTTTGGATCTTGAAAAACTGTTATAGCATGAAGATCTACTACACAGTAAATACATTCAGTTTGTTCTTGAAGGGACACAAAATTTTTTAAAGCACCCAAATAGTTCCCGAGGTGTAAATTACCAGTCGGTTGGACTCCAGAAAATACTAATTTATTTTTATTCATTATTTAATTTGTCTTAAAATTTTCTATTTTAAAAACTCCAAGTAAACGGACTAACAATAAATATATTGCAGCGGTCAAGCCTACAATCATTATAAGATAAAATGACTTATAATAATTAGTATAAATAAGCTTATCCTCAAAAAAATTAATTAAAAAATAGAGAAGTATGGACATTATAACTACAGAAATAACTGTTTTGATAAAATTAATATAAAAAGTAGCGCCGGCTTTAAAATATTTGAGTTTTAATAGTAAAATTAAATAAATTATTACTGCACACCAGGTCGCTATAGATGTAGCAATTGGAATGATAATAAATCCCAATTCTTTAAAATAAATAATTGATAAAAATAAATTTAAAAAAACGCTAAAAACTGAAATATAAAATGGAATTTTAGTATCATTTCTCGCAAAGAAAAAACTAGAAAAAACTTTGATTAGAGCAAATGCAGGCACACCTAAACTAAAATATTTTAAAGCTAGAGCAGTTAAAATTACATCTTCTTCTAAAAATGATCCATATCCAAATAATGCACTGGTAATTTGTTGAGAGGCAATAAATAAACCTAAGCAGGCAGGTATGGATAAAAGAAGACATAACTCGATGGATTTATTTTGTATATTAGTTATTTCAAGAATATTTCCTTCTTTTATTTTTTTAGATAACACAGGGAGTGCCACTGTTCCAATTGCTATTCCAGCAATAGCTAAATTAATTTGATAAATTCTATCTGCATAATATAAATAAGAAACCGCACCAGCTTCGAAAGAGGCAATAATTGTGCCAATAAAAATATTAATTTGGGTAACACCTGATGAAAAAATACTTGGTAATAATTTTTTTAAAAAAAATCTAACTTTTGAGTTAATTTTAAATTTAAAATTTATAGAAGGCTTATAATAATACTTGGTAAAAAAAATTAAAAATATTAACTGGAATATACCAGCTAATGTAACAGCATATGAAAGGTTAAATTCAAAGTTAAGTTTAAGAAAATAAGAAATCAGCAAACTTAAGATTAAAAAAATATTTAATATAATTGGTGCTGCCGCTGCAGCTGCAAATTTATTATTAGAATTTAATATCCCTGAAAAAAAAGACGATAAACTAACAAAGAACAAAAATGGGAAAGTAATTCGTGTAAGTTCAATGGCAAGATTGAATTTTTCTGTATTTTCATAAAATCCTGGTGCTATTAAATAAACTATTGCTGGTGTAAAAATTTCTACCAAAAAAATAAAGCCTAATAAAACTATTATTAATAAATTTAAAACATCATCTGCAAACTTCTTTCCTTCTGATTTACTAATTGTATTTTCTTCTATATAACTTGGGATAAAAGCTGCATTAAAAACTCCTTCAGCAAAAAGTCTTCTAAATGTATTGGGGAGCCTAAAAGCAACAAAAAAGGCATCGGCGTATATAGAAGCACCTAGGAATATTGCTATTAATATATCTCTAAAATATCCGAGCGCCCTACTGATTAAAGTATAAAAACTAAAGATAGAAGTGGAGGATAATAAATTCATAAATATAACTATTAAAAAAAAGTCAAATTATTTGATGATTTTACCTATTTTATATTACATAATAAATTTTAATGACAAAAAAATCTAAAATCGACCATTACTCAGATAAAGAAGCATTAGACTTTCATACACAGGGTAAATCAGGCAAAATTGAGATAAATTCGTCTAAACCACTAATAACAAAAAGAGATTTATCCCTTGCATATTCACCGGGTGTTGCGGTGCCAGTTAAGAAAATAGCTGAAAATCGCGAAGCCGCATATGATTATACAAGTAAAGGAAATTTAGTTGCTGTAATCAGCAATGGATCAGCAATTTTAGGACTTGGAAATCTTGGTGCTTTAGCTTCAAAACCTGTAATGGAAGGAAAATCTGTTTTGTTTAAAAGATTTGCAGATATAGACTCGATCGATATTGAGGTTGATAGTTCTGATGCTGAAGAAATTATTAATACTATTAAAAATATTGGTAATACTTTCGGTGGAATTAACCTAGAAGATATTGCGGCACCAGACTGTTTTGTTATAGAACAAAAATTAAAAGAAATTTTAGACATTCCTGTTTTCCATGATGACCAACATGGAACGGCAATTATTACTACAGCCGCTCTTATTAATGCCTTGGATATTTCAAAGAAAAAAATTAATGACGTTAAAGTTGTTGTAAATGGAGCTGGTGCTTCTGCAATAGCTTGTACAAATTTATTTAAACTTTCTGGAGTTAAAAATGAAAATGTAATTATGTGTGATAGATCAGGTGTTATTTACAAAGGTAGAAAAAATATTGATCAATTTAAATCAGCTCATGCTAAAGAAACAAAATTAAGAACACTTGCTGAAGCTATAAATGGTGCAGATGTTTTTTTAGGCTTATCCGCAAAAGATATGCTCACAAAAGATATGGTAAAATCAATGGCAAAAAACCCCATTATTTTTGCATGTGCCAATCCAGATCCAGAAATTAAACCAGAGCTAGTGGGGGAAGTGAGATCCGATGCGATCGTGGCAACTGGTAGATCTGATTATCCAAACCAAGTTAATAATCTGATTGGCTTTCCTTATATTTTTAGAGGTGCTCTAGATGTTAGAGCAAGAGAAATTAATGAAGAAATGAAAGTAGCGGCAGCTAAAGCAATTGCGCAATTAGCAAGAGAAGAAGTGCCTGATGAAGTAGTTGCAGCATATGGTGGGGAAAGACCAAGATATGGAAAAGAGTATATTATACCTTCAACCTTTGATCCAAGATTAATTAGTGTCATTCCCGCTGCTGTCGCAGAAGCTGCTATGAAATCTGGTGTTGCAAGAATAAAAATTAAAGACATAGAAAAATATAAAGAAGATTTGTCAAGAAGACTTGATCCTTCAATGAATATTATGCAGAGTATTAATGCTCAAATTAAAAAATCACAAAAAAAAGTAGTTTTTGCGGAAGGTGAAGATCTAAATATTTTAAAAGCTGCAGTGGCATTCAAAAATAGTAAATTGGGAATTCCAATCTTAATTGGGAAAGAAGAAAAAGTTAAGGAACAATTAAAGAATATAGGACTAGATGAAAATTTTCAAATAGAAATTGTTAGTTCTAAAAATACTGAAAGAAGAAAAAAATATACCAAACACTTGTATCAAAAACTACAAAGGAGTGGGATGTTGGAAAGAGAATGTGACTATCTTGTGAGAAATGACAGAGTAGCATGGGGTTCATGTATGGTTGCTTGTGGGGATGCAGATGCAATGGTTACTGGAGGCACAAGGCACCACGCAGCTACAATAGAAAAATTAAATAAGGTTGTTGAATCAAGGCCTGGAGAAATAATTTTTGGACTAACTATGCTTGTTTCAAAAGGTAGAACAGTTTTTGTGGCAGATACCAATGTGCACGATAACCCAACTGCAGAACAACTTGTTAAAATAGCTATTTCAAGCACTAGAGTTGCTAGATTATTTGGATTTGACCCTAAGGTAGCTTTTCTATCTCATTCAACTTTTGGCAAACCTGTAACAGTAAGAACAAAACACGTTAGAGAAGCTATTGAGTTGATGAAAACAAAGGAAATAGATTTTGATTATGACGGTGAAATGCAGCCAGATGTCGCCTTAAATCCTGAATACAAAGCTTCATATCCCTTTTCTAAAATTGTCGGTAATGCAAATATTTTAATAATGCCTGCTCTACATAGTGCTTCGATAACTGTTAAATTAATGAAGACTTTTGGCGGTGCAAAATTAATTGGACCGCTATTAATTGGCCTAGGTCTTCCAATCGAAATTGCTCCTTTAAGATCGTCTCCTTCAGAAATTTTAAATCTCGCTTCTATTGCTGCTTACTCGTCAGAAGTAATTGACTATAAAAGTTAAATTTTATTTCTACTAAGTTCGGACACTAGATAGATTGTTGGTATAACTTCATCAACATCATATATTTTTTTTGCCTCTGATATAACTTCTTTCTTTTCTTTGTCATTCTCAGCAATACCAAAAATGTAAACCTTCTTGTTGATAGTTTCTAAGGTGTAATTTCCAGACTTTATTAGTTTGTTAAAAATTAAACCTGTCCTTAACTGTGAGGTGATTAGAATATCTTTAGCTGTATTTTTAAAATTAGATTGACCTTTTATAGTTATAGCGTTTTTGACGGACCTAACACCCTTAGTTTCCCATGCCATTTTTGTTATTTTTATTTTTTCTTCAGGCTCGTCTACTTTTCCCGTTAAAAATATTCTTCCATCTAAAATTTCAATTTGTATTAATAAAAAATACTTTTTTTTTGCAAGTGCTAGTCGAGTAACTAAGCTTTTTTGCATAATTGTATCGTCGATTTGCATACCTACTGTTCTAGGATCAAATCCAATGCTAACTCCTCTGCCAAAAGTTGAAAAACTTGATTTGCCACAACTTGTTATAAGTAAGAATAGAATGGTAAAGCTAATTATTTTTATCATTATTTTTTATTTTCAAACAAGTTTCATATACTTTTTTTTTAGAAATTTTTTCTTTTTTTGATATTAACTCAACAACATCTTTTAAACTATACTTTTTAAGATATTTTGCAGCTTGAATGGTAATATCTTTTTCTGTCACCAGGTCTTTATTTTGATAAGTTTTCGAAACCACAATAGTTAACTCGCCCTTAAGAGCTGTTTTGAAAGGCTTTATTCCATTTATCGTATCTCGATAAAATGTTTCATGAATCTTTGTAATTTCTCTCGCTATAACAATATCTCTGCCAGAGAAATATTTTTTAAAAAGGTTTATATAAAAGTTTATTTTTATTCCTGGTACAAAGAATACTAGAGAGAAGTCTAAACTTTTAATATTGTTTAAAACCTTGATAAGATTATTTTCAGTCTTTGGCAAAAATCCATAAAAAAGAAACTTGTCTTCAAAACCTGAAATACTAATTGCTGCTATAATCGAAGATGCTCCAGGTATTGGAAAAATTTTAATTTTTTTCTCTATACATGCTCTAACTAATAAAGAACCTGGATCGGAAAGAATTGGTGTACCTGCATCGGAAATTAAAGACAAAATTTTGCCTTCATTTAAATATTCTATAATCTTTTGTAGTTCTTTTTGTTCATTAAACTTGTGATAAGAAATAAGTTTTTTTTTTATACTATAGTGGTTTAACAACTTTAGAGATCTGCGCGTATCTTCACACAATATTATGTCTGATTTTTTTAATACCTCAAGAGACCTTAATGTTATATCATCTAAATTACCTATGGGTGTTGATACAATATATAATCCTGGCTCTAATGATTTCATAAAAAATGATTAAAATTATTATTACATTTTTATCTTATATATTCATATTATTTAATTGTAATTTAGCTGCAGATGAAGCTGATGGAAAACTCAGAATTGGTTTACTGGCACCTTTTACGGGAGAGTACAAAAGTTTAGGAGAATCTTTATTGTTGTCTACCCAGCTTGCACTAGCTGAAATAAATGACAAAAATATTGTAATTATCCCAAGAGATAGTGGAACTAATGATAAAAAAAAATTAAATCTAGCCATCAGAGAGATAATAAAAAATGAAGCTAAAATAATTATTGGGCCCATGGATTCATCGTCGTTTGAGGAATTAGAAAAGTACAGAGATACAATTTTTATTTCTCTCTCAAATAAAGAACCTAGAATTTCTAATAATGTAATCAATATAGGAATAAGTTTAGAGTCTCAGATGAGGGCAATAGAACAATTTTTAATTAAAGAAAAAAAAAATAAAACTATAATTTTATATCCTAAAAATAAGTACGAAGTATTTATAGATAAGAAAATTAAATCTCTTAAGCTAAAAAATTTTAAAATTTTTAAATATAATCCTGATCCTAGAATTCTTACTGGAGAAATAGAAAAAATAACAAATTACACTAAGAGGAAAAATAATCTTGAAAAAAGAAAAAAAATTTTAAAAAAAAAGGATGATGAAAAATCTAAAAAAGAATTGAAAATTCTTGAACAACTTTATACATTAGGTTCTGTAGATTTTGACTCGCTTGTGATTATAGATTTTGGAAGTAGCTTAAAAAGTGTCTTAGCATCTCTTGTTTTTTCAGACGTTAACGATGAGTCTGTAATTTTCACAACAGTGAATCAATGGTTCGATGAAAGCATATTTCGTGAAAATTCTGTTAAAAATTTATATTTTCCCTCGGTTAATATGAAAGAGTTTAAAAGATACAATAAAAAATATTATAATGCATTTTCAATGAAACCAGATGAAATTACTATTCTTTCTTATGATGCATTAGGCTTAATTTATTATGTCTGGAATAAGAATAGTGGCATTAATTCAATTAATGATTTTTTTATTAAAGATAAGATTAAAGGTAAAATTGGAACTTTTGAATTTAAAGAGAACAAGGTATCGCAACAGTTAAAAATATACAAAACTGAAAATAATAAGTTTAAAGAATATTAATTTTACTTTTTAATTTTTTGAAAGCTATATACCGATGATCCATAAGCATTTTTTTTTTTTTTTCCATTTGTCCAAAAGTTAATTTTTGCCCTGTTGGAATAAAGATAGGATCGTATCCAAAACCATTTTTTCCCATCCTTTTATTTGAGATGTTGCCATTTATTACACCGAGAGTAGTAATTTTTTTTTTTGAATTGATGTAAAGTGTTAAGCTACAAACAAATTTTGCTTTAGTGTTTTTTTTATTTTTATTTTTATTTTTATTTTTTACTAGCTTAATAATTTTTGACATAGCCTTTATAAACCCACCATATTTTTTTGCCCATCTTGCTGAATAAATACCAGGTTCATTACCAAGACATTCGACGCAAAGTCCTGAATCATCTGAAATCGTTATTTTTTTTGATTTTTGAAAGAAATACTTGGCTTTTAACTCTGAGTTAGATTTAAAATTTTTTCCAGTTTCTGCTGGACTTTTAATTTTTAGCTCAATGGGAGAAATTTTTTTTATCTTTTTGTTTATTAAATAACTAATTTCTTTAATTTTTCCCTTGTTGTGTGTACCTATTAATATTTCTTTGATTTTTTTCATTTTACTCTAGTAATTTAACTTTAAAACCCTATATAGCAAATATGGAAAAAGAACACGACCAAAAAAAAAATGAAGATTTAATCTCAGAGACTGACACTACTGAACAAAATGAAGTACAGAATGAGGAGACTAAAGAACCTACACTTGAGGAGAAGCTAAAAGAAACTCAAAATAAGTTATTGCTTGCCTTGGCTGATTCTGAAAATCAGAGGCGTAGATCTGAAAAAGAAACCAAAGAAGCATTTGAGTACGGTGGATTTAATTTTGCTAGAGAAACTTTATCATTACTTGACAATTTACAAAGAGCACATCAGTCTATCAAAAATGACGAAAGCTTGAAAGACAATAAAGACTTAAATAAATTTTTAGAAAATATTAAAATAATTGAAAAAGATTTAATTAAAATATTTGAAAAAAATGACATAAAAAAAATAGAATGCCTTAATCAAAAATTTGATCCAAATAACCATCAGGCAATGCTTAAAATGGAAGACGAAAATGTTGAGTCTGGTACTGTGCTACAAGAAATTCAGCCTGGCTATTTTTTTAAAGATAGATTGTTAAGACCTTCATTTGTCGCTGTAGCAAAGAAAAAGGACCATAAAAATGGGGAAAATGATAAAAAAAATATCAAATCAACTCTTGTAGACAAATAAAAAACACCCATATACCTAATAATCGAAAACAAAGGATTAATATAATGAGTAGAATAATTGGAATAGATCTTGGCACAACAAATTCATGTGTAGCAATAATGGATGGGTCTCAGCCAAAAGTTTTAGAAAATGCAGAGGGTGCAAGAACTACACCTTCTATTGTTGCTTTCTTAGAAAATAATGAAAAATTAGTTGGTCAACCTGCAAAAAGACAAGCTGTTACAAATGCTCAAGATACAATTTTTGCATCTAAAAGACTAATTGGAAGAAGTTTCGAAGATGACTCTGTAAAAAAAGATTTAAGTAAAGTTCCTTATAAAATTATTAAATCAGATAAAGGTGAGGCTTGGATTGAAGCGAAAGGTGAAAAATATTCTCCCGCACAAATTTCAGCTTTTGTTTTGCAAAAAATGAAAGAAACTGCTGAAAAATATTTAGGTCAAGCTGTAACTAAAGCAGTTATAACAGTTCCTGCTTATTTTAATGACGCTCAAAGACAAGCTACAAAAGATGCAGGGAAAATTGCTGGACTTGAAGTTTTAAGAATTATTAATGAACCAACTGCTGCATCACTGGCCTACGGTTTAGATAAAAAAGGAGGACAAAAAATTGCTGTATATGATCTTGGTGGCGGTACTTTTGATGTTTCTATTCTTGAAATTGGTGATGGTGTCTTTGAAGTAAAATCTACTAATGGTGATACTTTTTTAGGTGGAGAAGATTTTGATGATGAAATAGTTAATTATTTAATTGATGAATTTAAGAAAGACAATGGTATTGATTTAAGAACAGATAAACTTGCTTTACAAAGATTAAAAGAAGCAGCAGAAAAAGCAAAAATTGAATTATCATCAGCAGCACAAACAGAAATAAATCTTCCTTTTATTACTGCTGATAAAACTGGTCCCAAACATGTTAATTTAAAATTTACTAGATCTAAATTAGAAGCATTAGTTGAAAAATTAATAGAAAGAACTTTAGCTCCATGTAAAACTGCATTAAAAGATTCTGGTTTCTCTGCTGCAGAAATCAATGAAGTTGTCCTAGTTGGTGGTATGACAAGAATGCCAAAGGTTATTGAAGCTGTAAAAAATTTTTTTGGAAAAGAGCCTAATAAAAGTGTTAATCCTGATGAAGTAGTCGCGATGGGTGCCGCTATACAAGCTGGAGTACTTCAAGGTGATGTTAAAGATGTTCTTCTGTTAGATGTAACACCTTTGTCGTTAGGCATCGAAACACTCGGTGGGGTTTCAACTAAATTAATTGAAAAAAATACTACAATTCCAACAAAAAAAAGTCAGGTTTTTTCAACTGCCGAAGATAATCAGCCCGCTGTATCAATAAGAGTTATGCAGGGCGAGAGAGAGATGGCTGCGGACAATAAATCACTTGGAAACTTTGAACTTATTGGAATTCCACCAGCTCCAAGGGGAACACCTCAAATAGAAGTTACATTTGATATTGATGCTAATGGAATTGTGAGTGTTTCTGCAAAAGATAAAGGAACGGGAAAAGAACAAAAAATTCAAATTCAAGCATCAGGAGGCTTAACAGAAGAAGAAATTCAAAAAATGGTAAAAGAAGCTGAAGTCAATAAAGAAGAAGATAAAAAGAAAAGAGAAACTATTGACGCAAGAAATCAAGCCGATAGCATCATTTTTTCTACAGAAAAAAGTCTAAAAGAACATGGCGACAAAGTTACAGAGGAAGAAAAAAAAGCAATTGAAGCTGGAATTTCAGATTTAAAAAAATCTCTAGAAGGTATAGACACTGAAGAGGTTAAAAAGAAAACTCAGGACTTAATCCAAGTTTCCATGAAACTAGGAGAAGCAGTTTATAAAAGCCAGCAAAAAGATACTTCGGCTAAAGCTGAAAACCAAGAAACTAAAAAAGAAAATAAAGAAAAAGAAGATGTGGTTGATGCAGACTTTGAAGATGTAAAGGATGACAAAGACGATAAAGAAAAAAGCGCCTAAGATATATTAAAAAAGGGAGCAACTTTTCGTGGCCAAAAGAGACTACTATGATATCTTAGGGATAAATAAATCCGCTTCTAAAGACGAAATTAAAAAAGCATATCGAACTACTGCCTTTAAACATCATCCTGACAAAAATCCTGGAAATAAAGCAGCTGAAGAAAAATTTAAGGAAGCAAGTGAAGCTTATAGTGTTCTTTCGGATAATAATAAAAAGACAAATTATGATCAATTTGGTCATGCAGCCTTTGAGGGTAATGGAGGTAGTGGAGGTGGATTTGGAGGTTTTGATACGTCTTCTTTTTCTGACATTTTTGAAGATTTTTTTGGGGATTTTTCAGATGGATCTAGGGAGTCAAGTGGAAGATCCTCGGGGAGAAGAGGAAACGATTTACGATATGATCTAAGTATAAGTTTAGAAGACGCATACAAAGGAATAGAAAAAAAAATAGATTATACGACATATAAAAAATGTGTCAGCTGTAGTGGGAGTGGTGCCGAACCAGGATCAAAACCAATAAAATGTGACTATTGTAAAGGCAATGGAAAGATTAGGTCGAGTCAGGGTTTTTTTACAGTTCAACAAACTTGTCCTCAGTGTCATGGTAGTGGAGAGAATATTAGTAAAAAATGTAAAAAATGTAGAGGTGACGGAAAAAATCAAAGCGATGAGTCAGTCTCAGTAAAAATTCCAAAAGGTGTGGACGATGGAACAAGGATAAGACTAACAGGCAAAGGAGAAGCAGGCGCTAAAGGTGGTAACCACGGAGATCTATACCTGTTTATTTCGATACAAAATCACAACCTTTTTAAAAGAGCTGAAGAAAATTTATTTTTTGAACTACCCATTACGTTTTCAGAAGCTGCGTTAGGAACGGCTATAGAAGTTCCTTGTATTAATGGAAGCAAAGTAAATGTTAAAATTCCAGCAGGAACACAGCATGGAAAACAGTTAAGATTGAAAGACAAAGGAATGCCAATTTTAAGAAGGAGTTCTTTTGGAGATTTATATATTAGAATTATTCCTGAGGTTCCTGTATCATTATCTAAAAGACAAAAAGAGCTTTTAGAAGAGTTTAAAAACTTAGAAAACACCAAGTTAAGTCCGACTATAAAAAGTTTTTTTGAAAAAGCTAAAAAGTTTTGGGAAACAAAATAATGAGGAGAATTAACCTGGCAATATCTGGTTGTATGGGAAGAATGGGACAACAACTCATTAAATCTTCTAAACAAGATAGAAAATTTAAACTGACAAGTCTTACAGAGAATAGAGTAATTAACAAAAAAATAAGTGGGATTAAACCTGATTTGAATAGTGAAGAAACTTTTAAAAAAGCAGATGTAATAATAGATTTTACTATTCCAAAATGTAGTTTAGGTATTCTTAAAATTGCATCTAAACTTAAAAAGAAAGTCATAATTGGGACAACGGGTTTTACTCAAAGAGAAGAGGAATTAATTAAAAAATATTCTAAGAAAATTGCAATTCTGAAAGCGGGAAATATGAGTTTAGGAATTAATCTTCTTATGTATTTAACAGAGATTGCATCTAAATCTTTAAATAGTAATTTTTTAAGTAAAGTTTTTGAGGTTCACCACAAACATAAAAAAGACTATCCTTCAGGTACAGCTTTAATGCTTGGAAAAGGCATAGCTGATGGCCAAAAAAAAACACTTTATGGGTTAATGGGGAAAAAATTTTTAAATAAAAAATCTTTTCCTTATGGAAAAAAAATAAATTTTAATTCGTTGAGAAAAGGAGAAATAATTGGAGAGCACGAAGTTAGATTTTCTAGTGGTAAGGAGATAATTACTTTAAATCATGAAGCATTTGATAGAGCTCTTTATTCAGAAGGAGCTTTAACAGCTGCAAAATGGCTGGTAAATAAAAAGCCCGGTTTATACTCAATGAGAAATCTTTTAAATTTTAAATAAATTTAAAATAATGGTTGAAAGTCAACGAGCCTCATTAATCCTGAAAATACTAAATAAAATTTATCCTACGACACCTATTCCTCTTAAACATAACAGTAAATTTACTTTGCTGATATCAGTTCTTTTGTCTGCTCAATGTACAGATGTAAATGTAAACAATGTAACTAAAACAATATATTCTAAATATAATAAACCTGAACACTTTGTTAAATTAGGAAGAAAAAAAATTGAAAAACTTATTAAAAGCATAGGTATCTTTAGGATAAAAGCAAAAAGTATATATTTAATGTCAAAGCAAATAATGAAGGATCATAACGGTCGCGTTCCTAAAAGTTTTGAAGAACTGGAAAAATTACCAGGTGTGGGTCATAAAACCGCCAGTGTAGTAATGTCTCAGGGTTTTGGTGTTCCAGCCTTTCCTGTCGATACACATATTCACAGATTAGCTCAAAGATGGGGATTAACTAACGGAAAGAATGTAGTACAGACTGAAAATGATTTAAAAAAAATATTCCCAAAAAAATCTTGGAACAAACTTCACCTCCAAATTATTTTTTATGGAAGAGAATATTGTAAAGCTAGGGATTGTTATGGTATTACTTGCAAAATTTGTAGTGCTTGTTATCCTAGTAGAAAAAAACCAATTAAAACTACAAAAGCTTAGTAAATATTATGAAAATTTTAGGTATAGGTAATGCAATTGTAGATGTCATTTGTAAAATTGATGAAGAATTTTTAACTAAAAATAATTTAATTAAAAGTAGTATGAAGTTAGTTGATGAAACAGAGTTTAAACAACTGCTATCTAATCTGGACATTGAAAAAACTATAGCTGGTGGTTCTGTTGCTAATTCTATTGTGGGGCTCTCGAGACTTAAAAATAAAGTCTCTTTCATAGGTAAGGTAAGTGATGATAAATTGGGAAATGAGTACGAAACAAGTTTAACGGATCAAAATGTTAAATATTGTTATATTAAAAAAAAGGAAATCATACCAACTGGTACTTGTTTGATTTTAATTACACCAGATTCTGAACGAACAATGTGTACGTTTTTAGGAGTAGCAGGAAAGATAGCTCCTGGCGACATTGATGAAAATTTTATTAAACAAAGTGAATTAATTTTTTTAGAAGGTTACTTGTGGGATGAAGGGAATCCCAAAGCAGCCTTCGACAAAGCGTTACAACTTGCAAACAAATCTGCAATGTCTTTATCTGATAAATTTTGTGTAGAAAGACATAAAAAAAGTTTTTTTGATTTGGTGAAAAATAAACTAGACATCACATTTGCTAACGAAAAAGAAATAATAGAACTGATAAACGCTAAAACATTTAATGATGTGATTGAATTTGGTAAGAATTTAAATAAATTATTAGTAATAACAAGATCAGACAAAGGAAGTATAGCGATTAGCGGTTCTGAAGTTGTTGAATGTGAGAGTCAAAAAAACCTAAAGATAATCGACTTAACAGGTGCAGGTGACTTGTTTGCTGCAGGGTTTTTACACGGACATATTAATGAAATGTCGACTAAAGAGAGTCTAGAGCAAGGAACTAAAATGGCATCAGCAATAATTGAGAAAATTGGTGCTCGATTAGATTAATTTTTTTTTCTTTTAAAACTACCTTTTCCTTTTTTTGGCTTAACAACACGTTTCTGATATTTCTTAGAGAATAAATCTACGGCAATTTTGTTTCTTTTTTTCAAATTGAATATCCTGCTTTGGTATTAATTATAAAATTATCATCTTTAAACTTACTTAAAATTTTTTTTCTGAGACGGTAAATATGAGTCTCTATAGTATGAGTGTCTGCATCGTCAGAGTAATTCCAGACCTCTTTTAAAATAATGTTTTTAGTAAGTGGTTTTGTGGCTTTAAATAATAACTCAATAAGTTGAATTTCTCTTTCAGTAACAGAGATTGTAAGATTATCTTTTTCTAACATTCTTTTATTTTTATCGATGATATAATTTTTGATCTCGATAGAAGAATTTTCATTAAATTTTTTTGATGTAATTAAATTAGAAATCTTGGAGTGGATATGTATTAAGCTAGATGGAAGGGAAATTTTCTCAATATGACTATTTTTAATTAGCCCAGAATAATCTGATTTTCCGAATAATAAAAGTGGTTTGTTTTTTATATTATTAATCAAATTTATTACGTCTTTATCATTACAAACATCGCTATCTACCAACAAAATCTTAATTGGAGCGATTGAGGATTCGGAAAAAGATTCCTTGTTAAAAAATACTAATGTAAAATCTAAATATTCTTTTATTTCCTCAAAAGAATTGTTAAAGTTTTTAGTGCCAAAAACAAGTAAGCTATTTTTTATACGCATATGAACATTAAATTAAAAAATAAATTTTTATACTTAAACGAGTATAAGATAAAATGTGCTATAGGTAAAAGAGGAATTACATCTAAAAAAATAGAAGGAGATCAAAAAACCCCTAAAGGCGTTTTTACATTTGGAACAATATTTTACCGGAAAGATAAAATTACCAAGATAAAAACGAAGCTTAAGAAAATAGTAATAAAGAGAAATATGGGGTGGTGTGATGAACCCAATTCTAAGGACTATAACAAAAGAATTAGACTTCCTTGTAATTCAAGCGCAGAAAAACTTTGGTTAAATAAAAATATTTATAATGTAATAATTGTAATTAATTATAATTTAAAACCTATTATTAAAAATAAAGGCAGTGCAATTTTTTTACATATTGCTACGAAAAATTATCAGGCTACAAAAGGATGTATAGCCATAAAGAAAAAAGATATGCTTTATTTAGCTAAACATATAGACAGAAAGACAAAAATTATAATTAACTAACTTCTATTACCAAATATTGAACTACCTATTCTAACAAATGTAGTTCCATAACTTAAAGCTATTTTAAAATCAGATGACATGCCCATACTTAATTCTGTTAATCCTAGCAGTTTGTTAAGTTCCATTAATTTTTTAAAATATATAATTTCTTTATTATTATTAGGAGGTATTGCCATTAACCCAATGATATTAATTTTTAATTCTCTAGTGCAATAATAAAAAAAATCATCAAGTAGATTGATTCCTATTCCAGATTTTTGCTTTTCATTATCTATATTGACTTGAATGAAATATTTAAGTTTCTTACTGACATTTTTTTCTTGATTCGATAAAATATTTGCCAATTTTTGATTATCTAAAGAGTGAATATAATCAAATAAATTTACTGCGTCTTTCGCTTTATTTGATTGTAATTTTCCAATCATGTGTAAATTTATATTTGGATTTTTTTTCTTTATCTCTTCCCACTTAGATCTGGCCTCTTGCACTTTGTTTTCACCAAAATGAAGATGTCCGTATTCAACTAGAGGACTTATTTGCTCATAGGAAAAGGTTTTAGAAACAGCAATTATCTTTACATTGCTATTATTGATAAGAGATTTTATATTTTCAAGTCTTTTAATTATTGGATTCATTTATGTTTATTATAAAGAATAATTATTATTTATATATAGAAAATACCCAATCTATAGATTTAGATAGGTATAAAAAAAATAGTAAAATTTCTTTTATATATCGGAACAATAATACAGAGAGTAATTTACATAAACTTAAGAGATTTAAAAAAAAATGTAGTAATAAAAATTTTAAACTTTATATAGCAAACGATTTTAAACTTGCGATAAAATGTGGTGCAGATGGGTTATATTTATCTTCATACAATAAAAAAAGATGCTTTGTTAAAAAAATGGATTTAATTGGATCTGCTCATAATTTTAAAGAAATAAATGAAAAACAAAAACAAGGATGCAGAGCTATTATCTTATCAAGACTTTTTAGAACAAGCTATAAAAATAAGGAAAGTTTTTTAGGTAATATAAGATTTAACTTAATAATTAAAAAATATAAAACCAAAATTATCGCTCTTGGTGGAATTAATAAATTTAATTTGATCAAATTAAATTTAGTTTTTTCTGATGGATTAGCTATATTGTCTGCGGTAAAAAAAAAGCCGGTTATTGCTAACCGGCTTTTTTAAATAGTATTTTATATTAACTAAAATGCCATTGTCATATTGAACACAGTTGATTTAGCATCTGTTGCTGCTGTGTAGTTTGCGTTCTCATAGTCATTTTGAGAAATAGCTAACGTCATTCCACCCATCGTATAAGCGGCTGAAATTTGGTTTACTTTCATCTCTACATCTGCTGTTGCAGCTAACATATGTGTAGCTTCTGATTCCTCTACTCCGTATGCAATAGATAGGTCATCATTTACTGCGAATGCTATACCATATTTTTGGCCAAGAACAGTTTCGTATGTAGCAGCTGTTCTTTTTGTTGCTACAGCTATTCTACTTTCTCCGTAAGCAACTGTAATTGGACCAGTAGCATATTTAAAATATGCAGAACCTGCTTCAGGCTTTTGTCCATTACTCGCATCATCTAAGTCATACGTTGAGTAAGACGCACCGACTGTTAAACCATCAATTGGAGATGCTTTAAGTTGGTACTGAGTCATTGTTCTTCCCATATTCGCATTTTGACCTGTTGCTGAAAACACTGCACCTGTATTTGCTGCTGCTGTGAATTGTCCAGCATTTGCACCACCTGCTGTATTTACAGATCTGTTACTTCCAGAACCTGTATTTGGAGCGTAACCGATTTTAAGAACTGCGTCTAATGGAAGAAGTCCAGCTGGAGTATGAATTTGTATGTTAGTCATATCACCGATTGAATATTCCTCAGCCATTCCTTCACCGTAAGATGAATCAGAACCTCTATCTCCAGTAGCTGTCATTGCTGCTGCTTTAGATAGTTCTAAACCACCGTCAGAAACGTTTATTGCAACTGTTCCCATAGGAGCAGTTAAAGATAGTCCACCGTCATCTTGTACAGTAGCACCATCAATATCTATAAAATATTTCCATGTGTAACCGTTGTCTAATTCTCCGTTAGCGCCTAACGTAAATTCGTTAGATACACCAAAACCTTTTCCATCTTCAACTGCAGCTGCTGTAGAGTCACTTGACAAAATTACGTAAGACGCTTTTGCCTTACCTGTAACTGACAGTTCTCCTGCTTGTGCTGTTGAGAAAGATACAAAGCCTAGCATCACTAATGCTATTTTAATTATATTTTTCATATTTTTCCTTTGTTTGTTTTTTATAATTATTAATAATTACTTACTGCTTTATAAACTAATGATTAGATTATTTGCTTGTTTTACTTAGTAATTTGAACTTTTAATTATATATGTGATATTTATACCACAATTTTATACATATAAGTATGCTTAAACTTCCAAAAGCTCTATTCTTCATATATTACTATAAATTCATTAATTTAACATAATTTCTTAATATCAGAGTTTATGCAATTGTCTAAAATAACGAACAAATTTTTTTATTTACTTCTTCTAATGTTGTTTGTTTCTTCATGTGGAATTTATAAAAAGACTGACGCTCGATCAACACCTTATGACGGTCAAGAAAGAGCCTTGAAAAATATTAAAGAAGGTAGGGGAGCCTCGATTGGGAAATTACGAAAAGGCTTAAAAGGTGGAATGCAATATGAGTTTAGCACATCCAATCCATTATGGAGAGCTTCTTTAGACGTATTAGATTTTATGCCTTTAGCAACAATTGATTACTCAGGAGGAATGATAATTTCTGATTGGTACCAAGATAAAGATGATAATAAAAATTCTTTAAAAATTTCATTACGATTTCTATCGAATGAAGTTACTGCGACGAGCTTAAAGATTATAGTACACCAAAAAACGTGCGTTGCCTCAAATAATTGTATTACTAGGATCTTAAAAAATTCAAAAATAAATGAAGAACTGTTGTTTTCAATAGTTAAGAAAGCAGTCCTTATTCAAAAAGAACAAAAAAAATAAATTAATTTAATCTAGTGGAAAGATATAATTTTCAATCAATTGAAAAAAAGTGGCAAATTTTTTTTGAAAAAGAAAAATTATATAGATCTAAAGAAAATTCAAAATTTTATTGCTTAGAAATGTTTCCGTATCCATCTGGTAATATTCATATGGGACATGTAAGAAATTATACGATTGGAGATGTTGTTGCTCGATTTAAATATCTCAATGGATTTAATGTTTTACATCCGATGGGCTGGGATTCTTTTGGATTACCAGCTGAAAATGCTGCGAGAGAAAACAATCTACACCCAAAAGATTGGACTAAAAAAAACATTGCTGTCATGAAAAGACAATTAAAAATGTTAGGTTTATCAATTGATTGGGATCTTGAAATATCAACATGTGACGAAAACTATTACAAGCACCAACAAGAATTATTTATTGACTTATATAATAAAGGTTTTGTTTCTAGAAAAGAAAATTATGTAAACTGGGACCCCGTAGAGCAAACTGTGCTAGCCAATGAGCAGGTAATAGATGGCAAAGGATGGCGTTCAGGCGCAGTTGTTCAAAGAAAAAAATTATCTCAATGGGTTTTTAATATTACTCAGTTTGCTGATGAACTTTTAAGCAGTCTCGATATGCTAGATAACTGGCCGTCAAAAGTTAAGTTAATGCAAAAAAATTGGATTGGTAAATCTACTGGCTGTGAAATTAATTTTGAATTAATAGGTTTAGATAATATAGTAAAAGTTTTTACTACTAGACCAGATACTATATTTGGTGCCAGTTTTTTAGCTATTTCCGTAGATCATCCCTTATGTGAAAGTCTTAAAGATCAAAATGATTTTTTAATTTTTAAAGAGGAATGTTTAAAGTCAGGAACTACCGAAGAAGCTATGGCTAACGCTGAAAAAAAAGGTTTTCTTACTAAATTATTTGCAAAACATCCTTTTATTGAAGATAAAAAAATACCAATCTTTGTAGCAAATTTTGTCTTAATGGACTATGGAACAGGGGCTATATTTGGCTGTCCTGCACATGATCAGCGAGATCTCGATTTCGCTAAAAAATATAATTTAGAGATTATTGAGGTTGTAACAGACAATAAAGACAAGCCAAAAAATTTTAAAAAATTAAATGAGGCTTATGCTTTAGATGGAGAACTAATAAACTCCGATTTTTTAAATAGTTTAGATGTGCTTTCTGCCAAAAAGAAGATAATAGAGAAAATTGAAGAAAGAAAAATTGGAAAAAAAAAAATATCTTTTAGATTAAAAGATTGGGGGATCTCGAGACAAAGATACTGGGGTTGTCCAATACCTATGGTCTATCTGGAAGATGGTAACGTAATTCCTGTTGATAAATCTGAACTACCAATTCTTCTACCAGAAGATGTCGATTTAAAAAAAAGTGGTAATCCTCTTGAAAATCACCCAACCTGGAAAAAAACAATAAATAAAAATACAGGCAAAATTGCAATAAGAGAAACGGATACTCTTGATACATTTGTAGATTCTTCTTGGTATTTCATGAGATTTTGTTCTCCTAATAATAAAAATAAACCATTTGATGTAAAAGATCTAAATTACTGGCTACCGGTAGATCAATACATTGGAGGTGTCGAGCATGCTATTTTGCATTTGCTTTATTCCAGATTCTTTATGCGCGTTGTTAAAGCAAATAATTCAGATATAAATGAAAAAGAACCATTTAACGGTCTTTTTACCCAGGGCATGGTGTGCCACGAAACTTATAAGGATGATAAAGGAAAATGGCTTAATCCATCTGAAATAGAAAAGATAAGTGAAAATAATTTTGTTAAAACTTCCGACAAAACAAAAGTGAAAGTTGGACCTCCTGAATCAATGTCTAAGTCAAAAAAAAACGTAATAGATCCAGAAAATATGATTAAGTCTTATGGTGCTGATGCAGTTAGATGGTTTATTTTATCAGATAGTCCACCAGACAAAGATGTTCAATGGTCTAATCAAGGTGTTAGTGCTGCTTATAAATTTTTACAAAAAATTTATAATTTAAATAATTTAATTATCAATCGAATAGAAAAAAAGAATAAAAAAAATAATGAACTAGAAGCAAAATTTAATAATTACATTTTAAAAGTTACTAATTTGATTAATAACTTTCAGTTGAATGTCGTAATTGCCAATGTTTATAGTATTTATAACATGTTTTCTATTTATTTAGATGAGGACGTAGACAATGAATGTTTAAAAAAAAATTTTATAAATTTTATGAAGATACTTATTCCATTTACACCACACCTTGCACACGAATGTCTAGAAAAACAAAATGCCAAGAAAATAAATAGTTGGCCAGAAATTAGTGATCAATTAATTGTCGATGAAAAAATTAAAATTGCTATACAAATCAATGGTAAAACAAGAGAAATTATGGAAACAAAAAAAGATTTGGATGAAAAAAATGTTATAATTGAAAGTAAAAAAATACAAAAAATTCACGATAATCTAAAAAATAAAAATATTATAAAAATAATATTCGTTAAAAATAGAATAATAAACTATCTTGTAAAATAACACTTATGCTAAAAATACTTAAAATTTTCTCCATTTTTTTTTTCTTGGTTTTGCTAGCTTCGTGCGGTTACAAAAAAATTAGCCAACAAATGTCGGAAATTAATATAGCAAATGTAAAAATTAATATTAAAAATAAATCTGCTTACAATCTACGAAATAATATTTTATTGATCTCAAACAACAAATCAGAAAATAAATACAATGTTGAAATAGAAGTTTCAAAAATAAAAACTAGTAAGATAAAAAATGAATCAGGGAAGACAACTAGATATAATATAAATATTAACGCGATAGTGGATTTTATAGGTGTTAATAATCTAAAAACTATTAGTAAAACATTTGTGGGAAGTGGAGATTACGATGTCGGTACTGGGCATTCAGAGACAGTCAGCAATGAAAAAAACACACATGAAACGATCATTCAGAAGATCTCTGATGAAATAACAACCTTTATTGCACTCTCATTAAACAATAAGTGATACTAAAAAGCTATATAATTGAGAAAGATCTTACAATTCTTGATAAATATCAGGCGGTTTTGTTATATGGAGAAAATGATGGCATCAAAGACACGGTAAAATCTAAATTAAAACTCTTAAACAAAAATACAGAGATAATCAATTTTTTTGAAAACGAGATTATAAAGAACAAGAATATTTTGTATGAAAATATTATTAATGACTCTCTCTTTAATAATAAAAAAATAATATTATTACAATCTGCTACTGATAAAACTCTAAAGGAAATTTCCGAAAGTTTAGAAAAAGAAAATTTGAATATAAAAATTTATATATTTTCTGATAATCTTGATAAAAAGTCTAAATTAAGATCTTTGTTTGAAAAAGGAAAAAAACTTGCCATCATCCCGTGTTACGAAGATAGCGGTCAAACATTAATTACTTATATCTACCAAGAACTTACTGGCTATAAAGGACTCAGTGGTGAACTAGTAAACCTGATAATCTCAAATTCAAACTTTAATAGAAAAATTATACAAAGCGAAATTACAAAAATAAAAACCTTTTTTCTAAATAAAATAATAGATAAAAACCAACTTTTGGAAATTTTAAATATTAAAGACAACACAACTTTTGATGAAATAAGGGATAACGCACTAATAGGCCGAAAAGAAAAAATTAATAAACTATTATCGGAATATGATCTTTTAAATGAAGATAGCTTTTTTTGTCTAAACAACTTGAATTACAGGATTCTTAGACTTACAGAGATTCAAAAAATGAATGTAAATTCGACTAATTACGAAAAATCTATGGAAAGTGTTAAACCACCTGTCTTTTGGAAGGATAAACCAATTGTTCTTCAACAGCTAAAGAGATGGAATTTAGAAAAACTTAACAAAGCTTCCATTAAAATTAGCGAAACAGAAATTTTAATGAAAAAAAACTCTCAAATTAGAAATGATATTATTATAAAAAATCTTTTAATATCTCTGTCACAAGATGCCTCTATTTCTTTTTCTTAAGTAAATTAGACAACATTTCAAACTGATCAAAATTACTATATTCTACTGTAACCTTACCAGAATTGTTTTTTCTATTAGCTATTTTAACTTTAAGACCAAGGTTTTCCTCAATTTTTCTTTCTATTAACAAAATATTAGGGTCCGTCTTTTTATTTATTTTTGCTTTATTATCTTCTGCTTCTTTCTCTCTTTTAACTAAATTTTCAATTGACCTTGCGCTAAGTTTTTCTTTAATAATCGATAATGCCATCGGTAAAGCATTAAATCTTCCAATTAGAGGTCTGACCTGTCCAGCGGTAAGTTTGCCTTCTTCGACCATCTGGATCACTTTATTAGGCAAAGATAAAAGTCTCATAGTGTTGCTAATATGACTTCTGCTTTTACCCATAAACTCTGAAAGTTTTTCATGATCATATGTAAAATCTTTCATCAGTTTTTCGTAACCTTTAGCTTCTTCGATTGAATTAAGATCTTCTCTTTGGATATTTTCAACAATTGCTAATTCTAGAGCCTGAGTGTTATTAATGTTAAGTATTACTACGGGTACTTCATGTAAGCCTGCTTTTTGTGCTGCCAACCATCTTCTTTCACCTGCAATAATTTCATATGATTTATCCTTATCGAGACGAACTGCAATTGGCTGAATAAGTCCATTTTTTTTTATAGATTGAGCTAATTCATCAATTTTGCCTTCATTAAAATACGTTCGTGGCTGGTATCTGTTTCTGTTCAAATCGCTTATGGGTAATAACAAATACGCGCTATTAGATGTTTTCTGGTCTATTTCTTGATCCTTTTCAAGTACTATAGGTACCTGGTCTCCGAACAAAGACATTAATCCTCTACCTAAACCTTTTTTATTTTTTTCTTCAACCATTTATTCTCCTTTTCTGTTCCTTTGGTCTAAAAATTCTTTTGCAAGGCTTATATAGGATTGACTACCTAGACATGCCTTGTCATAGACGATGCATGGAACACCATGTGATGGAGCTTCTGACAATCTTACGTTCCTAGGTATTACTGTTTTGTAAACTTTGTCCTTAAAGTATTTTCTAGCTTCATCGTCCACCTGGGTTGATAGTTTATTTCTTTTGTCAAACATTGTTAAAAGAATTCCTCTAATGTTTAAAGTAGGATTTAAATTAATTTTAATTCTCTCAATAGTTTTTACTAATTGTGAAATTCCTTCTAGTGCAAAGAATTCTGTCTGAAGCGGTACTAGCAATTCATCTGCTACAACTAACGACATAACTGTAAGCAAACTTAGAGATGGAGGACAGTCAATAAAAATATTTTCATATTTATCAAGAAAATCTTTATTTTTTTCCCTCAATATTTCTTTTAACAGGAAAGCTCTGTTGGGATCGTTTGCAGTTTCCACTTCTAGACCTGATAAATTGACGTTTGAGCCAATGATATCAAGGTTTTTAACGCAACTCTCTTGTATACTTTTTTTTAGGTCAGATTGACCTATAATAATTTTATAGATATTTTTACTATTTTCGTTGTTTGATCTTCCAAGCCCAGTCGTAGCATTCCCTTGCGGATCTAAATCGATAACTAATATTTTTTTTCCAAGTTGAGCTAAAGCTGTAGAAAGATTAACTACAGTTGTAGTTTTACCCACTCCGCCCTTCTGGTTAATTACTGAAATTATTTTTTTCATTTATTTTTTTATTTTTATTATTACTATTTTTGAATCTGGGCTAGTAATACTTTTCTCAAGACTATAGCTGTAATTAAAATTATTGTTAAGCTTTTTTATTTCTACTTCTGCATTTCTTCCTTTTAGTATAATAAGTTTGTGATTAACTTTTACTATTTCACGTGAAATACGTATATTTTCTTCTAGTTTTTTAAAAGCCCTCGAAACTACATATTCACTACTAATAATATGTGAAAAATAGTCCCCCTGAAATATATCGGCTTTTATATTAAGATTTCTGCATAAATCTATTAGAAATTTCGTTTTAACTCTTGATTTATCATATAGTTTCACGTGAAACTTGTCATTTTTGTTAAATATAGCTAGAACTATTCCTGGGAATCCACCTCCTGTTCCAAGGTCTGACAGACTCATTCCATCATTAAATTCTATAAATTTAGTTATTTGAGCTGAATCTAATATATGTCTATCCCATATATTTTCAATTGTAGACCTGCCTATTAAATTAAATTTTTGGTTATATTCTATTACTTTTTTACAAAAAGTATCTAATTTATATAAAGCATCCTGAGTAAAGTGAAGGTCGTTAAGTAAAATTAACTTGGCTTCTTTTTCTGTCATTAAGCAGAAACTTTATATCTACTTTTTTTTACAAAAGCTAAAAGTATAATTGCTGCAGCAGGGGTTACTCCATCTATTCTTAGAGCTTGACCAAGTGTTTTTGGTTTTATTAGTTTTAATTTAGATTTGACTTCATTAGAAAGACCGCTAAAAGTATCATAATTAATATCATCAGGAATAGATATTGATTCATCTTTCTTAAAAGCAGCAATATCGTAAGACTGTTTTTTTAAGTATCCAGAGTAATGAGCGTCTATTTCTACTTGTTCGTCTATATATTTATCATATTGGGGTATATCGCCCCATATTTTTCTTAATTTATTTAAACTAACGTCCTTTTGAGATAGTACTTCTATGCCGTTTCTTTTAACACCGTCCATTGCGATTTTGATAGAATATTTAGATGCAGCATTCGGAGATATCAAATTAGACTTCAAGGCATCAAGTACTGAAATTAATTTTTTTTGTTTCTCTAAAAATCTATTTTGTCTTGCTTGTTGAATTAGATTAATTTTAATTCCCAGAGGTGTTAATCTTTGGTCAGCATTATCAGCTCGAAGTGAAAGTCTATACTCGGCTCTTGAAGTAAACATTCGATAAGGTTCAGATACTCCTTTTGTGATCAAGTCGTCGATCATGACTCCTATGTAGGATTCTGATCTGTCTAAAACAAATTCATTTTCTTGTTTTATTTTTAAAGCTGCATTAATTCCGGCTATCAATCCTTGAGCAGCAGCTTCCTCATATCCTGTAGTTCCATTTACTTGTCCTGCTAAATATAAACTACTAATTTTTTTAAGTTCAAGTGTTGACTTTAACTCTCGCGGATCAATATAATCATACTCGATTGCATATCCTGCTCTTATCATCTTTACTTCCTCCAAACCTTTGATTTTAAACAACATTCTAAGTTGTATATCCTCTGGAAGAGAGGTAGATATACCATTTGGGTAAATAGTATTGTCCTTTAATCCTTCTGGCTCAAGAAAAATTTGATGCTGATTTTTTTCTTTAAACTTAACAATCTTATCTTCTATAGATGGACAATATCTAGGACCAATACCCTTGATATTGCCAGAGTACATAGCACTGAGGTGTATGTTGTCATTTATTATTTTATGGACTTCATTATTTGTATGCGTAACACCACAACTTATTTGCTTATTGTTTAGGCTATTTGTTAAAAAGGAGAAAAAATAAGGATCAGGGTCAGCTTCCTGCTTTTCGATCTCATCGTAATTAATCGTAGACCCATCTAGTCGAGGCGGTGTACCTGTCTTAAGTCTTCCAAGCCCAATGTTGTATTTTTTTAACTGTTCACTTAATCCAATCGAAGGCTTCTCATCAAATCTTCCTGCAGGTATTTGTTTCTGACCAATATGTATAAGGCCGTTTAAAAAAGTCCCTGTTGTTAAGATTAATTGCTTACAAGAAATTTTCTTACCACTCTCGCAGATAAAGCCTATTATTTTATTAATTTTATCATCAATTAAAAATTTAATTACTGGATCAGCAACCACTGTTAAGTTTTTATAATTTAATAAAATTTTTTGCATGTGTTCTTTATAAAGTGATCTGTCTGATTGTGTACGAGGCCCTCTTACAGCTGGACCTCTGCTTCTATTTAGTAATCTAAATTGGATACCAGACCTATCTGCTACAATGCCCATTACACCGTCTAGGGCATCTATCTCTCTTACAAGGTGACCTTTTCCTAATCCACCTATTGCTGGATTACATGACATTTCACCTATAGTCTCAATTTTATGGGTAAAAAGTGCTGTATTTACACCAATTCTGGCAGATGCTGCAGCAGCCTCGCATCCAGCATGTCCTCCACCGATAACTACCACATCATAGCTAATATCACTCATAAACGAAATGTATTACTCTTAAATAATTTTACAAGATCTTATTTATGCTATTTACCTATACAAAAATCTTTAAAAATTGATCCAAGAATTTCTTCAACATCTACTTTTCCAACTATCGCGCCCAAATGTCTTGTAGCTAACCTAAGATCTTCTGCTGCCATTTCAATGTCTCTGTTTTGATCCTTTTTAAGAAAATTATCTATTTCTTCTAAACAGTCATTTAATTTATTTCTATGTCTCTCTCTGGTTATCAAAACATTGTTTGGCTGTACAAACTTTTTACTTAACTTATCTTTTATTTTGGCTGTAAGTTCAATAATATTAATATTATTTTTAACAGAAACTAGTATTACCTCTGCTTGTTTGAAATTATGATTTTGCTGATTGTTAACATCAGATTTGTTTAAAACAACAATAGATTCTTTATTAATTAAATTTACAATTTTAGAGTCAATCTTTTTTGACGAATTATCGATCATAATTAGACTCAGATCGGACTCTTTAGATTTGTTAACCGCTAATAAAATACCTTTTTTTTCAATTTCATTCTTTGAAGTTCTTATTCCCGCAGTATCAGCTAATATAACCGGAAAGCCATCAATATTTATATAGACCTCGATAATATCTCTAGTAGTTCCTTTTTCGTTAGAAACGATTGCCGCATCTCTCTTAGACAACAAATTAAGCAATGAAGATTTTCCGGCATTTACTTCCCCTACAATAGACACTTTAAAACCATCTCTAATTTTTTCACCAATCTTGTGATCTTCTAAGATTTTTTTAATATCAACATGTACTTCTTTGATTGATTTTTGAACTTCTTTTAAAACACTTTCTGGAAGATCATCTTCCGCAAAATCAATTTTTGCCTCTATATATGCCAATGACTTAATAAGTTTTTCTCTTAAATTGTTATAATAGATTGATGCGTTTCCTTGAACTAATTTTAAGGATTGCTGTCTTTGTAGTTCAGTTTCAGAGTGGATTAAGTCTCCAATACTTTCCGCTTCCACAAGATCAACTTTGTTATTCTGAAAAGCTATTTTAGTAAACTCGCCAGCGTCTGCTAAACGACAATTTTCTTGCTGAGATAAAACTCTTAAAAAATAAGCAATAACCGCATTACTGCCATGTATGTGAAATTCTACCAAATCGTCACCTGTGAAACTATTTGGCCCAACAAATGCTAATATTAGACCTTCATCTATTAGAACGTTATTTGACGGATCGTAAAATTTACAAAAGTTTACTTCTTTGGTTTTTAATTCTTTTTTCTTTGAAATTAATTTTGAAATCTCCAGTGCATTTTTTCCAGACAATCTGATTATCGCGATACCAGACGGTCCCCTACCAGACGAGAGTGCATAAATGTTCATACGTATTTTATTATTAACACAGTAAAAGTGGGTAAAATTTTAAAAAAATTAACTTGTCTTGTTCATGGATTCAAAGAAATCTGCATTGTTCTTTGTATTTTTAAGCTTCGAGATTAAAAATTCTATTCCGTCCATAGTACCCATAGGACTTATAATTCTTCTTAGAACATTCATTTTAGATAGATCATCTTTTTCAAAAAGAAGTTCCTCCCTTCTTGTCCCAGATCTAGTAATATCTAAAGCAGGATAAATACGTTTGTCAGCAACCTTTCTGTCAAGTATTAGCTCACAGTTACCAGTTCCTTTGAATTCCTCAAAAATTACTTCATCCATTCTAGAACCTGTATCAACTAGAGCAGTTGATATAATTGTTAACGACCCACCTTCTTCGATGTTCCTAGCAGCACCAAAAAATCTCTTAGGTCTTTGTAGCGCATTTGCGTCAACACCACCGGTTAGCACTTTTCCAGAACTTGGAATAACAGCATTATATGCTCTACCGAGTCGTGTTATGGAATCCAGTAAAATTACAACATCTTTTTTGTGCTCTACCAATCTTTTTGCTTTTTCTATTACCATCTCAGCAACCGCAACATGCCGAGACGCTGGTTCATCAAATGTTGAACTAACAACCTCACCTTTAACAGATCTTTGCATGTCTGTGACTTCTTCTGGTCTTTCGTCTATCAACAAAACCATCAAATAACACTCAGGATGATTTGTAGTAATTGATTGTGCAATATTTTGTAAAATTATAGTTTTACCGGCACGAGGCGGTGAAACAATCAAGGCTCTTTGTCCCTTTCCAATAGGACTAACAAGATCTATTAACCTGGCGGTATTGTCAGGTTTTTTTTCTATTTTAGTTGGCTCAACTTCTAGTGTTATCTTTTTGTTTGGATAAAGGGGTGTTAAATTATCAAAAGCAATTTTGTTTCTACCTTTTTCAGGTTCCTCAAAATTAATTTTTGTTACTTGTAATAACGCAAAATATCTTTCAGCATCTTTCGGCGATCTTATTTCGCCTTCTACAGTATCACCCGTTCTTAGGCCAAATCTTCTAATCTGACTCGGACTTACGTAAATGTCATCTGGACCAGGCAAATAATTTGATTCCATAGCTCTTAAAAAACCAAATCCGTCTGGCAAAAGTTCTAACACGCCTGCGCCAGTAATTCGTTCATTTTTTTCTGCAAGCTTTTTTAAAATTGCAAAAAGGATTTCTTGTTTTCTAAGCGTACTAGGGTTTTCAATGCCAAGTTTTTCAGCTTGAGAAATAAGATCCGCAGGATTTTGTTTTTTTAATTCTTGTAGGTTCATATGTGTTGATGAGATTAAAGAGGTAAGTAAACTAAATATAGGTCTTTTTCTTAAAAATTCAAGCCCTATAATGGTTTAAAAACAACAACAAACACGATACCCACTAAAAGAATAGTAGGAACTTCATTTATAATTCTATAAAATTTAGGGGAATATTTGCTGTAATCTTTTTTAAGATTTTGAAGACAACGAAAAAGAAAATAATGATAAAAAGTTAACAAAATAACCATTACGATTTTTAGCTGCAACCACAAGTACCCAAAGTTTTCAAAACCTATTGAGTGTATTAACAAAAAACCAAACACCCAAGACAAAATCATTGCTGGATTCATGATGTAAAAGAAAAGTCTTCTTTCCATCGTTTTAAAGGTTTCTTTTTTTTCTTCATTGTTAACTGTTTCAGCATGATAGACATATAGCCTAGGAAGATAAAGAAGACCTGCCATCCAAGAAATTGTAGAAATTAAATGTAAAGACTTAAACAATAAATAATAGTTCATTTTATTATAAATTTTGTATTCTTGGACATTTTTTAAATTTTTCAAAACACTTAATTGACGATGTAAATCTTTCGCCGTTGCTAGCTTCTAAAATGCTTGATTTTAACGAATTGATAAAATCTTGATTTGCAGTAACTGCTGGGACTCGAATATATCCTTTTGAGCCGTTGTCTTCGGCTAATTTTTTATATTCAATATCAAGTTCAACTAAGGTTTCTGAGTGTTCAGAAACAAATGCTACAGGAACTACGACTATTATCTTTTGTTTTTTTGCTTCTTCTTTAATGACGTTTTCTGTAGATGGGCCAATCCACTTTAGTGGACCTACACGGCTTTGATAACTCAAAATAAATTTTAAATTTTTTATTGATAATTTTTTTACCAACTCATTAACAGAGTGCTCAACTTGCCATTGATAAGGGTCACCTTGTTTAATCTTGTTTTCTGGCAAACCGTGTGCTGAAAAAACTAAAATTATTTCATTTAGTTTATTTAAATCAATTTTTTTTCTAATCAGGCTAGCATAAGATAAAATAAAATCTTTTTCAGTAGGATAACAACAAATTATCTTAGTCTTAGCCGATAGATTTTCTTTTTTACAGATATCCAGCCATTCTTTAATCGAAGAACCTGATGTAGCGTCAGAGTATTGAGGATAAAGCGGAAGTAAAACTATTTGATCTGGATTAAATTCTTTTACCTTTTTTATAGTTTCTACTGCACGTGGATTCCAACACCTCATAACAATAAAACATTTATATTCGTCAGTTTCATTTTGTAAAA
>MDSY01108279.1_pt1 | contig 44479 bp, 45 predicted proteins | sample 811131 | NCBI WGS metagenome assembly MDSY01 (sample SAMN05326643, study PRJNA326480) | marine metagenome | isolation source: seawater | place: Atlantic Ocean: South West | collected 2010
AAGTTGGTGTTGTTTCAAAGTAAGTTAGTTGAGGTAAATTATATACAAAAAAAGGTAACCCATCTGCAGCATCTGAAACTTTTTTATAATGTTCGATAACATTTTTTTCCTGTCTACCCAAAAAAAATGGCGGAACACAGCAAATTGCATCACAACCATGTTTTTTTGCTGCTTTAGCACCTAAGACTGCACTATCTGTGCTAACAGCCCCAACATGCATTATTGATAATGCTTTACCTGAAATAGTTTCTCCTGTGATTCTTGCGATATCTTCCCTTTGATAGTCATTGAATAAAGGTCCTTCACCAGTTGAACCTCCTACCCAAAATCCTCCTACCCCATGAGAAAGATTATCCTCAAATATGGCTTTTAGTGCCTTTTCATTAATTTTTCCACTTGAATCAACTGGTGTTGGATTTGCAGGAAATACTCCCTTGTATTCCAAATTCATAATTTAAATCTCCTAGAACGAGGCTTACATATTGTTTTATAAAAAATATTATCAAAGGATTGAATTAAATAAAATTATAATTTAATAAATATATTTCAATAATTTGATAATATTGAAATATGTTGCCGATTCGTCTAGCGGTAGGACACCAGACTCTGAATCTGGGAGCCCAGGTTCGATCCCTGGATCGGCAGCCATAAAATTAGGCCCCATCGTCTAGTGGCCTAGGACACAGCCCTCTCAAGGCTGAAACAGGGGTTCAAATCCCCTTGGGGCTACCACGTTTTAATCTTTTAATACCTTCATGGTTGATAAGATTAAACTTAATCTTATCTTGAAAATTTTCTGAGTTTGTATATGAAAATATTGCAATTTCTTCTATTAACTTTTGACCTGATAACAAATCAAATATAGATATATATTCTTCTTCTACTTTGTGGGTACCTCTATTATGCCAATTTCCTAATGGATAAGCTAAGCCAGAAACTTTATAACCAAAAGCCTTAAATGCTGAGGCTTCACATCCACCTGCACTCATAAGTTGACGTTGATACTTAAAGTCTTTTTCCTTACTTTTAAGATTATTTGCGGAGTGTATTAAAAATTTTTCAGTTGAATCATCAAAAGTTGATATTCTGTCACCAGTTCTAATTACCACTCCACCAGAAAGGTTAACTCCTGGAATAATTGAACTTGTTTCAACTGAAATTATATTTGTTTCCATTGGAATAATTTCACTTTCTGCTAAAGCTGCTGCACCCAATAACCCTACTTCTTCTGCTCTAGTAAATACTCCATATAAATCGCCTTCTATATTTTGATTACTTAAATTAATTAATGCTTGCATTATGCTACTGCAGCCAGCTAAATCATCTGCAGCTCTCATATGAACAAGATTATTTTGTTTATCTAAAAAAAAATCTTCTACATCAAATATGACTTGAAGGTTATTATTATATGTTAGATTCTCTAGTGTAGAAAAAATAACATCATTTCCTAGCCACCCATCCTTTTCTCTATTAGCTTTAATTTCATTTGTAATTTTTGGTTTTTTGGTAACAGATATTGGAATTTTTTTATTCTCATTATCAATCAAAATCAAATTATTATTTTCTTCTCCAGCATATTTAGAAACACCACCCATAGTTTTTAGTGATAAGGTATTATTTTCATAGTTAATCACCTCAAATCCTGGATGGTCCATGTGTGACACAAAAGCAAAACTTGGAGAATTATTTTTTGTCCCTTTTTTCTGTGCAATTAGATTACCAAACTCATCAAAATAAATTTTATCTACAAAATCTTCTAACTTACTGTAAATATAATTAGCAATTTCTTGCTCATAATAAGAAGTATTAGGTATCGCTGCTAAGTCAGATAAAATATGTAATATTGGATTTTTCAAGATATTTTTTATTTTTTGTAATTTATATTTTTATTATAATGCCTAATTATAAAACAAATAAAACGAGAATAATAATGCCAAAAGTTTTACTACTCACAGAAGGTTCTCTTCCTTTATTGGAGTTAACAAAAAAAATAAAGCCAAATAATTGGGATTTAATTACTATAGATCAAAAACAAAATATAATTGATACAAATCTTATTGAAGAGGCTGATTTTCTTTTATCTTTTTCTGGAAAAATTAAGGATGAAATATTATTAAATGCAAAAAATATAAAGTTAATTCAACTTTGCTCAGCTGGATTCGATGGAATAAACAGAAAAATAACAGATGATATGAATATACCCATTGCAAATAATGGCGGAGCTAATTCTATACCTGTAGCAGAATTTACTATGACATTGATACTTTCAACAATTAGACATATTGTGGATGCAGATAATAATACTAGGCAAGGTTTATGGGATTCTAAACTTCAATCAAAAAATTCTTACGAACTTTTTGGAAGCACTGTGGGAATTATTGGCGCAGGTAAAATAGGAACAAGGGTTATTGAGATGTTACAAGGCTTTAATACTGATATTTTGTATACCGATATTATTACATCTCCAAAAGCTGAAAATCTTTCTGCAAAAAAAGTCTCAATTGAATACTTATTAGAAAATTCAGATATAATATCACTTCATGTGCCACATGATAAATCTACAGATAAAATGATCAATAAAAAATCTTTGAACTTGATGAAATCAAGCGCAATAATTATCAATACATGTAGAGGTGGAGTTATTAATGAAAAAGACTTATATGAGCATTTAATTACGTCTAAGATTAGAGGTGCTGGATTAGATGTTTTTGAAGAAGAACCTATAAATAAAGAAAATCCTTTGATAAATCTTAATAATGTTGTATTAGCACCACATTTTGCAGGAAAAAGTATGGAAAGTTATCCTAGGAGAGTAAACTTTGCTTTTGATAATATGAAGAGGGTTTGGGATGGAGAAAAACCATTAAGTTTAGTATAAGGAGAAAAAATGACAGAAAAAATTAATGAAATTAATGTACTTTACGTGCCACCAAAAGAACTTAAAAACAACCTAAGTAAAATAAATTCTTTCACAAAAGAGCAAAGTAAGGCAGTACATGATATTGGTGCAAATTTTGTTGTTTTTCAGGGCGAAACTGATGGAGAATTAATAGAAGCATTGAAAGATGCAGATGTAGCAATCAATCAAGGACATAGCATATCTACAGACATTTATTCTGAAATTGGCAATAATGGTAGATGCAAAGGTATAACTTTTTTTGGTCAAGGTTTTGACAAATTAGATTTAGAAACAGCAACAAAAAATGGAGTAATACTAACCAACACAGCTTCATTTGGAACTGAGGAAGTTAGCAACCACACAATTATGTTATTTTTATTGTGCTCGAGAAAATATGTTCTACATGATAGCCTAATGAGGTCAGGAGTTTGGACTAGAGAATATCTTTCACCTATGGGTCATATAATGGGACAAACTTTTGGTATTATTGGTCTAGGAAATATTGGTAGAGCTGTCGCACGAAAAGCAAAAGCATTTGGCTTGAAAGTTATAGCTTACGACCCATATATTTCATCTTGGGATGCAAAAGAATATGGTATTGAAATGTATGATGATCTTTACAAGTTAGCAAATGATTCTGATTATGTCTCTCCACATGTTTACCTTAATAATGAAACGAAACATATGATAAACAAAAAGTTTTTTGATTCAATGAAAGATACGGCATATATCATAAATTGTTCTAGGGGGCCAGTAATAGATGAAAAATCACTGATTATTGCTCTAAACAACAATGATATTGCTGGTGCTGGGCTAGATGTATTTGAAAAAGAACCAATAGATAACGACAATCCTTTACTAGAAATGAAAAATGTTGCAGTAACAAATCATTATGCATCGTATAGTGAAGTTGCATGGACTAGAGGGAATCAACAAGTAGGAGAAGAAGCTATGAGAATAGCATTAGGTTATTGGCCTATGTCCGTTATTAATCCTGATGTTTCTGCTTTTATAGAACCAATGAAACAGTCTAAATCTTGGGACTTGATAAAAAAAGATTTTAATAATTTATTGTAAATATTCATTAATTTTATCCCATCCATCAATCCAGCCATAACTTCTGAGATAATTAAATATTTTTTTGGAGTTATCATTTTCTATAAGAACCGGAAAAGTGAATTTATCAATATTGTGATCAGATATATATAAATTTAAGTCATCTGTTAAGGTATATCTATACTCAGTTTTTTTATATAAATAAGCACCTTCATTTTTTTCTACGCCCTGATCTAATATGGTTACACTGTGTTTTGATTCATAATCATATGCAATTCTGCATTTAGATAATTGAAGATTCAATGTTTCTTTATCCATGTAATACCACATCTCAACATCAGATTTGCCATATATAAATGGAAGTCTGAAATCTGGATCAGCAATCAACCAGTCAGGCCTAGTAAGACTTATTTTTATTCCTAAAACTGCATCTTGAAAATACCTAACACTGATAGATTTAACATATTTTTCGTAAAAAAAAGTAAAATCAATAGATCGATCTCCCATCATCCAATCTTGATGTCTCCATACACTCTTTATAGACTTTTTATTAAAAAGAAATCTATGATTTAGTATCCTGAATTCATCATCTTCAACCACATGAGTGATGTTGAAGTTATTTTTATTCTTATAATTAATTTCTGTATTTCTTAAGGGTTGTCCTGCCCTATTGAAATAATCATCTAGTAAATTTTGTATCATCATCTTATTATGTTTATGGCTAGTAAAAAAATCCCTGAAATAAAACAATAAATCACGAAAGGTTTGAAAGTACCATTTTTCAAATATCTTATAATAAAAGTAATTGCAATGTAAGAAAATATAAAAGAAAAAAAAGTAGGAATAATAAATTTTATAATTATATTTTCAAAACTCAAATCATTAACGTTATTTATTACCATTAAACATACAGCTCCAATAATAGTAGGTATTGATAAAACAAAAGAATAAACTACAGCAGATTGTCTATCCATTCCAACAAGCAATCCAGAAAAAATCGTCATTCCAGACCTTGAAATACCTGGCAAGATTGATAAACACTGAAATATTCCAATAATTATTGAATCCCTCTTTGATATTTCACCTATGTTTTTATTTTTTGATGATAGAAATTCACTAATAAATAAAATTAAAGATGTAAAAATCATAAAAATTCCAACCCATGTGGAAGATCTAAATTTTTCAAAAAAATCTAAATCAAAAAATATCGCACAAATAATTATTGGTAGAGTCGATATAAAAATTAAAACATATAACTTTTTGAAAGATATTTCGTAAACTGAATTTTGGACATAAAATTTATTGTTTAACTTTAAAATCCCAAAAATATTTTTTCTAAAGTAAAAAATAATTGATAATAGACTACCCAAATGTACTGTAATATCGAAGTAAATATCGGAAGTATTAAGATCAAATAAGTCAGAAAAAAATATTATATGACCAGTACTACTTACAGGCAAAAATTCAGTAATTCCCTGTATTATAGATAAAATTATTATTTCTAAAAGTGACATATTTATAAAAATATTATAATGTATTATTTATATGAAAAAATATGTGAAGTAGGATTAAAATTGAAAAAAAATGTAATCATTAGAATTGAAACAATTTCAAATCCAGAATATCCTCAAATAGTTTGGACAAAAATTTATGATTCTATCGGGAATTTTGGAATAGGTGAAACTTCTTTTTCACCAGACACAGTACAAAAAAAAATACACAAAGACATTGCTACTTATTTAATTGGGAAGGACCCTGATAACTTAAACATTCATTGGGACAATATTACGAAAACTGTTGGTTCCGGTGCTAAATCTAGAGCTAGAGGGGTAGATTTCTCTGCTGTATCAGCTATCGATATGGCTTTATGGGATTTATACTCAAACAAAATAAATCAACCGCTATACCAAGTGCTTGGTGGATTATCTAGAGAAAAAATTCGAATTTACAATACTTGTGCAGGTTATTCATATGGAGTTAATTTAAAAGGTAAATATAAACCAGGTGAAATAGATTACAAACCGGATAATCCATATGAAGATTATCATGCATTTATGACAGACGCTGGTGCATTAGCTGACGATCTTTTATCTAGCGGGGTTACCGCAATGAAAATTTGGCCATTCGATAAATATTCAGTAGATAATAACGGCCAATTTATCTCATCAGCTGAACTAGAAGAAGGTACAGAACCTTTTATAAGAATTAGAGAAAAAGTTGGGAACAAAATGGACATAATGTGCGAAATGCATTCATTATGGAACTTATCGTCTGCGATAAGAATTGCTAAAAGTGTTGAACCTACAAAACCATTTTGGTTTGAAGATCCTATTCCAATGGATAATATTGATGCTTTAGCAGAGTTTAGGAAATCAACTCACATTGCTACAACTGCAAGTGAGATAGTTACATCAAGGTGGGGCTTTAGGGAAATGTTTGAAAAACAAGCCATGAGTATATGTATGTTTGACATATCATGGGTTGGAGGTATTTCTGAAGCAAAAAGAATTGCAGATATGGCTCACACATATCATATGCCCGCAGCACCTCATGACTGTGTAGGCCCAGTAACATTAATGTTTAGCGTACACCTATCTTTATCAGCTCCCAACGCATTAATCCAAGAGACTGTAAGAGCATATAATAATAGTTGGTATGGCGACATTGTAGACAGTTTACCAATTATAAAAAATGGTTTTGCATATCCTCCTGAAGGTTCCGGAGTTGGAACTAATTTTCTTGATAGTTTTATTCAGGATTCAGAAACAAAAATAACCAAAACAGAGATCTAGGAGGTAAATTATGGTCAAAAACCATAAAATTGCTGATCCAATATTTAAATTTAACGCTCCAGGACCAAAACCTAACGGTCTTCAAGCATCAGAAGATGGATTATGGATAATCGACCAAGGTAATAGTCACATATATAAAGTTGATTGGGAAAATGGAGAAATAATTCATGATGTACCAACTGAAACAAAACATCCAAGTGGAATAACTATTGGAGATGGTTTTGCATGGGTGTCTTCAACCTTTAGTTTAGAAATTTTCAAAATTGACATAAAATCAGGTAAAACGATAGAAAAATTTCCTTCTCCAGGTGCAACTGTTCTTTCAACTAGAGAGCACATACCTAATTCGGAACCTACAGGAGATCATGGACTAGAATGGAGAAATGGAAATATTTATATTGCATCTCCTCCATCACAATATGTGCATGTAATTGAGGTTTCTACATGGAAAGAAATTCATAAAATGAAAGCACCTGGATTTAGAGTGCATGGTATCGCATGGGCTAAGGAAGAGCAAAATATTTGGATTGCAGATACAGCTATGGGTGTAGTAAGTAGACATCGCCTAAGTGATGGTAGATGTTATGATGCATTTAGAGTACCAGATCCATTACAAGTTCACGGTATGACAATTCAGTCAATTATTTCTGAAAACGAAGAAATTGAAAGATTATGGTATTGTGATGATAGAGGCCCCATTGGTTATTTAGACGTAAACCTAGTTCCTGAATTTTAATTCAAATTATTTTGATAATTCTGAAGCCAAAATTTCGACAGCTGCTCTTTGTTCCATAGTTCCATTTTTTATGGAAATATCAGTACTAAGCAATTGTTTTTGGATTCTAATCAAATTTTTAAAATCAAATCTATTAGATTGAGCTAGTGTTTTTTCTAGAACAAAGTTATTGTTTATAAAAATTCGCTTACCTATATCTTCTCTACTTAAATTTTTGCTGGACAAATCTTTGCATAATATTAATAATCTCACTTGCCTAGCTAACATATTAATAATTTGACCAATACTTACTCCATCTAAAATTAGGGAATAAAGTTCATTTAATGCTACTCCAGCTTTTTTATCCATTACTGCGTCTATAAACAAAAATATATTAGACTGCCTAGAACTTGAGATTACTTTATTTACATCAGATACATTAATCTCTCTATCACCCACATAAAGTGAAAGTTTATTAATTTCATTTTCTAGCCTATATAAATCTCCTGATGTTATCCAAGATAACCTTTTTATAGCATTTGGGGAAGCCATAGCTTTTGATTCTAATATTTTATTCTTAATCCAGTTTTCTAATTCATAACCTTTTTTCTTTTGAAAAACCTTTACCTCACATTTATCACCTACCGCATTAAGTCCATTGCCATTATTTTTCAGTTCAATATTTTCTACAAAAATAACCTCAGAAGTTGGAGGAATTTCATCAACATATTTATAAAATTCAAGCCATTCGTCAGAAATAGATTTCACCTTATTTTGAATCTTTGAAAGTAAATTAGATATAATAATGATTCTTCTATCTGACATAAAAGGTATTGCTTTAGAAGTAGATAAAAACTCATGAAAATTTATAGGATGATTGTCAAAAATAGAAACATTACTTGAGGCAATATCTCTATGTCCAAGTTTATTCTTTATTTTTCTTATTTCTTGAGAAATAGTATAACTATCCTCACCATGAAATACTCTAATCATATATTATTAAATAAAATAGTTATTATTATTATAATAGAAATAATTTATGTTAAAATTTTTGCGCATATTCTCACTTTCATTAGGGTTATTAAGGTTAGCCTGGAGACTATTTTCAGATAAAAGAATTCCTAAATATAAAAAAATTATACCCTTAATTGGTTTTTTATATTTAATCAACCCAATTGATTTAATTAAAGATTATATATTAGTTTTGGGATTTATAGATGATTTGATAGTTTTATTTGGACTAATAATATTATTTGTAGTAACAAGTCCTGGCAAAATAATTATTGAAAAACTAACTATTGATAATAAAAAACAAAATGAAAAGACTATGAATGCAGAATATGAATTCATAGATGAAGAGTAGATAAATGCAAATTGGAATTGTTGGATTACCTAATGTCGGAAAATCTACATTGTTTAACGCACTAACCCAAACAAGTAATGCCCAAGCTGAAAATTACCCATTTTGTACTATTGATCCTAATGTAGGGGAAGTAGCTATACCTGATATTCGATTAAAAACTTTATCAGAAATCAATGATTCTAAATCAAAGATACCTACAAAAATTTCATTTGTTGATATAGCAGGGTTAGTAAAAGGAGCATCAAAAGGTGAAGGGTTAGGAAACAAGTTTCTTGCACATATTCGAGAAATGGACGCCATAGCATATGTCATACGATGCTTCGAAGACAACGATATTGTTCATATAAACGGAACAATTAACCCAGCAGAAGATAGTGAAATAGTCGAAACAGAATTAATGTTATCAGATTTAGAAAGTGTTGAATCAAGAATCCCATCAATAGAAAAAAAAGCAAAATCAGGTGATCCTGAATCTAAGGAATTATTACCTATTATAAATAGTGTGCATAAATTATTAACTTCAGGTAAACCAGCTCGTTTATTAGAAGTTTCCGAATCTGACAAGCCTAAATTAAAAAATCTTCAACTCCTAACTAGTAAACCAGTGCTTTACATATGTAATGTTTCCGAGAAAGACGCAATTTCAGGAAATAAATATTCTGAAGTAATTAAAAATATAGCCTATAAAGAAAATGCTATTTCTATAATAATTTCCGCCAAAATAGAATCTGAAATATCTTTATTAAATATAGAAGAAAAAGAAGAATATTTACAAGCTTTAGGATTAGAGCAGTCTGGATTAGACCAGGTAATTCAATCATCTTACAAACTTCTTGATCTAATAACTTATTTCACCTCTGGGCCGGAAGAATCTAGAGCGTGGACTATACCTAAGGGATCTAATGCACCAAGAGCTGCAAGAGAAATACATACTGATTTTGAAAAAGGATTTATAAGAGCAGAAGTAGTAAGTTATAAAGATTATGTATTGTTAGAAGGAGAAAAAAAATCTAAAGAAGCAGGAAAAATGCGTATAGAAGGTAAAGATTACGTAGTAAATGATGGTGATGTAATTTATTTCAGATTCAATGTATAAGTCTAATTGGCATTATCTAGTTTCTATTGTTAGTTGATAAAATAAACATTTCAAAAAAATGCAGTATTAATTCTTGAACATATTAACTACTAACATTTATACAATCTGTATCTTTGTAGTAATAAAAAAAAACAGATAAGTTATAATTAAATATTAAAAGAGAGAGAAATAATTAGTTTTTTGATTTAATTTACGAAAGGATAATAAATGAGTGAAGAACTTGGTTCAATAAATAAGCCTGAGGCTGGAGATATAATGCAAAATAAAAAAGTGTATATAGTTACCTTAGTACAAGCTCAGCCGGGTGCACCGGAGGGATTTGAGGAGAAATATAACAAATACTGGGAGGCTATCGAAAATCATCTATCTCAAATAGAAACTAAAGCTGGAGTAGTAAACAAAATCTTTTGTGAAGGAATAGTTGGTAAAGGTGATGACGCAAAATTAATGTTGGAGCAAAGCAACCCAAGTGCTTACAACATAGTCAGAAGAAGAATTTCCTCAGGAGCAATTTTTGAAGAGTTTGAAGATAAAGAAATTTTAGGTCAATTAATAGACTGGAGTAGATGTTTACAGGTGGGACTGATAAACCAAAAAGTACAAGAAGAAATACACAAAAATTATACTTCTGTTACTGAGAAAAGAAATAATTTTATTCAGTCTCAATTAGAAAAAAACATATTAGACTCCGACAGTGTACTTTTAATTGTAGGAAATACAGGAATGAATCTTCCAGAAAAAGTTGAAAAATTTATAATTTCTCCGCCTGAGTTAGATGAATTACAAAGATGGGTGAATGAAACTAATGAAGCTATTAGAAGACAAATGGAACAGCAACAACAGCAGCAGTCTGAACCAACACAAAATGCTGAAGGTGATGATGACGGAAGTAGCAATTCAAAATTATGGACTCCGGGATAATAATAAACCCAAAAGATTTTCAAAATAATAAACCTCTAGGAATTTATGTACATATTCCTTTTTGTCAAACTAAGTGTTTTTACTGTGATTTTAATACTTATTCAAAAATTGAAGATCAAATTGATGACTATATATCATCAATAATTAGTGAGATTAATATATGGGGCAAAATTTTAGGAAAATTGTCAATAACTAGTATTTTTTTTGGCGGAGGAACTCCATCGTATATTGAATCAAAATATATAAAAATTATTATTGATAGCATATGTGAAAATTTTTATGTTGACAAGAAAATTGAGATCACACTAGAAACAAATCCTAATGATGTTAATAAAAATAAATTTATAGATTTATTAAATATAGGAATAAATCGAATATCAATGGGTGTTCAAAGTTTTGATGATAATTTATTAAAATTACTTGGTAGAAGGCATGACTCAGAAGAAGCCGAAAATTCATACAAAACATTAAGAGAAATAGGTTATAGTAATTTATCAATCGATCTTATGTATGGCTTGCCATATCAAACTATTGAAAGTTGGGAAAACACCCTAGAAAAAAGTTTATATTTGGACCCCAGTCATATATCAATGTATTCATTACAAGTAGAAAATGGTACACCTCTAAAAAGCAAAATTAATTCAGGTATTTACGAAAAACCAGATGATGATCTAGCTGCTGAAATGTATGAAAAAGCAGAAAAGAATCTATTTGAAAAAAACTTTTTTCAATATGAAATTTCAAATTGGTCTAAAAAGTCATTTGAATGTATTCATAATAAAATTTATTGGGAAAATAAATTTTATCTAGGTATAGGTGCTGGAGCTCATTCACATATTAACAATTTTCGTTTTTCTAATATTAAGTCTCCAAAAACATATACAAATAGCTTAGTTGATCATAGATCTAGTAAATCTAAAATAATGAAAATGAATTTCATTGAAAATCTTGAGAGTCTTTCATATTCAGATGAAATATCTGAAACAATGATGATGGGTATGAGATTAAATCAAGGCATTAGTCTAAAAAAATTTGAAATGCAATTTGGTAAAACAATTAAAGAAATTTTTTATAATGAAATAAAAAAATTACAAAAGTTAAATCTTATTGAACTAAGTGATACTCATATAAAATTATCTAGTAACGGAAGGTTATTAGGTAATGAGGTTTTTCAAGAATTTATAATTTAGGATTCTTTTCTAAAAAATAGAGACTTAGATTCCCAAGTAGCTAGAATTTGAGATGCAACAAATATTGAACTATATGTACCTACAATTACACCAAGTAAAAGAACAAGTAAAAAATCTCTCAAGGTGCTACCACCAAACAAAAGCATAGCTAGGATGACTGTTATAGTAGTTATACTAGTTCCTAAAGATCTTGTGATTGATTCATTAATAGACTGATTAATTACATTCCTTAAGTTTTTATTTGGGTTAGATATAGCATTTTCTCGTACTCTATCAAAAATAACTATCGTATCATTTACCGAATAACCAATCACAGTTAATATCCCAACAATAAATATCGCGTTTACTTGTGCATTAAATAATATTCCTAAAATTACAAAAATTCCAAGAACTATTATCACATCATGAGTAAGTGCAAAAATTGCTGAGAAAGCATACTTATATGATTTATTAACAGAGCGAAATGCATACATTATGTAAGTCATTACAAATAAAGATGCAACTAATACAGCTATAATAGCGTTTTTTACAGTATCTTCAGCAATGGATGCTCCAACAGTTGTATTATCAAGAATAATAACCGGAGATTCTTCAAGTTCGCTTAGAGTATCTTTTATATCCGTCAAGCCAGTAACACCCAAATCTCTTGTTCGTATGAAATATTGATTTTCACCTATATTTTGTACCACTGATTCAGAGTATCCTAAATCTTCCAATTTAGAAAGAATAACGCCTGTTCCAGGATCTCCTTTTTTAAATTCTAAACTGGCAGTTGACCCAGAAGTAAAATCAATGCCCAAATTTAGTCCACTAGATAAGAGCATAAAAATAGATATAATCGATAATACGAAGGAAAAACCAAGAAAATATTTTCTTTTTGATACAAAATCCATTCTTATCTCCTAATTGTCTTTCTCTAATTTGATTCCAACAGGAGTGAAAAGGGAACTTTTTGATATAAAGCTTCTATTCGCTAGTAAGCGCAATATCACTCTGCTGGTAAAAAATGCAGTAAACATACTTAGCAAAACTCCTATAGTTAATGTAAGTGCGAAACCTTGCATAACAGTAGTACTAAATCTATCACCAAACCAATATAGCACTATGGCAACAATAATCGTAGAAAAGTTTCCATCACGAATTGATGGCCAGGCTCTATCAAAACCAGAAGTAATTGCTGGAAGTATATTTTTTCCGGACCTAATTTCCTCTTTAGTTCTCTCAGCTATTAGAACATTTGCATCAACAGCAAACCCTAGAGATAAAATAATAGCAGCTGCTCCAGACAACGTTAGAGTTACAGATAAAAACTTAAATGTGGCGAGTAATAGGATAGTATAAATAATCAATGTTAGTGAAGCAACAACTCCAGGAATTTTGAAATAAATTATTAGAAACGCCATCAATAAAACTAAACCAATTATTCCCGCTAGCAAACTTTTTTCTAATGAATCTTTTCCCAAGGAAGCATCTACATTTCTTTCTTGTATTAGTTCTAGCCCTACTGGCAATGCTCCAGATCTAAGTTGAATGGCTATAGTTCTTACTCTTTCATTAGTAAAACTACCTCCTTCAATTATTGCTCTTCCTCCAGATATTCCTGTAGTAGCACTAGGAGCAACTAATTCTTCATCGTCTAGATAAATAGCTAATCTGTCATCATGCCTAGAAATACGGTCAGTAGCTTGATAAAAAGCATCAGCTCCATCATCATTGAATACAAGTGATACTATAGGTTTACTAATGCCACTTTGTGTAGAAACGTCAGGAAAAGCATTCTCTAAGTCTGATGCCATAATTTCTGTATCCGATTCAACAAAGTATTTTGGATTCACGCATCTTTCATTAATCCACTGTTCTTCTGTTAATCCATCTGGAGGCCACATAATATCTTGACTAGAAGAAGTTAAGTCACCGCATTCTCTGTATCTAAATTCTAACTGGGCTGTTTTTCCAATTAGATTTTTGGCTTCTTGAACACCTCCTCCTACAGTCCACTGTTCTAAATATCCCTGAATGTCAAAAAATTCAATTTCACCTAATTCACTAAGATTACTAAAAATAATTTGGGGTTCATTTTGAATAGGTTTTCCGTTGGAATCTGTTGTTTTTATATCTAAGCCAGAAAAACTAATAGTAAAATATGGATCGTTTTCAGTTATCTGAGAAATTTGAGCATCACTCTTACCTAATTCACCAAATATTTTTGCTATGTCTTCTAATTTAGGTGTATTTGTATCGACTGATTCTTCTGATGTTGAAGTTTTATATCCTAATTGAATATTTACTGGAAAAACTTCGATAATTTTATCACTCCAAATATCAACTTCAGATTTCGTAAGTATATTTCCATTATCATCAAAAGTTGCAGAACTAACACTATCAAACCCTAGACTAAATGACCCATCATCATTCTCAGATATTGTTATATCATCCCGCCCAAAATTATCAATAAAAAAAGATTTAACTTTATCTTTTGTTTGAGTGTTAGATTTAAATTTCAAAGTTATATTTGCGCCAGATTGACCAGGAATTTGAACAAGTACTCTGTCTGAAACAGTCCCATCTGTTCCGCCTAAAAGTTGTACTTTTGCTTCACTAACTCCAAATTCGTTAACCCGTTGATTTATAATTCTTCTGACACCTTCCATATCCTCTTTGGTAGGTTCTCTTCCATCCTCTGGAATAACTTCATAAACAAGGTGTGTTCCACCCTCAAGATCTAAGCCTAAGGTTAGTCCTAATAATGACGATCTAGAATCTGAACCAATTTGCATACCAAATATACTAAATTGTTTCAAAGAGAGAATTGAAATAGAAAAAACTACTAAAATAAGTATAAATATTAATGATTTGTACCTAGACAAAAAAAGCATCTTTCATAATTAGTAAATATTATTATTATTTTTAGAATGAAAATTATTCAAACATTAAATAATCACACCAATTGAGTATAACATTCGAAATAAAAATATTCATCTTGAATTTAACTTATTATTATTATTTTTTGTAATAAAAATTCTATTTTTCTAAAAATCCTTCATTGAAAAGATTATATTGCATTTGTGATATTGATGAATCAGAATATAGTTTCGACAAATTCAATCTAGATTCTAATATTTCACTAGGTTCATCTGGTTCTTTCTGAGCGATTATTTTCATGTCAACATCATGCAAATGAGGTTGATCGTGATCTAGGCCAGCTTGTTTTAGCTTTTCATGTTCTAGTAAATGATCAGTGTAAAGAATTCCGTTAAGGTGATCAATCTCATGTTCAAGAGCTTGGGCAAATAATTCTTCTTTAGTAACCTTGTAGAGTGACTTATTAAGATCTAACCATCTTGCAGAAACAGATACTGATCTTTTTACTAAACCTTGATAACCTGGAAAAGATAAGCATCCTTCTAGTACTTCTCTCTCACCATATTTACCAGTAATTTCTGGATTTATCAGTACCATAGGCTTTGTTTCCTCAGGCATATGTAAAGTTATAATTCTTGAAAGTTCACCTATTTGATTAGCAGCTAAACCAACCCCTCCAGCAGCTAGCATAGTTTCTTCAAGGTCTTTAGATATTCTAATAATTTTTTCATCAATCCTTTTAACTAGTCTGCATTTTTTTCTTAGTATAGGGTCAGGATAAACTCTTATTCTTCTTATACTCAATATTTTCCTCTCTAAATTTTAAGATATAACTAGTGGATCTACGTCTACGTACCAATCATTTTTTGGTTTAACTATATCAACTATTCTTTGAGGAGAAATACCTTTTATAATTATTTGCCATCTATAATAATTTCTTATCTTATATGGGTATGCTGGAGAAGGACCCAAAACAACATTTGACGTTTCACCATATAATTCCATCGCATTTTTTATTACTTTTATGGTGTTGTTTACTTCTGATAATCCTTTTTTTTCATCTCTAGCCGAGTAAACTAATTTTATAAGCTTAGTAAATGGTGGATTGCTATACAAAGATCTAAAATTTATTTCTGAAGTATAAAAACCAATATAATCTTGGTTTGCAGCATATTGAATAGCTATATTTTCTGGATTAAAAGTTTGGATAATTGCCTTACCTCTTTTGTGTCCTCGTCCTGCTCTTCCAACGACTTGAGTAAGAATTTGAAAAACTCTCTCGTTAGCCCTAAAATCTGGTAAAGAAAGTCCTGTATCAGCCGATATAACTCCAACAAATGATACTGAAGATATGTCTAAACCTTTTGCAATCATTTGCGTTCCAACTAATATTTTCGAACCAGATTCCGAAAAGGAACTAAGAATATCATGGTGATTTTTTCTATTTTTTGCTGTATCGGAGTCCCATCTAACAACATCTATTTTTGGAAAGAATCTTTTTATATTTTTTTCTACTAATTCAGTCCCAGGATTGGATCTTTTAACTTGTATAGAATTACAATTCTTACAGGGTCTATTAGGTTGCCTTTTACTATTACAATAGTGACATACTAACTTGGGTTTATATCCAGATAAATTTTCATGGTATGTCATTGCTATTTCACATCTAATACACTTTTGAATTTCGCCACAATTTAGACATTGAACATAAGATGATGAGCCTCTACGATTTAAAAAAAGTATTACTTTTTCATCTAATGATATTGCTTTGCTTATATCCTTTAACATAGATTCACTAAACATTTCAAAATTACCATTTCTTCTTTCTTTACGCATATCAATAATTTGAACGATAGGAAGGCTATCTTTTTTTGTTTTTGAAAATCTAGAAGTAAGTTTTAATAATTCTAATTCTGTTCCTGCAGATTTCTTATACGAAACAATATCAGGTGTTGCACTACCCAATAACAAAGTAACTTTATACATATTTGAGATCAAGTCTGCAATTTTTCTTGAGTCATATCGTGGGGATTTATCTGACTGTTTGTAACTCCATTCGTGTTCTTCATCAATAATTATTAAGCCTAAATTCGATACTGGAGCAAATATTGCACTTCTTGAACCTAGTATAATTTTATACTCATTATTTTTTATTCTCCACCATTGATCATATCTTTCTCCTGAGGAGAGCCCTGAGTGCAAAAGAGCAACCTTACCAGGGAATCTTGATGCAATCCTATTCAATGTTTGTGGCGTCAATGAAATTTCAGGTACTAAAAAAATTACATTTTTGTCTGACTTAAGGCATTCTTCTATTGCTTGTAAATAAACCTCCGTTTTTCCAGAACCAGTTATACCGTGTAGCAAAAACTTATAATTTAATTTTGATGTTTTATTTTCATTTATTGATTTTTTTATTTTGGAAATTGAATCGGATTGCTCTTTAGTTGGTGAATGCGAAAATTCTTGTTGAAAAAAATATTTACTCAATGGGTCTCTTAGCCTTTTAATTCTTCTCCTTATTATTATTCCTTGATCAAAAGACCACTGAGTGGCAGTATAGCCAAATTGCTTGTTTAAGTATGTCTTTGTATCAGAGTAATTTCCATCTAAAAACCAGTTGATAAGCTGGGTATGCTTAATTTTTTTGTAATGTATCTTTTCTGATATCTGTTTAGCTTTAGTTTTTGAAATTCCTAGAATAATCCTATTGTGATACACAGGCCCAACTTTTGGCTTCTCCCATATATTTTCACTTATTAGTAAATCTCTCCTTATCATTTTATCTACTAAAGTTTTTCCAGGTAGACCCATTTTTTTAACTAATTGTTTTTTAGTTATATTTTTATTTTTCTCAACATAACTTAATAATTTTTTTTCGATTTTAGAAAATTTATAATCTTTTATTTTTTTATTGTTAATATGCTTAATAATTGTATTTATTTTAGAGAAGGCGCTTGGCGGAAGAAATAAGTTAGCAGCTGAAAAATAAGAAACCCGATAGTAATTTGCAATATGTTTAATTAATTTTAATTTTGTTTTATCAAAATATGGACCATCATTTATTTTACTAATTATATTTTTTATAATATTTTCATCTATATTATGTTTATTTGTTAAGTCAAAAACAACACCACACAAAATTCTGCTACCAAATGGAACCCAAACTAAATCTCCAATTTCTAATAATAATTCACTAGGAACCTTATAAGTATAGGATCTCTGACTGTTGTCAGGAAAATCAACCGCTATTTCAGCATATTTCATTAAAATTCCTTAATATGTTGATTTTTAACACAAAAACCCTCTCATATTTTGAGAGGGCTATAAAAAATTAGTAAGTATAATTTACGATCTTTTTTCTTTTATCCTAGCTTTTTTACCAGTTAGGCCTCTTAGGTAATATAATTTCGACTTTCTTACTTTACCTTTTCGAGTTACTTTTAATGACTCAATATTAGGAGAATGAAAAGGCAGAACACGCTCTACTCCAACCCCATAAGAGATTCTACGAATAGTAAAAGTATCACCCAACCCGGGAGTTTTAGATGAGATGAATCTACCAGAAATAACATTACCATCAAAAGTTTGAATTCTTTCCTTATCACCCTCAATAATTCTCAGATTCACACTTACTGTGTCTCCAGGCTGAAATTCATCTAAATTATTAATTTGTTTTATATATAAACTTGTATCTAATTTTTTACTCATTAAGAGATTTCTCGCGTGTAACTCGTGTAACTACCAAAATACTATTATACATGTAAGTAATTATATTTAAACTTAAAAACAAATAAAATTATACGTATTATCTTTCATTTAATAAATCTGGACGATTATTTCTAGTCTTTTTTTGAGATTCTTCAGTTCTCCAATTATCAATTTCTTTATGATTGCCGTTTAAAAGTATCTCGGGCACTTCTAGACCTAAAAATTTTCTTGGCCTTGAGTATACTGGACCCTTAAGGAAAGAATTACTCTGAGAAAATGAATCGTTTTTACTAGAATTATCATTTCCTAAGACCCCTACTAATAGCCTAGAAACTGAATCGATTACTACCATCGCGGGTATTTCCCCACCTGTTAGTACATAATCACCTATTGATAATTCTTCATCGACACAAAGGTCTATAAACCTTTGATCAACTCCTTCATAATGACCGCAAACTAAAATAACAGATTTTTCTTTTGAAAGATTATTTGCTCTAATATAGTTATAAGTTTTTCCTTGGGGGGAGAGTAATATTACTGTGGATTGATTTGGAAAATTATCTTGTTTGATTTTTTCAATTGCTTTGTACAAAGGCTCTGGTCTTAAAACCATTCCAGGACCACCTCCATAAGGTGAAGAATCTAAAATTTTTCTTGAGGAATTTGTACTTTGTGCAAAATCTGCTAACTGATAAATGTTTATCGTTATCTTTTTAGATTTTATAGCTCTAGATATAATACTATGATCAAAAACGCTATCAAACATTTTAGGAAAAAGAGTAATTATAGATAAGATCATTTCGGATGATTACCTTCATGTGATCCCATAATTATTTCTACAGCATGCTCAATTGTACTTATAAGATTATTTAAATTTTCATCAATTGCAGAGGGGCTACCTGGCAAATTTAATATAAGAGTATTATTTTTAATTCCACATTTAGCTCTAGATAAAATTGACATTTTATTTCCCTGATAACTCTTAACTCGCATTATCTCTGGGATTCCTGGTACTTCAATATCAATCAACTTTTCTGTTACATCAGGAATTACATCTCTTTTTGCAAGTCCAGTACCTCCAGTCGTGAGGATAAGATTGATTTTTTTGTTTTCAAAAAACTCAACTAATTGAGTTTCCAATATGGTAAATTCATCCGGTAAAACAACTTTTGAATGAAGTAAAAATTTAGATTTACTCATAATATTTTCTATAAGTTCACCACTCTTATCACGCATTAATCCAGCAGCACACCTGTCACTACTAGTTACGATAGAATAATATAAATTTTTACTGAATGTCATGATTATTTATAATTTCTCCTTAATAATTTTCCTTATTAGTTAATATTAAATCACAAATTACCCTTAAACGTGTAAATATATTGTATTGAAGTAATTTTTTTATATATGTCATAATTCAATTAGGATAGAGAAATAAATAAATGCTTATATTTGAATTAGAAATCAACTGAGGCAATAAAAACATTGATATTAAAAGAGCTAAATTTATATCATAATCCCGTGCTAACTAATGAAGTTATTAAAGGATTAAATATAACTCCTGGAGGAAGATATATTGACGCCACCCTAGGAGAGGGTGGGCATTCAACAAATATTCTTATTAAGTCTGACCCAGGTGGTCAAGTTTTGGGTATTGATGCTGATCATGAAGCAGTTTCAGTTGCGCAAAAAAGAGTAAATTATTCTTCTGATAAATTTCTAGCAGTTAACGATAATTTCAAAAATATTAGATCCATTGCTATGAAGTATAATTTCTCACCTGTTCATGGAATATTATTTGATTTAGGTGTTTCTTCATTACAATTAGATGCAGAGTCAAGAGGTTTTAGTTTTAGAAGAGCTGATCCATTAGATATGAGATTCAGTTATAATCAAAATTTATCGGCATCTCAGATAATAAATAATTATGACGAAAATGAATTAGCAAACTTAATTTTTTACTTCGGGGAAGAAAAAAAATCACGTAAAATTGCAAAAACAATAGTACGAAATAGGCCTATAAAATCATCTCTAGAACTTGCAGATTTAATTTGCGAAGTAATTCCAAGAAAAAAAAATCAAAAAATCAACCCTGCAACAAAGACTTTTCAAGCTATAAGAATAGCGGTTAATGATGAATTGTCAGCGCTTGAAACTGCGTTGAATGAATCCTTAACTGTTATTGGTGAAGGTGGAAGAATTGCTGTGATTTCCTATCATTCATTAGAGGACAGAATAGTAAAAAACTTTTTTAAGAAGCAATCTTCTGAATGCATATGCCCTCCAAGATCACCAGTATGTATATGCAAACATGAAAAAACAATAAAAATAATAAGTAAAAAACCAATAATTCCTTCGACAAATGAGATTAATAATAATCCTAGATCACGAAGTGCAAAATTAAGAATAGCAGAGAGAATATAAATGGAGTTCAAGTTATGAAATCAGATGACATTAGAGTTGCAATAGATATAGGTACAACGAAAATTTGTACTATGGTTGGAAGAATAAAAGACCAAAACACATATGAAGTAATTAATATTACTACTATCGATAATAATGGCATGAATAGAGGTTTAGTAGTTGACGAACAGTTGGTTTCAGAATGTATAACCAAATCGATAGAAAGTATATCAAAAGATGTAGGGATAAATATAGATAAAGCATTTTTTGGTGTATCAGGAGCCCATTTAGAATCAAAAAATCATTGGACTAATATTTCTAGGCCTTCAGGTATGACTTCTATCACTCAAAATGATATTGACGAGGCACTTAAAATTGCGAGTAAAATTGACCTAAATAATGATAGAAAATTACTTCATGCTATCCCCAGAAGTTATACTTTGGATGGGTTGCACGGAATAGTAAATCCATTAGGAATGCATACTGCTGAACTTCATGTTGAAACACATATCATAACTGGTTCATTAGGCAGTATAAACAATATTCAGAATTGTCTAAGCAAATCAAAAATTAAAGTTGCAGGAATAGTAGCAGAACCCTTAGCAAGTGCAGAAGCTGTTTTATCTCCTACTGAAAAAGAGGAGGGTTGTGTAGTTGTAGATATTGGCGGAGGAACAACAGATATAGCGGTATTTGATAATGGCAATATTGTTCACAGTAAGGTATTACCAATAGGAGGTAATTTATTTACTAGTGACATAAGCATCGCATTGGATTTAGAACTCAATGCATCAGAAAATCTTAAAATTAATTATGGAAATATTGGGCCAGATCAAAAAAATGCTACCGATGAAATAACCATAAAACCAATAAAAATGGATGAGGAAATTCAAATTACAAGGAGAGAATTAGGGCAAATATTAAAAGAGAGAGCTGCAGAATTAATTAGAATGATATCTCTTTCTCTTGATGAACCTCACTTAGTAGATACCGATATAAGTAAATTTGTTTTTACGGGTGGGGGTTCAAAATTAAATGGTTTTATGAATGTAGCAAAATATATTTTACAGGCTAACGTAAGGTTGGCTGAGCCTAGAGGTCTGTATGGAATACCAAATACGCAAAATGATCCTAGTATATCTACTGTTGTAGGCATAATGCTTTGGGGTATAGAAAATAAAGAAGATTCAAGCCACGCATTTATGATAAATGATAATAACGATAACAACGAGGTAGATGAAAATTCTTCAACATTATCCAAATTCATAAAAAAAATTAAACTATAGTTTACTAAAAACCATGAAAAGTAGAATTATTGGTATTAATAAATTAGGTATAAATGTTATTCATTCATTACCCACAGATATTTTAGGTAATTTAGATATTTATCATGTACAAGATCAAAAAAAACTTTCAGGTCTGATTTTTGATCAAAATATACCTAATATTCGAAAAATTATTACTAGTACAAAAGACTTAGATCAAATAAATTATATTTTTGATTCTTTAGACTTATATATAGTTATATGTGAAGTTGAGAGTTTTTATGACTACGATTTCGTTATTAAAATTCTTAATTCAATAAAAAATAAAAGTGAGGTAATATTACTAATTAAGAAAAGTAATTTTTTAACATATGACCTTATCAGACAAATCATTAAAAATACCACTACAACTATGTTTGTGAACGAGCAGTCGCATTCTAGTCATGTATTTAGTGCCATCAAAAGATCAGAAAATAGAAGTATATTGATCAAAAACTTTATAAATTCAATAGTTTCAATAAATCGAATCATCTATGAAACAGGGGATATAAATATAGATTTTGCAGACTTAATTTCAGTAATAAAAGACTCAAAAATTTCATGGTTTGGAAAAAGTAGGAGTAACGGTGAAAATAAATTAACCGAAGTTATTAATAAATTACTTGATTTACAGTTTTACCAAGAAGGCGTTTTTAATGCCACAAGCATGATAGTTCAGATAGTTTCAGGTAATGAAATCAAAATGTCAGAAGTTAAAGAATTATCAAATAAAATCAAATCATTTGCAAGTGGTAAATGTAGCATATTTTTTGGCCTTAAAAGAAAAAATTTATTACATGATGAAATTGAACTTATAGTAATTGCTTCAGGAAATAAAATTCACTTAAATAATAATTTTATGGACTCTATTGCCTATCAAAATAACTGTGAAAAAACATCATTAAGTTTAGATGATTTGAACACACCACCTTTTATGAGAAAAAGGGAAAAAATTACTTAAATATCTTATTTTTTGGGAAATCCAATCTACAAAAATATATATCCCAGAAAAAAGTTCAGATAAAAAAAAAATTCTGTTCTTTTTAAGTTATTTTAATATTTATACTTATTTTGAAAAAAAACATTCTTAGAATATCGATAAATTAATAAAAAAAAAGAAATATTTAGATTTAATTAACCTTGCAATTACACAACAAATAGTGGTAGCCTTTATGATAACTACTATATGTAGTCTTTGCTGTGTCCGCAGTAGATAAGGCGTATCAAGTTATACTAATAACTGTTACTACCAATTTTTTCTGCGTACTCGCTTACTTTTTTTACAAGGAATATTGTTTATGGAGTGCCCGTATTGTCATACAGTTGGCTCTAGAGTTTTGGATTCTAGAGAGTCTTCCGTTGGGATAAGAAGACGAAGAATTTGCGATAATTGCGAAAAAAGATTTACAACTTATGAAAAAGTTAGTTTTGTTCCAGTGATGGTCCTAAAGCGTAATGGTAAAAAAGAAATTTTTTCTACCGAAAAACTTGAAAACTCCTTAAAAATGGCTTGTGTTAAAAGACCAATAACAAATGTTGAAATTTCAAACATAGTCGAAAAAATTGAAATTTTAATTAATAAAAATTATCAAAATGAAATACAAGCTGGAAAAATCGGACAAATGTGTATAAAGTACCTGAAAAAACTTGATCATGTTGCTTACATAAGATTTGCTTCAGTTTACAGAGATTTCAAAAATATAGACTCTTTTACAAAAGAAGTTGAACTACTAAAAAAATAAAAATAGCTAATCATGGAGAATGAAAAAATGAAAAATACTGACCAGGAAACCAACTATGAATTTCAACCAGCTGAAATCTCTGATAATGCAAATGTAGTACTTGAAAAAAGATACCTGCAAAAAAACTCTAAAGGAGATATAGTAGAAACCCCTAATGAAATGTTTAAGCGTGTGGCTAAAGCTTTAGTTCAACCAGAAAAAAATTATGAAAAGTCTGATGATGAAATCAAGAAAATAGAAAATGATTTTTACGAATTGATGGCTACATTAAAATATCTACCAAACTCACCTACATTAATGAATGCAGGAACAGGGGCAGGAACATTATCTGCTTGTTTTGTTCTGCCTTTGAAAGATAGCATGCAAGGTATAATGGGGGCAGCACATGATGCTGCAATGGTACAAAAATTTGGAGGAGGAACTGGCTTTGCTTTATCTGAACTTAGACCAAAAGGTACTTCTATAGCAACTACCCACGGTAAAGCTTGTGGTCCAATATCAGTATTACGACATTTATCTTCTGTATCCACATTAGTGACTCAGGGGGGCAAGAGGGATGGAGCCAACATGGCTGTGATGGATGTACATCATCCTGATATTCTTGAATTCATTGATTGCAAAAAAATCGAAGGTGAAATACACAATTTTAATATATCGGTAGGGGCATCAGATGAATTTATGCAAGCTGTTAAAGATGGCACTACATATCCATTGAAACGATTAGAAGACCCAGCAGATCCAACCAGTGCTTCAGTTGAGGTAGATAGAATAGACGCCAGAATGGTCTTCAATAAAATAATTAATGGTGCATGGAGAAATGGTGAGCCTGGAATGATATTTTTAGATGAAGTAAACAGAAATAGCCCCGTACTTCATATAGGAAAAATAACAGCAACTAATCCTTGTGGAGAGCAGCCTTTACTTCCAAATGAATCGTGTAACTTAGGATCGATTGACGTAGCTAAATTTGTAAACGAGAACAGTGATGGAATTAATTTAATTGACTGGAACGACTTAGGAAGAGCTGTTAAGGTTTCAATTCGGATGCTTGATAATGTAATTGATGCCAACAAGTATGCTGTTGATGCAATTAGAGAAATGACGCATTCAACTAGAAAACTAGGTTTAGGGGTAATGGGATTTGCCGATATGCTTGTAAAACTTGGTATTCCATATGATACCGAAGAAGCTGTAGAATTAGGTCGAAAACTTATGAAATTCATTCAAGAAAATGCTGATGAAGAATCAATAAATCTTGGAAACGAAAGAGGACCTTTCCCCGCATGGCATGATTCCGAACAGGCAAAATCAGGGGGCGCTAAATTTAGAAATGCATGCAGACTAACTGTAGCTCCAACTGGTACTATATCCATGATTGCTGGAGCGTCAAGTGGTATTGAACCTATATTCTCATTAGCCTATAGAAAACATAATATACTTGAAGGTGAAACTCTTTATTATGTTGATAAAAATTTTGAAAAAATTGCAAAAAAAGAAGGATTTTATAGCGATGATTTGCTTGAGCATCTATCAAATGGTGGATCATTGCAGGAAAGAAAAGAAGTTCCAGAAAATATTAAAGAATTATTCCACGTAGCATCAGATATATCTCCTAGAGACCACGTTCTTATGCAAGCAGCATTTCAAGAAAGTACTGATGCAGGAATATCTAAGACTATAAACTTCCCTAATGAAGCAACGGTAGAAGATGTAGAAGATGCATATCTGCTTGCTTGGGAAACAAAATGTAAGGGAATAACAGTTTACAGAGCTGGGTCTAGAGAAAAAGAAGTACTTACTACAGGAACAAACGATTCTACAAGTGAGTCTAGTGAAAATGAAACAAAAGATATCAATCAATATATAGCAGAAGCAGACAGGCCAGCTATTCTAAATGGTATTACAAGGAGAGTTCGTACAGGAAGAGGAAATCTATTTGTTACAGTAAATATGGCTGAAAACGATAGGCCATTTGAAATTTTTGCTACTCATGGAAAAGCTGGAGGAAATGATGCTGCAATGGCAGAAGCTGTATCTAGAATGGCTTCCTTAGCATTAAGGTCAGGCATTGATCCTGTAAATGTCACTGAGCAGCTAAGAGGTATAACCGATGTACCAACTTGGGATGCGGGTGAGATGATAAGATCTGTACCAGATGCTATAGCCTCTGTGTTAGAAAAAATAAATACTAGTTCTTCTTCCACAGAAAATCTTCAAGATAAAGAAACAAGTCAAGCAAACATGTTTACACCTCCTTCTCCTAAAGAGTTAGGTATGCCTGTCGCGCAGGAAATAGAAATTTTAGAAAATTCTAAGCATAAAGTACCTGCGAATTCATTACTTGGGGAATCGTGCCCTGAATGTCCGGCTACACTTGCCCATGAAGAAGGTTGCTTGAAATGTTATTCATGTGGATATAGCAAATGTTAATTCATAATTAAGTATGATAAATAAAAAAAAAATTGCTATTACTATGGGAGATCCATCAGGAATTGGTCCTGAAATAATAGTAAAATCACTCTCAGGTGAAAGTTTTGATAATTTCATACCAATTGTTATTGGTTCAAAACAAGCAATTACCAGGCAAATAGATATTAATAAGTCTAAATTATTAATAAAAGAAATTAATAGTATTAATCAGGTTACTAGTCATGATCCTTATGAAGTTTTTATAATTAATCCTGGGAAAACAACTTCTGGATTTCCTATTGGAAAATTAAATGTAAGATCTGGAATAGAAAGTCATAAATGGGTAGAATTTGCAGCAAAACTCTGTATTACAAATAAAGTATCAGCAATGGTTACAGCGCCAATAAATAAAGAAGCGTGGTCTATGGCAGGTATAAAAGATACGGGCCATCAAGAAGTTTTCAAAAGGATGACAAAGTCTAAATATGTAGCAACTATGCTAATAACAGGTAATCTGAGATGTATGCATTTATCCACTCATAAACCACTTATTGATGCGTGTAAGTATGTTACAAAAGAAAATATTATAGAGGCAATTAAACTAACAAATGAAAGTTTCACAAATTGGGGATACAATAAACCAAAAATAGCAGTGGCTGCTTTAAATCCACATGCATCAGATAATGGCTTAATTGGAGATACTGAATCGAAGGAAATAGCCCCTGCTGTGAAAATTATGCAAGGTAAGGGTATATCAGTATCAGGTCCTCATCCAGCAGATTCAATATTTAATCAAGCTATAAATGGAAATTATGATGTCGTTATAGTTATGTACCATGATCAAGGGCATATAGCAATCAAAGTTCATGGACTTGAAGAATCTATCAGCGTAAATCTTGGAATACCCTTCATAAGAACATCTGTTGATCATGGGACAGCATTTGATATAGCAAATAAAAATATTGCAGATCCCACTAGTATGAAAGAAGCTATTAAGCAAGCTTATGTTCTAATAAATAATCAAAAATTATAATTTTGGCTATATAATAACAATTAAGTTGCGAATTTAGGAAAAAATATGAAAATTGCATTTATTGGTGGAGGAACTATGGCGCAAGCTATAATCTCTGTGCTAACTTGTTCATCTAAAAAATATGAGATTATAGTTTCTGAACCCATAGAAACTGTTAGAAATAAAATCAAAAAAAAATTTGAGTTAGTTGCAATAAATGATAATTTATTAGCCATAGAAAATTCTGACATAATAATTCTATGTATAAAGCCTCAAAATTTTAAAATAGTTGCAAATGAGATACGTAGAAAAATTACAAATATTCAAACAATTGTATCCATAATGGCAGGTACGAATATAAATACTATTTCAAACTCATTATCTACAATGAATATTATTAGGGTAATGCCTAATACCCCAGCACAAATAGGAAAAGGAATTTCCGCATGGCATTCAACTTTGACAGTCAGTGAAAAATCAAAATTAGCAGTCAAAGAAATTCTAAGTATGTTAGGTGAAGAAATACAGTTTCAAGAAGAAAAATATATTGATATGGCAACCGCAATAAGCGGGAGTGGTCCAGCGTACGTTTTTTTATTTATTGAATTTCTAGAAAAGGTTGGAGTAGAAATAGGGCTACCAAATGATAAGATAAGACAACTGATCTTAAAAACAATTTCAGGAAGCGTAGAACTCTTAAGTAACTCAGATAAAAGCCCAGAAGAACTTAGGAAATTAGTTACGTCTCCAGGCGGTACAACAGAAGCTGGAATTAATTCAATGATAATGAATAATTTTCATAAAAGTATTGTTACAGGAGTTAAGAAAGCATACGAGAGAGGAAAAGAACTCTCAAACGAGGAGAAAATATGATTATAATTTCAGATTTACTTAGCATTATGTTAAGAATATATGCTTACTTGATTATCATAAGAGCTTTTTCAACTTGGTTTCCTCAGTTTAGGAATCATGAAATAGTCCAGACACTATACAAAATTACAGATCCTGTAATGAAACCTGCTTCTAAATACATACCGCCAATTGGTATGATTGATATTTCAGCAATGATTGTTGTTATAGTGCTTTTGACGCTATCTAATGCCCTTAGGTATTAACTGTTACCTCACCTGATGATACATGCCACTCCTTCATATTTTCGTCTAAAATGACTATCATACCCTCATTATCGATATCAATTGCTTTGCCAATGACATAATTATCTTGTTCTTTATTAGTAAAACTAACTCTTATACTTTTACCTATATTTATAATCTTATCTTTCCATTTAGGAATAATATTCTTCCCAGATAAAATATATGAATAATAGTCATCTAAATTTATTAATAATTGTTTTAGTAGTTCATATCTATCATATTCAACTTTTTTTTCTTTAAGTATACTTGTGTAGGAACTAATTATTGGAGATGATTCATCCAATAATAGATTAACATTTAAACCTATGCCTATCACTGCATATGAAAATTTTTGAGAAATAATTCGTGATTCTGCTATGGTGCCTGCAATTTTTTTCCCATCAACTAAAACATCATTAGGCCATTTAATTTGAGGCTGTAGGTCCAAAGAAATTAATAAATCAAAAACTGATAAAGAAGCAACCATCAACAACTGATTAAGTATATTTGTTGGAGATTTTACTACCAAGGATAATAGTAAATCTTTTTTCGGTTGAGAAATCCACTTACGATTATACCTACCTCTTCCTTGAGTTTGATAATCTGTAATAATTAGAATTCCATCTGTCTTTTCTCTATCTACATAATCCCAGGCAAGTTTCATAGTTGATTCTGTAGCATCAATAAAAAAAACTTCCTTAGCAAAATTATTAAAATTTCCCTTTAAATGCTGCAATCTATTTTTCATATTATCCATGATAATCTATTATAATTATCAAATGAAACATTTAGACTCAAAAATACTTTACTATACCCACTCTTCTAAAAATAAAATTACTGCATATATTAAACAGAACGAGTGGTTTAAGGTAACAACTCAAATGAATAGAGGTCCAGATTCAGAGTTGGTACCAAAAAATATTAGAAGTTTATATAATCAGTATAGATCTGATAATCAACCTAAAGATTATGGAAACCCATCCTCAGGATGTATTCATATAAATGGTGCAAATGCGGGTAAAGTACTTGAAGTTGAAATAGGAAAAATAAAAGTTAACCCAATAGGTTGGACTAGATACAGGGGTTCAACAGGAGCATTACCAGGTTATTTAGGAAAATCTAATATAGGCGAACAGTTTAAGATTTGTTTAATTGAGGACGATATGATTTTATGGGATAAAAATTTGTCATTTCCTATTGAACCTATGATTGGGGTAATCGGATTAGCTCCAAAAATTGAGTCAATGCATAATGGATGGGCAGGAATTTGGGGTGGAAATTTCGATATCCAAGAAATTACTACCGGTGCAAAGGTTTATCTACCAATAGAACATGAGGGAGCATTACTACACATAGGTGATATGCATGCCCGTCAAGGAGATGGAGAAATATGTGGTGGAGGTGGAATTGAGACAGGTGGAGAAGTAGAATTGAAAGTAAGGGTTGTTGATAAGCCTCAGAGTATGACATGGCCTCGTATTGAAAATGAAGATTATATAATGACAACAGCATGTGACAAACCAGCTGAAGATGCTTTCAGAATTGCTCTATGCGAAATGATACTATGGCTTGAAGAAGATTACAATATGCATCAAGGTGAAGCATTTATGTTTTTATCACAATGTCTAGAAGCTAGAGTAACTCAATTTGTAAACCCTACATATACATACGTGGCAAAAGTGCCTAAGAAATTCTTAAGATAATAAATTATGATAAAAAATATTTTATTCGATATTGGCGGTCCTATCGATAAAGAAACCTTGATGAACAAGTTTATCGATGAACAAATAATTAACTCTTTTAAGTTTTTTGATATACATATCTCAAAGAAAAAATATATTGAAATTCAAAAAAAGCTATTATTTTCATTTTCAAAAGATTTATATAAGGATATTATCTGGGATTTATCAAATAAAAACTATAAATTAGCATCAATAATTGAGAAACAGCTTTATAGTACAGAAGAGGAGCGTAATAAAAAAAGAGGTTTTTTTGAGCCACAAGAAAATATTTTTAATATCCTAGAAAATCTAAAAAGAAAAGAATACAAGTTAGGAATTGTTGCAAATCAGCCTACTAGATGCATAGAAATAATGAAAAAAATAGGATTATTAGATTTTTTTTCAAATAAATATGTATCTGAATCTATAAACCTATACAAGCCTGATGAAAAATTCTTTTTGCATGTGTGTAAATATATTAATGCAAATCCATATGAAAGTATTATGATAGGTGATAGAATTGACAATGATATTGTTCCTGCAAAAAATCTAGGAATAAAAACTATAAGACTTCTAAATGGTAGATATAAAATTCAGAAGCCAAGGAACGTAACTGAGAAAGCAGACTACGACATTAACAACATAAATGAAATAGAGGAAATAATTTATAATAATGACTAATGAATTCAGTAAATCAAAAACAATGTATGATGAAGCAAAAGAATATATTGCTGGAGGCATTTCTAGCCAAATTAGAATAAACGACCCAGCTAAAATTCCGATGTTTTTTTCTCATGCAAAAGGCTCAAAAATGTGGGATGTTGATGGAAATGAATACATAGATTACATACAAGGGATGGGGCCTAACTTATTTGGGCATGCTCCAGATTTCATATCAGATTTAGTTAAGAAAGAGATGGATAGAGGTTATGTCCTTGCTGGTCAATTTGATAAAGAAATAGAAATCGCAAAAATGGCTCTAGAATTAATCCCAATTAAAAATGCAACTGCTAGATTTGCAATATCAGGGACCGAAATAGACCAACTATTGTTTCGAGTAATGAGAGGTTATACAAAGAAAAATAAAATTGTTAAATTTGAAGGTCATTACCATGGATGGATGGATTCTGTTAATTATAGCGTCCACCCTCCCCTAAATCTTGCTGGTGATGAAAATAACCCTAATCCTATTCCAGAATCTACTGGAATGGACTTAAACACATCAAAAAATCTAATTATTTGCGAATGGAATGATGAAGAAAAAATTGAAAATGTCTTTAATAAATATGGTGATGACATTGCTGGAGTTATTACAGAACCAATCTTGGGTAACACCAACTGTATCCTCCCTAAAAAAGGATATTTAGAAAAAGTTAAGATTTTATGTGAAAAGCATAATGCATTATTAGCTTTTGATGAGGTAATTACCGGGTTCAGGGTAGCCGCTGGCGGAGCACAAGAATTGCTGAAAATTACTCCTCATATAGCCACATATGCAAAATCTATGGCAGGTGGTTTTCCAATGTCTATGATAGTTGGGGAGAAGCAAATAATGGAAGAAATTGGCAATGGAAATGTTTATCATGGTGGTAGTTTCAATTCTAACGTGATGTCAACTGCAGCTACATATGCAACATTAAAATATCTACATGATAGCAAAGCCACCTTCTATGAAAATCTTAATAAAAAAGGCGAGTTTATGATGAAAAACCTAAAATCTGTTTCAAAATCGCAAGACTCTGACTTACATGTTCAAGGCGTTGGTTCCTTATTATCTATATCTTTTACTAATAAGGAAGAAATAACTAACTGGCGAGACCATGCTAAAAATTGTGATGAAAAAAAATATTCTCTTTTTGCATACGAAATGCTTAAAAATGGAATCAGGTTATCATCAAATGGAAGAATGCATATATCCTCAGCACATAGTCAAGAAGATTTAGAAAAAACTATTTCATCTACAGAAAAGGTATTATCTAAAATTTAGATTTAATTTCTTCATGTAATAAATTTAGACAGGAGAATTATTTGAACTGGATTTCTGCAGTTTCTGATATTTCAGATTATGAAAAAGCTATATCAGATATTACATTAGACATAAAAGAAAAATTAAATGGAAAAAAGGCCGATCTTGTTTTATTGTTCGTCTCATCACACCATTCTGTAAATTATGAAAAAATTGCATCTTTATTTTCAGAAAAAATAGATACTAAATGTATTATAGGTTGCTCCGCAGCAGGTGTTATTGGTAATGGCCATGAAGTTGAAAGAAGAGCAGGAATAGCTGTATGTGCAGCAAATTTACCAAATGTAGAAATAACCTCTTTTCATATTGGGCAAGATGATTTACCAAATGAAGATGCTACTCCAGATGAATGGTTTAAGATTACAGGGTTATTCTCAAATAAATGTAAAGCTATGATGATTCTACCTGATCCTTTCACATTAAGAAGTGATAATTTACTTGCAGGCCTAGATTATGCATTTCCAGAAACTACTAAAATTGGGGCTTTAGCTAGTGGAGGTGGGCAACCAGGTAATAATGCACTATTTATTAATGATAAATGCTATAGTTATGGAGCAGTTGGAGTTGGATTTTCTGGAGATTTATCAGTAGAAACAATCGTTGCTCAAGGTTGTAGACCAATAGGAGAACCTATGATTGTTACTGATTCTGATATAAATGTTATAAATAAAATAGGAGATAAAACGCCATTAGAAATTTTAGGAGAAATATTTGAAAAAAGTTCCATACGAGAAAAGAGGCTTATAAGAAGATCTTTACAAATTGGAATAATAATGGATAGATTCTCTTCAGTAAATGATGAAGAATTCTTAATAAGAAATATTCTTGGAGCAGATGAAGAAGATGGAAGTATTGCAATAGGTGAGATGATTAATGAGGGTCAAATAATTCAATTTTATATACGAGATGCACAAACAGCAGATGAAGATTTAAAAATAATATTGGAAAAATATGCTGGTAAATTTGCGGATAATAAACTAGAATCTGCATTATTATTTAGTTGTCTCGGAAGAGGTCAATATTTATATGGAGCGCCAAATCATGACTCAAATTTATTTGCTAACATTGTCGGAGATGTACCTATAACCGGTTTTTTCTCAAATGGAGAAATAGGATCGATTGGAGATCAAACATTTCTGCATGGATACACCTCAAGTTTTGCACTATTCAAGTCTGAAAAACAAAGAAATTAATAAGCTTTTGGTTTATCCATTATAAACTCTTCTAATTTGACTCTTGAACTAGGGATATTTTCAGAAAGATCATTATAGTCTGATTCTGAAAAACCTACAGCTATTGCACAAATTGATGAATATTCGCCTATAGGAAGACCTGATACTTTGTGAGCAACATCATGATCTATCCCACCCATTGCTCTTGTGTTCATACCCATAATTTTTGCTTGTATGGCTATAGACATCCAAGCTGCGCCAGTATCAAATTTTGCACTACGGTTTTCTTTACCATCATTTTGATTTTTTGAAAAAACTAAAATAATTAAAGGGGCTTTAGTAGCCCATTTTCTATTATATGGGTTCATAACCATATTTATTTTTTCTCTAAATTCACCTTTAGTAGCATAAACAAATCTCCAAGGCTGAGCATTATTAGAAGATGGTGCCCATCTTGCAGCTTCAAATAATGATAAAATTTGAGTTTTATCAATTGTTTTAGATTTGAACAATTTTGATGACCATCTTTCATAAAAAAAATTCTCAATATTATTTTCAGGGTGCCTATATTTATCAATATTCATTATTATTCCTGTAAAAACTTTCTTATTTTTGTTGATGAAATATCATTTCTGAATTTAGATTCATCTAATGAAGAAAACATCCTTTCATATTTTTTTGGTATTAATGACAAGTCAATATTAGTAAAAATATTTTGTTCATTTATTCTACCTGCTACTAAAAATTGGCATTTATTATCTTTAATAATATCTAAATTTTTGGTTATTGTAGATGAATAAGTATTTGAATTAAAATCATTATAATATTTTATTTCAAACAATCTTAGAAATGTATCATTGCCAATTAAGAAAATAGAACCCGGAAATAGATTAGATTTTTCTAAAAATCTAGGTGCATTGGAAATAATTACTGGAAAGTTATGACTAATTATCATATCTATTTTTTTTTGAATATCTGATATGACTAATGGATCTTTATCAACATTAGTTATAGATATTTCTAGAAAAGGATTATAATGAGTTTCTTTTTGAGCGGCTAAAAGCATGTGTTTGTGACCATCATGAAAAGGATTAAATGAACCTGACAAAATTAATAGATTTTGAGGTATTTCAAAACTAAATTTATTTTCCTCATAAAAAAAGCAAAATGGAATTTTCTGAAAAATTATTTCAGATATTATGTTCTTCAAGTTTTTCTGATTCATATAATTTTATTTTTAGGTATTCATTAATACCAATTATTTTTGAAATCGTGTTTAAGATTATTTTAGATATTATTATATCTTCTTCCTGTCTTGTTCTTCTATTTTTTTGAAAAATAACAGATGTATATCCTTTAGAAAACTCGCTTCTCCAAGCAATATAAGCTCTATTATCACCTCTACGTAATCTATTTGTAGAAATAGCAGCAGTGCAAGATATACCAAATGTATTAGAGTTTCTTGATAATGTTTTAGATCTTAAGTATGATTTTTCAGCCATATTAATTGCCTCAACATGAGAAACATGAGAATCCAAAGCATCAGATAAAAAATCTGATAATGAATTTTTTGAATAAGGAATCAAGATCTCTAAAATAGTTTTTGAAGTTCCCGGAGTTGTAAATAGATATTCAATAATTTTCATGCCCCCACCAGTTATAGAAAAACAGCCTTGAAAGTTTGAAGAATGAATTTTATTTACTAATTTTTTAATAGTCAAACGAAAATTTTATGGATAATTATTAACATAATAAACAAATTTCAACTAGAATAAAACAATATATATAAATTATAGTTGAATATTTATATTTTATTTTGAAGATGTTTCTAATATTTTCATGTTGAAAATATAAGATTCTAATATATCTGTTATTTCATAACAAAAATTGCATTCTTTTGCATAAAGTTTATTAGAATCAAATCCTGTTTGAATTGTAATAAAATTTTTTATTATATGTGAACAAAACATTTCCACCTCAATATATTTATCTATTTGAATTAACAGTTTGACGGGTTGCTTGATTATCTACTTCATCTCGTATAGATTTTGAATTTATGGTGTATCCACAAACTATACATCTAAGATAAGAGCCAAAGTTATCTGTTCCCAATTCTACTGTTCCGTCCCCGCATCTTCCACATGATTTAAAATAAAGCATAAACTATCCTCTTAAACTAACTATGAATATAAATATATCCGGTATCGAGTATTTTGGGCATATGAAAATTTTTACGAGTTTTAACTAATTTAGAAAATTTGAAAAAAATGAATGAACAAGTAATAATATTTTATAATTTCTTATACTTAAAACCACCTAGTATAAAAAAAGGTAGGTCTTTTTCATATGAAATTTTAATTTTTTCGCCCTTTGCCCTGCCAGATGAAACTATAAAATCTTCCTTATTATCTCCGACAAGACTAAGTTTAGAAGGTGCATGCATTTTATATTGATTGTAATTATCATTATTTAGCAACCAAAATTCGTCATTAACATATTTTAAGTCAAGATAAAGACCTGGCTCAGCAAAGTACGCTCCAGTAATATTCATATAATTATTTTTTGATGAATTATAGTTTGGTTTATCCAATATAATATGATTTCTATTATCTAAAAGAGTATTTATTAGAGATATAGAAAAATCATTGGGGAAATTATTAGGCCATAAATTTGATAATATTACTAAACCACAATTGTATTTTTTTGAAAAAACAACATTAGATGAGTAGCCAAATATACCTCCCCCGTGTACAAGTAAGTTATTATTATTATTCTTAAAAATTCTCCATCCATATGCTTGAGCATGTTCCCAATTATCAGAAATATATGCTGGCATATGCATTTCAACTAAACTATCTGGGTCAAGTATTTTTCCAGCCGAAAATCCCTCTGAAGACAACTGAAATAAAATCCAATTGAGTAAGTCTTCAGTGCAAGAAAATAGGCCTCCTGCCCCAATCATAGAATGCATTTCAATAAAGTCTTCAGTAATTAATTTATTCATTTGAAAAGAAAATTTATTGCCGGAAATGAGATTTTTTTTATCTGTTGACGAAGGATAAAAAAAAGTATTTTTAAGACCAAGTGGCTCAAGAATTTCATCCCTTATATATTTTTCTAATGGTATTTGAGTTAACTTTTCAATCAAAATTCCTAGAAGAGAATATGCCAAATTAGAATATTTCCATTGAACATCTTGTTGAGCTACAATATCAATTTCAGAAAGATTATCAATAAGTTCACTCTTTGTTATGAATTTTTTAGTATCCCAATTATTATATTTATGCTCTGTAGATAACCCTGAATAATGGGTTAACATTCTCTTAATAGTTACTTTTTCTAATGTTCCTGATGAAGAGTTTGCTACTGTAAAATCAGGCATGTGAACTAGCAGAGGATCATCCAACGCAAGCCTACCTAAGTCTCTTAGTTGTAAAATTGCTGTAGCAATGAATGTTTTAGTTATAGAGGCTATACGAAAAATACTATTTTTGTTTATATCTTGATTTTTAGATAATTTTTTATTATTGATAGTATAGGAGGAAAAAAATTTTTGATCTTCATTATAAATTCCTATTGAAAAATTTTGAGGCAGAGCATTTTTTGAAAAATCATTAGCATAATTTTCTTCTATTAACGTATGATAATTTATTTTGGTCATAGTATTTATTTAATTTTTAAATATAATATCTATTATGAATTTTAAATTTAATTAATCAATATTGGAAACAGAGTACTATGAATAAGATTAGCGAAAATATAAAATTATTTCCTAGAATAAATAATGGAATTACATTCATGATAATTAGTATTATATTTTCGATCTTTCTACTAATTTATTTATCTGCTGGAATAGCTTTTGATAGGAGCATTCAAAGAACTAATATTGACCAAGATGCTGAAAAACAATGGTGGGAAGACCAAATTCTTTATATTTGCCCACTTCATTAGGAAATAATGGAAAAAACTTATAAAAATCATAATATTTACCATTATGCATGGATAATTGTTCTAATTTGTGCAGTTGTTCAAATGGTTGGAGCTGCAATAAGAATAGGCTTTGGAGTACTAGTAGACCCATTAGTTGAAATTTTTGGATGGTCAACAGGTTCTATTGGCCTAGCATACGCTCTAATGTCGATTATAACCGCCTTCACTTCACCTATTGCTGGTTACCTTTGTATCAAAATAGGTTGTAAAAAAACAATGATTTGGGGAACAATATTATTTTTCATTGGAATGATTTGGATATCTCAGATTAGTCAAATATGGGAGTTGTATATATCCTATGGATTGATTTTTGGAGTTGCTCAATCCTTTTTGTTAGTTCCAGCCGTACCTATAGTTTCTAATTGGTTTGATAAATATCTTGGATTAGGAACAGGATTAATGATGGGAGCATGGAGTCTAGGGCCAGCAATATCTGTACAAATATTAGCAATATTTTTTGAAATATATGGTTGGAGAGATTCATTTATAATTATAGGAGTTGCTGGCACATTAGTTCTTTTATTATTTTTATTTTTCTTAAAAGACACTCCAGAAGAAATCAAAAAATTTCCATACGGTTTTTCAGTAGAAAATATTAATAAAAAAAATAGGATTTTTTCTATTACAGAGCAAAAAAACATACAAAAACTAATTTATAAAAAAAATGAGTTTTGGAACCTTATTAATATTCATTTCCTAGGTTGTGTAAGCCACTCAATAATTCTTGTAGGAATCATACCAATGGGCATAAATGCAGGATTATCTAGTTTAAGTGCAGCAGGTATTCTTACAACATTGTCAGTAATAAGCATTATCAGCAGAATAATAACTCCAATAATTGCAGATAAGTATGGTTCAAAACCAATAATGTTCTTTAGTTTATTTGGACAAGGAATTGGCGTGTTGATACTTCTCAATGCAACTGAGGCATGGCAATTTTATACTTTTGCTGTTTTATGGGCTATTCCGTATGGTGGTGAAGGAGCAGCGTTCCCAATTATCAATCGTCAATATTTTGGAAAATTCCCAATTGGTACAACTTATGGTTGGCAGGTATTTGGAGCCGGAATAGGTATGGCACTAGGAGGAATATTACCTGGTATTATTTTTGACTTGAATAATAACTATAATTTAGCTATTATTTTATCAGCAATATTTAGTATTTTTGCTTCAATAATAATTTTGTTTTTGAAAAATACAAAAAAAGAAATTATACATACATGAAATATTTAAAAGAGCTAATTTGACATTTACAATACTGGGTTTAGATCAAAAAAACTCTAAAATAGGAATAGCTATAGCTACTTACTCATTAGCCGTAGGATCTACGTGTCCTCAATTAGTTAATAATAAATATGCGATAACGTCTCAGGCATCTACTAATCCAATGATTGGAAAAAATATTGCTGAAAAAATAAAGAATGAAGATCCTAAATCAATTATCAATGAAATTTTAAATAAGGATAAATTTCGGGAATATCGTCAATTGGCAGTATTATCTATTAATGGTGAAAAATTTACACATACCGGTTCAAAAACTAAGGATTTCAAAGGATTTATTACAGGCAAAAATTCTATTTCAATTGGTAACTTTTTATATAACGAGAAAGTTCTTATAAATATGATGAAAACATTTGAAGAAAATTCTGATATTGAATTAGGTGACAGACTCATAATGAGCCTAAAAGCAGGTAAAAAAGCAGGTGGACAATTCGGAAGTGACGGCCAATATTTACCTGAAAGGTCTGCATGTTTGATGATAGGGTCTAAAAATGAAATTTTTCCAATAGATATAAGAGTAGATTTTTCAAATAAGCCTGTTGAGGATTTGTCAAAAGCATATAAAGAGTACCGTAAAATGCATAAATATTATCTTGCAAGGTCGGAAAACCCTTCAAAAATCCCATCACAAGATGAATGGATAAAAAAAATTAAATCAAACAATAAAGATAAATAAAGTATAAAAATAAATAAATACTAAATATAATTTGTATTTGTAGAATAGTATAATTTAATAAAAAGGACGATTATGACAAATATTTCTGGAAAACATGCTTTACTTAAAATGCTTCAAAAAGAAGGTGTTAACTATATGTTTGGTAATCCTGGGACAAGCGAAGCACCAATGATGGCTATAATGAAAGAATACCCATCCATTGAATATGTTCTTGTTTTACAAGAAGGTGTTGCTGTTGGGTTAGCAGAGGGATATGCAAGGGCATCAAATAAAGTTCCATTTGTAAGTTTACATATCGATAACGGAATGGCTAACGGACTTTCATTAATGATTGATCAACTATATTCTGGTACTCCTATGGTAATGACAGCAGGAAATAAGGATATTAGAAAAATGGCCGCAGGTAGGTCAGATTTAGCTGATATGGCAAGGCCGTTTGCAAAGTGGAGCACAGAAATTACTCATGCAGAGCAAGTCCCTTCAGTTATAAGAAGAGCTTTTCAAGAAGCAAAAACACCTCCGACTGGTCCAACATTTATATCAATGTCTCAAAATGCTTTTGATGATGTTGCTGATGTTAATTTGATTCCATCTTCTAATGTACATATATCTACAAACATAGACGATAAAACCTCAGAAGAAATATGCGATATTATAATGCCATCAAAAAAACCAATCTTAATAGTTGGAGACAGAATATCCCAAACTAACGCTGTTGAAGAGGCCGTAAAACTTGCGGAAATTGCAGGAATGAGAGTATATGGACACAACTCAACTGAAATTAATTTCCCTGCTAATCACTCATTGTGGCAAGGTAACCTAAATATGCGAACTATTGAAGCTGTTACTGCTGTACAAAATGCTGATGTAATTCTTGCAGTAGGTTGCCCTGTTTTTGAAGACTTCTTTTTTCAAAAAGGAGAATTTGTTAGTCCCAATACTAAACTAATTCATATAGACATAAATAATAATGAGATCGGTAAATCTGAACCAACTGATATCGGAATAATAGCATCTCCTAAAAATGCACTGAAAAAATTATGTGAAAATCTTGAATCACATATGACAGGTCCATACAGGGAAGCATCTTCCTTTAGAGCAATAGAAGCAAAGTATGAAAGTGATACACGAAAACAAAATCACCAAAATCTTATTAACCAGGAAGTAAAAAATGGACATGCTATGTCGCCAGCAAAAATGCTAGATGAATTATCAAAAGCACTTCCTGAACAAAGTTCAGTATTCAACGATGGAGTAAGCAACAGTCAGCTATTATTCGAATCTATGTTGCCATCTACAAAAGGTTCATACTATGGATGCAGAGGACAGGCAATTGGATGGGGAATTGGTGCAACAATGGGTATGAAACTTGGAGATCCTTCGAAAGCTGCAATAGGTGTAATTGGTGATGGAAGCGCAATTATGACCATACAAGGTTTATGGACAGCTGCAAATTCTAAAATACCATCTATATTTGTCATATGTAATAATTCATCATACAGAGTTTTAAAAGTTAACATGAATCATTACCATAGATTAAATAATTTTGATCCTCCAAAATCATATTTTGCAATGGATTTTCACCATGAGATTAATTTTGCTGAGCAAGCTAAAGCATACGGGATCAACGGAATCAGGATAGAAAACCCTGATGATATAGGCAAAACCTTAAATAAAGCAATTGATTCAGGAGAACCAGCAGTAATAGATATGATAATTGATGGTTCTTTATAATTTTCAACATATGAATTATATAAACAATGAAAAAGCAAAATTAGTTTGGACTCAAAATGATTGGGATACAAAACATTTTGAAGCTAAGAAAAAAGTACTTAAATTTCCAAATAATAGTGAAAACATAGAACATGCATCAAAATGGGGAAAAGTGATTTTAAAAAAATTTAGTTCATCATTTTATACAGTTACTAGGTTGCTTCCTGAAAAGAAAAAAAAAGACGTTCAAATTATATATGCAGCAGTTCGATATCCAGATGAAGTTGTAGATTCCTTTAACCTTTCAAATTCTGAAAAAGTTCAGATCTTAAAAAAATTTGAATTAGACTTTGTTAGATCTAAGAAATACAAGAATATCTATGAGATGCTAAATAATAATATTTCCCTAACAATTGCTGGATTTAGAGATGTTTGTAATCGTTATAAAATTCCAGAGAAATACTATATGGCTTTCCTTGATGCTATGAAAAAAGATATAGAGCCTCGTCAGTACAAAGATTGGAACGACCTTATAGATAATTATATATATGGTTCAGCAACTGTTGTTGGTTACTTTCTTTCGTATATATATGGATATTCCAAAAATTCATCCCTAAAAGAATGTATGGAAACTTCTAAATCACTTGCAATAGCACTACAGTTAACTAACTTTGCTAGAGATGTTTCTGAAGATTCTATTAGAGGAAGATGCTATCTACCAAAAGACCAAAAAGATGATAAAAATCAAATTATTTTTAATGGAGTAATTAAAAAAAATATTGATGACATAATTTCATCAAAACTTTTATTAGCAAAAGAGGCTAAAAAATGGTACGAAAAATGTTCTAATAGAATAGATCATTTTACGGAGGATAGTAGATTGGCAATTCAAGCTTGTCATACATTATATTCAAAATTAAATAATAAAATTCTTAAACAGGAAAATAATTTTCAAAGAGAAAGTTTATCAATATTTGAAAAATTTTCAATTATACCTAAAAATCAATATTTCAAATTAGCTATAGCATTATTAATGAACAAATGAAAAATAAACTATTTATAATTGGTGGAGGAATGGGAGGTATATCCGCAGGTTTATATCTATCCAAAAGTGATTATGAAATTCATATATTCGAAACAAATAGTAATTTAGGAGGAAGAGCAAATCTCTTAGATTTAGATGGTTTTATTTTTGATACCGGACCATCATTATTAAATTACCCGTGGGTCTTTGATAACTTATATAAATTTATTGGAACTTCTTTAAATGAAGAATTAGAATTACAAAAAATTGATCCAGCAATTAAATATTATTGGCCAGATGGAGAAACATTTCAACTATCATCTGACTTAACAAAACTTTCACAAGAATGCATAAGATTAGATCAAAGAGATGGAATAGGCTTATTAAATTTTTTGTCTGATGGAAGAAAAAAATATAGTATTTCTTTTGATAATTTAGTAACTCAAAATACCCAGTCTCCACTTAAATGGTTTTTTTCCGCTGGATTAAGAAATATATTTAAACTAGGTTTATTCAGGTCAATGGAATCACAACTTAAGTTACATTTCAAAAATAAAAAAATAATTGAAGCATTTGGTTCATACGCTATGTATTTGGGAGGAGCTCCACATGATTTACCTGGAATTTTTTCTATATTACCATTTGGGGAACTTGAGTATGGGTTATGGCTTCCAAAAGGAGGAATGTATAAATTAGTAGAATCATTAGAAAAATCTCTTATAAAACAAGGGGTAATAATACACAAAAATACTAAAGTAAAAAATATAATTAAAGAAAAAAATCATGTCAAAGGAATTACATTAATAAATGGTAAAAAATTATATTGTGACCAAATAATTTCTAATGTAGATTTACCTACAACGATGAATAAATTACTTGAAGATAAAAAATTCAAATCACCTAAAATGACGCCAGGAGTCATAACTTATTATTTGGGAATAAATAAAAAATTAGATAATTTGGAGCATCACAGCGTTTTTTTCCCACAAAATACAAAGTTTGCATATGAAGAAATAATGAAAAATAATAATATACCTGAAGATATTCCATTTTATATCTCTGTAGCATCCAATAATGATCCTTCATTAGCTCCAAAAAATAAATCAGGTGTATTCGTACTTATTCCTGTACCATTGAAAAATAAAGATTTTGCTTGGGATAAAATGAGTGAACATCTACTTAGTAAAGTCTTATTAAGATTAAGAAAACACAAAATTATAATCAACAAAGAAGATATTATAAGTAAAGAAACTATTTCTCCAAAAAAATGGAAAGATTTATTTGGTCTTCATATGGGTTCTGCTTTTGGTGCTTCACATAACCTATTTCAAGTTGGCCCATTCAGAAATTCAAATAAATCTAAAAAATATAAAAACTTATTTTTTGTTGGAGCATCCACAACACCAGGCACAGGGTTACCAATGTGCGTGCTAAGTGGAAAAATGGTTGCAGAAAGAGTATTACAAAATAATGAATAGTAAAATATATTGTAAAAATTATGGTTCAGGTCCAAAAAAATATGTAGGTATATCAGGTTGGGGAGGTAATAACAATACATATACCCCTATCATCAAATATCTTCCTAAAGATGTTTCTTTTACAAGTTTTGATATACAGGGATTTGGAAAATCAAAAGACCCTAAAAAATGGAATATACAAAATATTTGTCATGAGATAATTGCTGAATTAGGAATAAATGAAAAAACAAACTTAGTAGGTAATTGCACGGGTGGAGTTCTGGGTTTGGAAATTTCAAAATTACTTAATTATAAAGTTAATAAATTAGTGATGATTGATCCTTTTCTTTATACACCTTGGTATTTTCATCTTTTAGTAAATAAATATTTTGGTGAAAAAGCTTATATGGCAACTTTCGCATCAAAAGTAGGAAGATACATAAGTAATTTGTTGCTCAAATCAAAAAGAAATGAAGATACTAATTTAACTGAACATTTCGCAGAAATGAACCATAAAAATTCATATAGTTTTCTAAGAATGATGCATAATCACTCAGGATTGGAAATATATTCAGATCTAGACAATAATTTATCAATTATTCATGGTGATAAAACCTTTAAGGCTGTAAAACGCTCAATATCAAAGATAAAAAAACAAATAAAGCATACTGAAATATATGAAGTTAAAAATGCTGGGCATCTTCCTATTGAAGACCAACCTGAAATGGTAGCAAAGTTTATTTTTAATAAAAATGAATAATTTAGAATTTATAATAATAATAGTGTCATTTATTTTATACCTAATTCCTAC
>MDSY01108181.1_pt1 | contig 44299 bp, 21 predicted proteins | sample 811131 | NCBI WGS metagenome assembly MDSY01 (sample SAMN05326643, study PRJNA326480) | marine metagenome | isolation source: seawater | place: Atlantic Ocean: South West | collected 2010
CGCCCCCCCGTTGGACGACGCGTACTTCCGTCCCCGAGTTTCCTGTCGAATTGAATCTCGAGTTTCGACCCGTTCCCTTTTCTTGACCCCCTCCATCTCCTTCCGGTGCTTTACCCACGAAGTTTCCGCAATCTGTTTTTTCCCAGTTAATAAATTACTTTCGTCCTTGAAGCGTTTGTGTAGCGACTCAAAAGATAACGAGTTAATTGGAGTTCTTATTCGTACGGATGACTTCTTGATCCATTCCCGCGAGACTACCTGCGGTGTGAGGTTGAAAAAAACAACCCCCGACCGGGATTGAACCGGCCCTAAGTTTGCCACCCTGTCGGTTGTCTTTAGCTCTTTTTTACACACCCGTCGGTCGTCGGCTAACAAATCTTTTACGCTAAAGTTCGCCTCGCCCATCACTTTTTGAGTCAGTTTTGAGCCTCTCGCGACTCCTTGCGGTTTGCCATAGACTCCTCCTGTAACATCCGACCCGTAAGTATCCACCGTGTCATTGGACTCGCGTCTTTTCGTTTTACTATTCATGGCGACTACTAATCGCAACGAATTATTCTCGAGCGATACGTCGGACGGCAAAACAAACACAGGCGCTTTGTGTTTCGACAGCTCCCTGCGGTGGCGTTCGCGGAAATGCACGATAAATTGGTTGTTCTTGTTGGGGTCGGGGAAGCACCGCGACGTGTCTACAGTGACCCATTTGGTACGCTCGTTGTTAGTTTTTTTAATTTGGGTATCTGCGTTTTCATCGTTCTCTTCTTCTAATGGATTCGATTCCCCATCCTTTCCCTCCCCACTACCACCTACTCTTCTTCTGTGATAAAGCGTCAACGTCAGCGCATCGTTCACGTTCAGCCCCGCGGTGACCGCCCTTAAGTCGTCGATTTTCAACCGGCTTATTGCTAACTCAATAGGGCCGGAATCGGACTCATCGAGAACGCCGTCGTTGTACGAATAACGGATCGCTCGTTGTGCCTTCGCCTTTGCGGCTAAACGAAGCTTCAACCGGGACGCGAGGAGTAAGGAGACGTTTGGTCGTGTGGGTTGAGAACTGCTAGCACGGCCATCACGCCCTATATCGGTATCAATCTCATCGGAAACGACACCACCGGAGCCACCGCTCCGAGACGAGAGACACGCGCCCATGCGAATGAGAAAAGAGTTGAGCAACGAGGACTGAAAAGAAAAGTCTGCAAAATTTTCACAATGAATCGTTTTGTATCACAAAGCTATCGTCTCTCTCTTCCACCCCAAGAAATCCCTACCCTCCCGCACAGAACACATCCCCCTTCGTGGTCGCGATGACGAGGTGCGTGTCGTCGCCCGTGAATTTCTCGTGCACGAACGTGCTTTCCGCGATTTGCTGATCCTTCCCGACGACATTGTAATCAGTGAACGTCATGAGTTTCGCGTCCGGGGCGGTGGCCATTTTCACCGCTCGAAAGTTGAACAGAATCGAGTAGTTCTGGCAAGAGGCGACAATCCACCGCTCCTGCTTCCCCTGTTCCGTGACCCAGGTGAACTTCCCTTTCTGCAACGGAGCGCCGTTCGCTTTCAACGCGTCTTCTGGTTTCAGTTTCAGTAATCGAGGAGCCGCGATTGACGACCCGGCTTTGGTTTTGAATCCGTTGGTGAGCTCGCCAGTCTTGCCATCCTTCACCACCGTGTGCAGTAACACTAAACATGTAGACGTAGTGGCAAGGATCCACTTCCCATCGTAGGTCACATCAATATGAGTGATCGGGCTCCCCAGCCCCGGGAAGCTCGTCTTCGCCTGCCTCATTGACGAATCCCCGTATAACCGAATCTTCCCGTCATCACTACCCACCGCGATCGACCCGTCGCCAGTAGTGGCCATACACCGAAATTTCGTACCCCGGGCGAAGTCGTGCCCATCTTTGTACCCCAAGGTTGGGCTGGCTAACTCCTGCGCCACGCCTTTCGCAAGCCTAGCATCCCACCGCACCAGCCGGTTGTCGTCCAGCCCCAAAAACGTGTGATGGTTCGTTTCCATCTGGAGGATTTTGGAAGTAGAAGTCAGTCTTTTGAATGGGCAACAGTCGGGCGGATGTAGTGGGTGCAATCTTCGTATGGGGATGATGAGGAATTCCTCACGTGATGTGTTGAAAATCTCGAAACGGAGGTTGACGAACGAGCATGAAAAGGCGAGCAGGATTTTGTGGCGGGGTGTACGTACCTGGCTCGATTTCGTATCAGCGACTACATCAGACATGGGAATATTCACCCCGTCCTTTTGACACCCCCACTGCGAAATAATCTCGCCTCTTTCTAAATCCATCTGGTACAGCTTATCCTTCCGCCCAACATCAGGTGACAACAGAAACATGCTCTGCTCCGCGTTCGATAAGAACCCCTTGGTCGGCGTGATTTTCTTCCCCTCGAAATCCTTCAAGTTGATCCGCACGTCCGCGTTTTGTAAAGCCCCACCCGCTTGGTTGCGAAACACATCCACCGCGTTCCCTCTGATAAGAAAGCTGTTATCTAAAGCACCCATCTTCATATCTAACGCGTCGTCACCGGAAGTGGTGCGGATGGGGGTGGAGAAAGTTTTGGACTCGTCGTCGTCGCCGAAATCAGAATCTTCATCTTCAACATCGCCGTTATTCTGAGTATTTTTACCCAACGGACTCTTCGAAGATTGAAACCCTTTCGGTGTCTTGGCTTCGTTCGGCGGCGCCTCATCTGTGGTGTCCCACACTGTATCCAACGCGTCCTCACCGTTCGCCCACGCGGTGAAGTTCACCCCGAACACCTTCTCGCGGTTAGCGTCCGAGGCGCGGCAAGCGTGCGTGTTTTCGAAAAGCGCGTCTTTGTACTCGTCTAAAAATTTCGCGAACCCGGACTGGGTGTGGAACCGAACGGCAAAAACGCCAACCCCGGGGGCCAGGAAATCAACCCGCCGCGCAACGTTGTTACTCACCATGCGGCACTGCTCCGAGACCTCGAAGGAAGTTTCGTTGATCTGTTTTTTTGGGTTTGAGAGGGGAGGGGAGTGGGTCAGATTCAGATTGCAAAAACGAAAAAAGAGACGGCACTTTGGGGGGACGTAGATTGGATCTGGAGTCGCAGTCGGAGGGTGTCACTGTACGAGTGTCACTGGCAGTGTCCGTGGAAAAATACGTCGTGTGTGCTTGTGGAGATGATAATTCACGGTGTCTATGAATCGATACGCGTGAACAGCGCTCGTCCTCTACGTACGTCGAGTATCCACTGCGGTTTCTCATCATCGCCTTCGTCGAAAAGCTCGGGCGAAACGTTCGGGTGGAACAGCGCGTACGCGTCGTTTTCAAACTTGAACAGCTGGCCGCCGTTCGGGCTTTTTGGTTGCGTCTCGCCGGAAGCACCAGGCGCCGGGGGAGCTTCGGGAAGGGAAACCTTCTGGCCCATGGCGCACCGGGAGCGCGGTGCGAATTGAACCACAAGGCACTTAAAAACGCGGTTTCGCGTCCAAATAAATCCAGCCTGGCACATTTCCCGAAACGATGCATGCTTGCGAATCAAGATTTGAGGGTGCCTCTTCGACACATGTGTCACACAACCACATCGAGATGTGATCGTCACAAGCGCGCGCACCGCGATCCTCACTCTTGGAACGCGATGCCCCGCTCCAGCGTCCCTCTGGTGCGTACCACGGTGGCGGCGCTTTTCGTGGCGAGCTTCGTGTCGAGTGTCGCTGCGAACACGCATTCGACGGCGTCGGAAGTCACGGCTTCGGGGTATCGCCGTGGACGCGGTTTGTTACAAAATGACCCGGATGCCGGTGATTGCGTCGAAGCACAAGGCAGAGCATGTATCGCAGGCGGTTCGTGCTTTGGAATCGCGGACAGTTGCTGTCAGGGACAGGACAACAACCAGTTCGATCTCGGCGATCCAGAGTGTTGACCCGCGAACACTAGTGAAGCCGGGAGCTGTTTCTATCATTGTTTGACAAACCGGAATTTTGAACTCGGAGATGAAAAGTTAACAATCGCACAGTTACAAGGGTGCTGCTCCCCCGAAAGCGATCGTTTCGAAGCCGAAGTGACTGCGTTGGAATGTCTTGCCTTCACGAACGGCGACCACGGGGAAATAATGTGCGGAGAGGACGCCGAGTGTACCGCCGCGAAAGGCGATCTCACAGGACGTTTGCACTGCGTGACTAAACCTGAAATCGGTGAGTCGTACACGAATTGCGTCGCGATGTTTCGCGCCTCAACGCGAGCCAGTGCGTCGTGCATCACCGACGGGATGGGACAGAAACCTGAGTTCGCGGGATGCGTAGGGGTAAGGGTCGCGACGCAGGTTTGCGGCGACCGGGAATTCGACGCCCCCGATAATTACGAGAGTTGCGTGATGAACAAGTACGCGGAAGTTTCGTGCGCTTTAGCCAGTGCCAGTGACGAAGAAATCGATGTTGATGAATGCAAAACGGAAACGGTTGAGGTTTTGCCACCCGACGTGCGATGCACGATGGGGTTTTGCGAGGATTATAACGATCACGCCGACTGCGAAGACCAGAGTGACGAGTACGCGACGTGCGTCGCGGCGGCGAATACCGGCAGCCATGAAGCCCGTCACGTTTGTGGAACTGCGGACGGGCATCCCGTATTTTCCGCCGAGTACAACGCTTGTGTTTTGCAGAAGGTCGCGGAGTTTGCGATGCGCGATGCGCCCATACAATGTTTGGTTGATGAAGAGGGAGGTCCGCGACATCTGAATGAGGCGGGAGATCCGACCCGTGCGTATAAGGATTGCGTAGCGTTTATGCACGCGGCCGCGCGGTGCGGTTTGGAATTTGATGAGTTGAGTGATGGGTATAACGCGTGCGTCGCGGCGGCGACAGCGGTTCCGCCCGCGGTCGTGCGGTGCGCGTTCGATTTTGACCCAACAGTGGGAAACAACGACGATTACACGGCTTGCTTCGCAGCGGTTGATGGTTGCGCGGAGACGTACGCAAGTCGTACGACTGAGTCGTTTGTGGACTGCGTAGTCGGCACGGTTTACGGGATTCCCGTGACTCAGCGATGCGCCCTAGATCTAACACAAGAAGACATTGACGCGTGCGTCGTTGACAGTTTCGCCGCCACGCGATGCGCTTTTGCGTTCGCCGTTGGCACTGACGAGTACGCCAGCTGTGTGACCGCGTCGACTACGGATCCGGATAATTACCACCCCCCCACGCGATGCGCGTTGGATCCTGAAACTCCCCCGTTGGATGATGCCCTTAACCTTAACACTGAGTTCACAGACTGCGTAACGGCAGCGATCGAAGAAGTTTTGGAGGAGAGGGAGTATCAAGGTGACGACGGTACCGACGACGACGTCGACGACCCGACGGCGAAGACCGACGGTCCCGTTGACCCGGGCACTGAAACCGGCGACGACGGCGGGAACCAGATCCGCGAGGGCGATCATGAGTTGAATCCACGGGGGGTGGAGGCGGTGCCAGAGCCAGAGAATGAAGAAGAGACGGAAGAGACAGACACGACGGAAGAGACGGAGGAGCCGGCCGACGTTCGTAGCGGCGCGGACCTGCCCGACGCCACGTTGGGCGTGGAGGTAGTGAAGGTGAATGAGGGACCCGGAGAAAAATCAGATGACAATGAAAACACGTTCATGCGGTTTGTGAACAGTCCGTTGGGCATCGCGACGATAACAGTGGTCAGCGTGCTGGTAATCGGGGGGAGCGTCGCGGCGTTCGCGTATTTCAACGGGGGCGGTTTCGAGCTCACAAGAATGACCGGCGCGTGGAAGGGGACCAAAATCTCACCCGGCCCGGCTAATTTCGACGGAGACATAGAGATGGGTGGGAAGAAACAAGGCAGCAACCGGGCGTACGCCACCAACCTCTCCTTCAACCCGAAGAAAGCCCCGGCGGTTGAAGACACAGAAAAGAAGGGCAATCCAAATTCGAAAAAGCCCAAACCCAACCTTCACAAAAACAAAGTAGCGCCGGCACCGTACGGGAACCCGCTGGAAAATGCGCTCGGGGGGGCTAAAAAAGCGCCTCAGAAAACAAAAGTCTCGCCGTATGGCCCTGGGTTGGGGCCTAAGTTTGGCAAACCTGGGTTCACGCCGTGGACGCCGTCAGTCGAAACGCAGCAGAATGATTCGCTAGCGGGATTTTCGCAGGATTCTGTTAAAATTAGAAAATCTTTCAAGAAAGGGGGTAACGACGTGTAGTGATTATTGTATGAGTATTTAGTTAGATGTGTTATTGAGTGTATCTCTATTGACAGTTGCGTGTCTCGTGTTGGGGTCGCACGCACAAGGCGCTTGGGCGTGCGAACGTTGTGTTGCTATTGTTTTCGCTTTTTTGGATTGCTCTTTTCCCAAAATCCGAAGTCATTTTTATTCAAGAAATCTAGACCATCATTTGGCGAGTTATCCGTCGCGAAAATTCAAAAACTACTTCACAACGGCTTTTTCTCGAGCCTGCCGACTACACGCGGTGGCACGGTGACGCATTAGGTACGCGTTTCCACACCGCATCGAGTTCATCGCGATGGACGACTCGTTGATAAGCGAGGGCACGAAGGCGAGGTCGCGAGCGGCGGCGCAGCTTGATGGCGACGGGCGCGTAGCGAACACAACTAGAGTATCGGATGTGCCAATCGTAGCTGACGAAAACGCAACACCGCATCGTGTGTCCCGAACACGCGCGGACGGCGAGGCACGGTTGAGGGATTTGAACGCACGGGCGGAGAGCCTGGAACACGCGGCGCGAAGGTTGAAAGGTGGGTCGAAAAAACGCGAAGACGGGACATCGAAGGGGATGCCCGAGGATGATGCGCAATCCCAACAATCCTCGGCGCATTTAGAAAAGTGGCGCGCCATACAAACCTGGGCCAGTGTTGATAGCGTGGAAGCGAGTGGAGGATCATTGGGGGTGCGGAGGGGTGGAAATGTGCATGATAGTACTGCACGTGTCAGTCAGAACTCGTTACCCAACCTACCCGAAACGTTGTCGCCAATCACGCAGGTTGTCGGGACGCCAGCGCACGGGGTACGTCTCACCCAACACGGTGACGATGATTCCTTTCCCCAGATTCGGTTCGAATTCGACGACGACGATGGGCTTGATAATCTAGAAATCGACGCGGATATCAGCGCCACTGCCTCGAAGGAATCGCATCCAGAGTGGGCCACACCTGTGACTGTTGCGAATGCAGGACATACTGTTGAGACTGGAACTCATACGAATAACGTCCGGACATCCATCACGGCGACGACGGATAAGTTCCACAGTTTCCCAGTTCCCGAGTTATCAGCTGATGGAGCGAGGCGACAAAGTCAAGTGGGTACTAGTGGTACTATGGGTAGCGGTACTTCCGCCACCAACCCAAACAGCACTACTACGTACATAGAGCTCGAAGTAAGTCGCAGACGCGAACGCGAGGCTCGCGACGCTATCGATAAGATGGACCGGGCGATGGAGAAGCTGCGGGACGAACGAGACGTCGCGAGGGAAAGCGCCGCGAATGACAGAGCGGCGTTGGCGGCGTCTTCCCGGCGGGAAACGGACGCGGTGGAGGACCGTGACCGGGCTCAGGCACAGCTTAAAACTTTAAAGCAGCATCTCACGGACGCGAATGAAAAAATAGAAACCCTGGAGTTGACAAACCAGGCCCTCGAAAGCGGGCGCGCGAAACAGCTGGACGAGCTGAAACGAAAATTGAGTGATTTACGAAAACTCCACGACGAGGAAACCACCAAACATCAAACCGAGGCGGAGCACTTAAAGCGCGCTGCTGCTGCGTTAGCCGCGAACGCGTCTGAGGAGACGTCACGGTCAAGCCAGCTGGAAAAGCGGCTCGCGGTGACCAAGTATAGTCTTGAAAAAGTCGCAAACGCCGCCGGGTCGGAACTCGAAAAACTTAGGGAAGAAGTGGTGGTGTTGAAAGCGCGGCTCTCGGCGCAGCGGCTGAAGGATGGAGAGTTTGATGATATGAAAGCTGAATTGGCGGCATTACGGGAGACTGTCAAAGCGAGCGTCTCGGGCGTGGACGGCGCGGTCGCGCAAGGGCTCCGACGAGCGCACCTGGCGTTGGTGAGCGCGACGAGCGAAGGCGGACCGGGCAGTTGGGCTGATGTGGTGACCTCTGATGGTACCACAAACGCTACAAGCTCTCCCGACTTTGTGGACGCCTCCACCGCTACACAGATCGCACAGAAGTGTTACTCGCTGGCGGACGTTTTGGCGAACCGACTAGATGAAGCGAATGAGAAGGAGGCTGATTTGAACCGAAGGCTCGAGAGTTGCGAATTGTTCGAAGCCAGTGCTGATCAATTGCGAACAGAAATAAAAGCGGCTAACAAAGCCGCCGAAACCGCGGCGCGAGAAAAAGACAAATCCATCGCTGAGCTTAAATCCTACAAGAAACGAGCCGAGTCCGCTGAGCAGGCGATCGACGCTGCGTACACGGAAACAGCTAATGCGAATAAGAAAGCGAGGGTAGCTGAAGCGTCTAGAGATGCCGCGACGTCCGAGGCGAACAACCGCGCGGCGTTCGCAGAGTTGGAGCTGAAATCAGTTTGGAAGAAACTTAAAAGTTATGAGAATTTTGTTGCGGAGCTGCAGACGAGCTTGAAAGAGACTGAAAATAACTTGCAAGATGCTAAAGCGAACAGCTCAGAGTTACTCGCGAAACTCGTCGCCGCTTCGTCTGACGCGAAGACCTCATCTTCCACGGCATCACAAGCTGCGGCGGTCGCGGAGGCGATGCGGGTCGAGGTTGAGTCGGCTCGAACAGAAAGCGCGGAATTGTCGGAAAAGCTGCAAGTCGCTGAGACAGAGATTCGCGAATTGTCTGCGAACGTCGAAACCTTGACTGAATCATTGAATAGTTCCGAAGCCACGGTCGACGCACTCCGCGGCGAGCTTCAAATCGTGCAGGTGAAGTACAACGAAACACTGACTTCGCTTGATGCGAAAACAGAACGAGTCAAGGAGATGCGAAATTCTGTTGCCGACGGCGTGGCGAGGGAAGCCGAGCTTGTTACGAAAATCGAGCGCTACGAGCAAACAGTCACCAGTGCGGTGGCTGAAACGGAAGAGGCGCTGAGACGTGAAAGTAATGCCTTATCGCGTATTGCGGACTGCGAGCAAGCATTGACAAGCGCGGAAGCATCTCGAGACGACGCCGTGCAGAGGGTACAGCGACTTGAAGTATCGCACGCTGAGTCGGCTGAACGTAAGCAAGCGCTGGCCGTTACCGCCGAGCTCGAACTACTCCGACGACGCGAGACCAAAACGCGAAACGCGTTCGCGAACGTTTTATCCACGCTGGACGGGTGCGTCGCGGGGGCGTTTTCCAAGGTCACCGCGTCACCACTCGATGGTCTGGGGGGTTTGATGGATGCATCAAATGACACTTCAGATGACACGGAGCAGTTAGTCTCGGACTCGTTGACGGTTCCCGCATCGCCCGACTTCTCCGCGCTCACCCCCGCGTCCCTGGCGCCGCCTTTGGGGTGTACCCTGGACCACGGCGTGGCTTGCGTTGCTTCTCCCAGCTCTACAGCTGTGCGTTGCCTCCGCGATGAGTTGTCCGATGCATCGCCGGGACAACCCAGCACTTCAGGAGTTAATGAAGAGTTATCTCCCGATGTAGTGGCGTCCGCGGCGGAAGCCAGGGGTGCATGGGCGGCGAGGCAGCTGAAGGACCGAGTTTCTCATCTGGTCGCCGCGCGGGACAGCGCTATTGCCAGAGTTCAATTCATGCGCTCCCAAATGCAAGACATGAAGGCTTCCGTTGCGGAAACCGAACAGAGGTGTTCATCGAACGACGATCGCGTCAAAGAGGCGTTGGAAGTTGCGTCCAAAGCCAAGGTTGCTTCCGCCAAGGCGCATAAAAAAATGAAAGAACTGTCTAAGGAAGTTCTGCTCGCAGCAACGCATTCTGAATCCGAAATGCAACGACACAGAGAGACGTGCGACGCGTTGGTGGCTGCGTCCCAGTCCACGATCGATGACTTGGAGGCGCGCTCCAAGACCCTGGAGGAACGATTAGACGACGCGCAAAGTGCATCGGCGCAGGCGGCAAGTGAAGCGTTTGAAGCGGGGGCTGCGAGGCAAACAGCAGAGGACGAACGAGATATCGCAAACTCGAAGGTTGCGGAACTCGAGACGGAGGTGACCAAATTAAAATCCAATCTCACGGAAACGCAGGATAAATTCGAACACGAAACCGACCGACTTACCGCGCTGGCGCTTGAAGCGGAGGCGAAGGCGGAGGAGAGCATCAATGCGCGCGAGGGTATGGATGAGTTAGTCTCAAAGTTGCGCACAGATGCAAGCACCGCTGAAAAGAAATCACTTTCGCTCCAAGCCACCGTGAAAAAGGGCGTCGCGACTGTCAACGTTCTACTCGCGCAACGCGACGGCTTAAAATCGAAGCTTTTGCGAAACGCCACGACGGTGAGCAGAGCCTCTAGCCGAATCAACGCCGCGAGAGCGTCTCGCAGAGTGTCGCAACGCAAGCTTCGTTTGTCTGTTTCGAAGGACAAGGCTATGAGCAAACAGTTGGAGAAACTCACCGAAGCTTTCAACAGCGAGAAGGCGAGCAAAGTTTTGGTCAGCGGCGCGTTGGCCAAGGAGCGGGAAAGATTACGGGAGACTGTTAAGGCTATGACGGATGCGAAGGAAGCGCGTGATACCGCGGTGAGCCTTGAAAAGGAAGCGAAGGAGAATGCGCAAAGGAGCCAGGTGAGGTTGGAAAGGGCAAGAGAGCGCGCCGCCGTGGCTGCGAAGACGATGGAGTCACAAATCAAAAGTGCAGAAGCGTCTGCGAAAACAGCTCGCTCCGACGCCGCGTCCGCAATCGCCACCGCGAAAGCGGACGCGGCAAGAGCAAGACAGGTCGCGGAAAAGGCGACCGATTTGAAAACCAAATTCAAAACTGATTTATCCGCGGTTCATGCTGAGTTGTCGGAAACGAAACTGAAACTCGCCGCGGCGGAGGCGACGGCGGCGGCGGCGGCGGCGGCGGCGATGACCGCGCGTGGGGATTTAGAGTCATTGGGCAAACAGTCACAAACAGTTGATGCTGAAGCTGAGGGGTTACGTGATGCGTTACAGAAAGCGTTGCAAGCAAAGGAACTCGCGGAAAGGAAACTCACGGAAGACGTCGCCGCGTTGGAGCGGGACGTTCAATCCCTGAAAGCCAGGCATGAAGAGAAAACAGTTTCAGGAGCCCCTTGTTCGCCAACGCCCTCCGTTGACGCGGCGATAGCGCTTACGTCCATTGACTCTGCGAGTGACACCCTGGACGCTGACATTTCCATGGCGTTGTCTGAAGACGCTGAGACGTCACGAGAGGAGGAGCTTGAGTGTTTGCGAGTTGAGAGCGCGTCGCTTCGCGAGACCGCTGCGCAAAGTGCCAAAGCAGCCGAGGAGGCTATTGTCGAAAAGGAACAGATGGAGACTAGTCTGGCGGAAGCGATACAAGCGACCACGAGGCTTACGCAACGTGTCACCTCCCTGGAACACGCGTTAGTAGCCGCGAAGGAAGCCATCACGTGTTTCGAAGACCTATCCGCGCCTTACTTGTCTGACATTAACTTCGACGACGGTCTCGTCACCGGCGACGTAAGCAACACACAGCGCCTTCTGCTCTCGCCTTCTCCCCTCGGGCTGGGTGGTTTAGGCGGTGGCGGTGCGAGTGACGCACACGCCAGTTCCCCGGTCGCCACCAACCTCCTCGGCACGTCCCCCAGAGCAAACTCGAGGGATTCCTCGCGCCCTGGATCGCCTGCGCCGGAGCTGCACACCATCCACGAAGAAGGCTCGGTCGAGGCGTTGAAGCTGGAGCTCGTCGCTTTGGAGCAGACTTTGAAAGAAAGTTCTTTGAAACTCGCCAGGGCTGAGAAAGACCGACGCAAAGCGTTCGTCGCCGCTGAACAGCTGGCGAGCGAAGCGGAGGTGGCGGAGAGGAAAGCGGAGGTGGCTGAGCAGAAGGCATCCACTGCTGAGGCGAAGGCCAAGGGCGCTGAGGAAATCGCGACGCAAGCGCTTTCGCACGCCGAGAAGCTTGAAAACGACTTCAACTCGTCAAAGAACTCGGAAGCCGAGGTTTCGAAACAGATTACTGCGAGGGTTGAAGAGCTGCGCGTGTTACAGTCAGACCACGAGGCACTGAACGAGCGATGCGTCGCGCTTGAAGAGGATGTCGTGTCTGTGCAACTTGAGCTGAGTGAATCGAATTCAAAACTAAGTGAATCCAATCACAAGCTTGCTGACGTCAGTGACAAGCTCAACGTACTTGAACGAGCCGGTTCAACGTTGGAGGCGTCTAAGAGCTCTGAAACTCTTAAAGTAAACGCGAAACTGGAAACTTTGGAGTTTGAGTTACTCGAAAACCAGGCGAAGATGGCTGCTATGGAGACGGAGACGGAAACGACAGCAGCGGAATGGTCCGAAGCTTTATCCGCGATGGAACTCGAAAAGCGTTCGCTGGTTGCGACGATCGGAGATTTGAAAGCAAAGTTCGATGCTTTGACCGGCGAGAACGAAGCACTGTTGACTGAGAAGCTAGAGTTGCAGGATACCTTGTTCCCGGAGCACCCCGTGGTGCTTCAACTCAACGTAAACTCAACCGAAGAGATCGACGCTGAGATGGCGGCGGCGGCGGAGCGCGCTGTGTTTGCGGCGCGCGACGACGCCAACGCAGCTCGTGACGAAACGGATGCGTTACGTGACGAGGTTGTTGAGGTGTCTCACCAGCTTACGGATGCGGAACGCAGGCTGGAAACGGACCGAAAGCAACTGGAGTTGAAGCTTGAAACCAGCGAGTCAAAGCTTTCCGCCGCGAACGCAAAGTTTGTCGAGTTGTCCGACGCCTTGGAAACTGAAAAGGAAAAACTTTCAGAACAGGTTCGTTTTACCGAAACCGCGGAAGCTTCCGTTCGCGACTCGGTTTCCGCTGTTGGTGTCGAGATGCGAGCGACTGCTTATGTGCAGGCTGAGCTCAACTCAGTTCGAGGACAACTTCATTCGACGATCGAACAACTCGCCAAGGCTGAAGCGGCACGGGACGCGACGGACGCGAGTGACACCACAGACGAAACAGTTGTGAAACTCTCCGCGCTTCGCGAAGAGCTTACTGTGCGTCGCGTCCGGGAAGCCGAGCTTGAGACTGAAATTGCGCGACTGCGACACGCGCTTAGTGACACAGAGTCGCGGGTGTTCAAATTGGAGGCTGAGACTGAGGCGGTGGCGTCGACGGAGACAGTGCATCAAACTACTACCGAGGTGCTCGCCTCTGATACAAATTCTCTTCGTTTGTCCCTGTCCGAAGCCGAAGCGTCTGTCACGAACTTGCGCGCCGTGTTACTCGCGAAGGAGTTTGCGTTACGAGACGTGGAGCAACACGCGCTCGTGTGCGCTGAACAAGCCGAGGCCGCGACGCGCAGGGCGGAAGCGGCGGAACGAGCGACTGACGACGTCAAAGTGGTTGAGGTTAGGATCGTGGTGAACGACGAGAGCGAACACGACACTGAGCAGTCTGATGAGCACTCGGATACGATAGATGCCTTGGTGCGCGAACGCACTGCATCCTTCTCTTCTGTCGTGGAATCATGGCGCACCGCATGTTCCAGAAAACAAATCGAGATTGAAACCGTCACGAAGGCGTTACGGGATAAAACGGAACAGTTGGAAGAGTTACGAGTCAGCGCCGCGAACGGGTCGTCGATTCGAAAACAGTTGGAGGAGACACTGAAAATTTCTCAAAGCGACGTCGACACCGCGGTTAGCGCGTTATCACACGCGTTGCTGGAAGAAATTGAGACTGATGGTGGTACTGAAAATGACGTCACGACACGCGTTACGAAAAAGGCTCCTCTCGGTACTTTAGTCGAAGCCGCGACGAGTCGTTTGACCTTCCTGAAGTCCGCCGCTGAGACGCGAGAATCGGAAACTGATAAATTGATTGAGTTTGACAAGAAGAGTTCGTTAGCGGCGGATGCGGCGCTTTCCGCGGCGGACGCGCGGGCGTCTGATTTCGAACAAAGAATCGAAGCGTTACAAAAAGCGTTACGAACGTCCGAACGGGCACGCGACACCGCCTCCTCTAACATGCTCGTGATCACGGAAGCGCTCGGGGTTGCGAAGAGGGACATTGCCGAGTTAGAGGCGGAGACTGAAAAGTTACGAGGCGAAAACGAAAAGCTACAAGTTGCTGTTGAATCATCGCGACTCGCGTTGGCTCAAAAGCACAAATTCGACCAAGGCGGTCAATCCAAATTACTGATGCTCCAAGCCGAGTCCTCTGAACTAAGAGCCAAGGTTGAAAAGCGAAACAGAGAAGTTCGAGAACTGAACCAGATGCTGAAAGCCTGGGAAGCGATGCGACATTCGAAGGATCAGCAAATCGCGCAACTCGTGGAACGGTGTAAGAAGTTTGAGCAGGATTCGGCGGAGAAGGCGCGGGCGGTTGATTCGCTGCGACAGCGGGTTGGAAGGGAGCCGGGAAGTGGGACGCCCACGAGTCTAACCAGGTCAATGGGCTCAGGTGGTTTATCCGCTCGCGGTGATAAACCTTCTTCTGGATTTGTGTCATCCGCTCGGAGGTCGTTGAAAATTTCACCTGCCGGTACGGTTATTGACAAGGAAAACCCGAATTCTCCATCCGCGATGACTAACAAGTCATGCAATAAATCCGTATCCCCCGCCTCCGCATCGTTCGCGGCGTTTAAACGGGGAAGTTTGCCTCGGGCGGATAGCGTGCCGGGGTTTCGAGAACGGCTGGAACAGGTTACTAGGTAGATTGATAACGGTTGTGATAGAGACCAATTTTTAGGAAAAACGCTCGCTGGGGAATCATTCGAGCCGCTTCCCTTTTTCTTGGACACGTCGACGCATTTACTGCATGATCTGGCGTGTGCCTTCGCCAGACCGCTCGGGCGCGTCCTGTGCGACAAAAATGGAGTCAGAGGAGGGCGTGCCTCTCCGGCAGCGAGCGGCTGCGGCGGGCATCGCCGCGTGTGTCAGCGCGGTGGTTGTTAACCCGCTGGACGTGGTCAAGACGCGTTTACAGGCGCAAGGATTCCGGCACGCGGCGGCGACGGTTGATTCTGCAGGTGCCGGATTCTCAGGACGCACAAACGTTACCGGTGGCACTTCATCCGCCCCATCGTTGAAAAACCTAGCGTTCGCCACCGCGGGATGCCCCCCTACGTGCCCCACTAACGGCAATTTGAAACGACTGTGCGCTCCCGAGTGCGAGGTGTACACGAGCTCGATGGATGTGCTGAGAAAGATTGTCCGGCAAGAAGGTGTGAAAGCGTTGTTTCGAGGAACGTCAGCTGCATTGTTAGTCGCGGTCCCTACCGTGGGCATCTACCTACCCTGCTACGATTTAGGGAACGAGTACTTGCGAAGGGTATTGCAAGAGAGTAATTCGGATACGTTGCAAAAGTTGACACCAATTACCCCTATAGTAGCTGGCGGGGCATCTAGAACGCTAGCGGTGCTTTGCGTCGCGCCGTTGGATTTAGTGCGAACGCGAATACAAGCGGAACGACGAGTCGAGACTAAATACTCTATAGGTGCAGGGAAGTGGACAGCTTCCCAACCAACCGTATGGAGCAGTTTGAATCACGCGGCACGGGGGTGCGCGGTTGGGTGCGATGACTTACACGCCAGTTCCTCCCGAGGTTCTCTGAATTCAGTTGCCAACAATTTCAGCTACCGCACCTCCATTCGCAGGTTGTGGACCGGTACCGGCCCTACGTTAGCCAGGGACGTGCCGTACTCCGCTGCGTACTGGTTCACTGTGGAACACTTGCGATCGTTCGTCACGGGGCAAGTGGTTGACATGAAGAGTCGAGACGCGAGAGAAAATGACCACCTCCCAACGTACAAGGAAAAGTTGTTGATTAACTTTTTCAGCGGCGTCGTGGCTGGTGGGTTTGTCGCCGGTGCCACGACCCCTTTAGACGTGGTGAAAACAAGGGTCCAAATTCGAGACGTGCACGTGCCGATCGCGGACTTCGCGGGAGGCCTGAGCCATCAAAGTACCGTGCAAGGAGGAGTTATTAACTCAACAATAGGTCCCGAGCCTAAAAAAGCGAGCGGTCTGGTAGGCGAGTTAGTTCTCGTAGCTAAGCAAGGCGGGTGGCGTTCTTTGTTCGCGGGGTGGGCGCCTCGAGCCGCACGAGCAGGACCCACGTGTGGCATCGTCTTGGTGGCATACGAAATGGCGAAAACAGCGTAGTTATAGCACTTGAAGTATGATTCAAAGGATTTACGATAATTGATATCAGTCGACATTTTTTCTCAATATGCATTGTTAACCCTTCATCACTAACGTCTGACACTTCCCGTCGCACACCCCCGTACGCGTCGACGTCGATGACGAACGCGACCAGTTGTCGCTGTGCACATTTGTCGAGTTCTCGGTGTATCGTCGCGGGTTCGCGACGATTGATACGCCCACTTCCGAAGTGTCCTCGACCATCCCGACGCGCACGATGTTTCTCGGTCCGCCCGATCCGAGCAAAGCTAGAGGACACCGCGGACAACTCTTCTCGTTCTTCTGCAGACGAAGGCACACCATCCGTATCCGCCCCAATTACAGTGGATCTCTCGGATTTGACTTCCGATGAACTCGCGTGGCTCAACGAACGAGACGAGCTAAAGGTGTTAGTGCTCGGCAAAACAGGGGTGGGTAAAAGTTCGTTGGTGAATGCATTTGCAAACGCAAACTGCGCAATAGGCGACTTAGAAGTAGGCACCACCCAGGTGCTTTCGATAAGTAACGAGTTAATAGACCAGAACACAAAAGAAACTCATGACATATCAATAACAGACACCCCGGGATTCTTCGACGTGGAAGGACGGACCCCCGCGGGTGTGCTACGCGAACTCAGCGGAAAGGTACATGATTATCACGCCGTTATTTATAGTCACGTAGCGACGGATAAGCGCTTACGATTAGAAGATGAGCAGAGCGTTTCGTTCATCGTCCAGGCGCTTGGCACGGAAGTCACCCGACGCACAATACTCGCCCTAACCTTCGCGAACGAAATACGGAATGACGATTCGGAACGGGAAACGGTTGTGCAAACCAGAGGTACACAAGCGGGTGGGTTATTTCTCGACGCCGCCGAACGCGTGGCGGGGGTTTCGTGTGAGGGTATTCCTTTCGTGGCTTGCGGGGAATCGAATGACGAAACAGGTTGGGAAAATTGCCTGTGGGTGTCAGTCATCCGCCGCGCCAAGGCTGCGTCTGATGCGGCGAACAAACCGGCGTCCGATACCTACGACGCAACGGCCGCCGAGTTTGAAGTGGATTGGCGAGGACTTGAAGCGGCTGGCATTTCATTAGAAGGTGCACCCAAAAGACCCGCCCCACCGTTGGAGCTGGTGAACAAATACGTCACTCTCGCGGTAGGGGAGTACGTGAGCACGGACAACAAACACAAACGCTCCATCTTCACCGTGAAACAAAGAGGGATGCCCTCCGGGTTCGCGGCGACGATCGTGTTGGAGGTCAATGGATCCATTGAGGAAAACGAAAGAGACGAAAATATGGATGCTCAATTATACTTGCTCATGCCTGGCACGTCTCAAAACACGGTGATGAAAATGAACATGGGTTCTGTTCCGGTAGATGAATTGCCGATTCCAGAAGCTTTGAGAAGAGGTGGTGCGGAGGTTACGGTGGGGGGGTTGGGGGTGTCAGGAAGCGGGCCGGCGACGCTTTCGTTTGATACTAGCGACGGGTCGTTTTCCACGGCGACGGAGCGAATAAGTGTCAGCAGCATCGTGGAGATTGACTCTGGCACTGGGGACGCGGTTGTCATGAATCGAAGAACAGGGTAGATTGTAAGGGTATCTATTCAAGGTAGCAAATCTAGGGGTTTAGGTAGCACTGTGCCTACGTGAGTAGGCAGTTTGTGATGCATTATGTCGTTTCTGCGATCGAAATTTTTGTTCGTCCCCTGTCATTGAAAATTTCCATCATATCTTCACCCCCTCACGTCCCTTGGTCACCACAACTACCCTCCTGGTGACGCGCTTCTCACCGGTGCGATGTCCACGATAGGAGTGGCATCGCCGCGGGTGTTCAAGGCAGCCTGGGGACACGGAAAAAATGACAATTGTATGAGCAAACAGTCATCCCGAACATCTCATTTTCGGTGTCGCGTTCGAACCGGTGTGTTTGCGAAAGCTTCCGATGCTTCCACTGACTCCACTCGCAACGAATTAACAACCGAGCTTCTTCAAATCCTCGGCAAAGGCACCGAGGGCTCGGCAAGGATGGCGCGAACTGGTGACAGGAAACGTTTAGAACAACTCGTGGAGGAACTCGAGGCGTTGAATCCAACACCAGAGCCATTCGAAAATCCAGATTTGCTCTTAGAAGAATGGCAATTACTAAGCACGTTCCAACCGGGCACAGGAGACGTACAGTTCCTAGACCCACAAAGCTGGCAAAAGTATTTATTCGAATCAGGCCCATCCCCAGTTCAGTCGCTCGTGGTCGGTAACCAGACCGTGGACAACGTGCTCCAGGTGCTGGAAGATCCAAGAGAAAGTTTCGGGGATGCTAAAGCAATCAATGACGTTAAAAATAGAAACATAAATCCGAAGTGGCAAAACATCGTGGAGTTCGGCCCTGGTTTGAGTCTTGTGATCGAGGCGCAGATGGAGGGTATCCGGGATGCTAATTCGTTTTTCTATAGGTTCAGTGGGGGCTATTTCAACATCGAAAACGAGTGGGGCGGACCTGACGGGTTGAAAATTCCGTATCCGGTTCCGTTCGACTTGTTGGAAAAAGCGAGACCGGGGCAAACCAAAGGGTGGTTTAGCACGACGTACTTAGACGACACAATACGAATTAGCCGAGGGAATAAGGGCTCCGTGTTTGTGTTGAAACGACCACAGGATTACTGGCAGGTGAAGAAAGCTAGGGAAGGGAAGTGAAGTATTATTATCAAGCGTAAAGTTTACGTGTCAGTCTTTCCGTAGACTAGATATCTCTGAGGTGTCTTGCTTTCTTTCGTTCTTTGACTACGTAACCTACTAGTACTTCCGTCTGCTCGCGTCTTTCTCGTCCCATGCGGGCCATCCTCCGGCGTGTGATGCCATGCACTCTTTGAGGGTGTCTGTGCCGCCAGGGGAGGAAGTTTGCGTCGGCGTAGGTGTTCCTTTTGAGGAAATACTAGTCAGTTTCGGCTTGCACCAAGAGCCGTCCTCGCAAAACACGCACAGGTTTTCAACCGGTCTGTCTATGACTACTAGCCTTGCGTGCACGGGCTTCGTTTCGAACCCTGGGTAATCGGTGAACAGTAACAGTAGGACGTGACGTTCGGTTGGGTCAGCGCCTTTGGCGAGACTTTCGTGTTGAGGTTCGGCTTCACGGAAGTGTTGCTCTTCAAAGGAAACCTCTTCGTCGCTTTCCTCGGTGTCACCAAAACTCGGAGTTTCCGAAGTGCTGGAAGTCCACTCGCTGCCACTTCTCTCCGCGGCGCGTTCCGTTGTTATTCCGGCGATATCAATGCTGTTGCCGTAGGGCGTATAACACCCGCCCGACGAGCGTCCATTCCGCGGTCTCGAAGCAGGACGACCCATGGAGTGCGAGGGAAAGTGAAGTCGTGGCTTTTGAGCAAATGATTTTGAGACATTTTTTGCATATTGTCAAGAACCCTGTGCTTCATTCGCGCCCTCGCTCTCGGCGCGTGTCGAACGCGCCATCGCCCTTTGCGATGGCGTCGCAAACGCGTTTAGGGGAGTACCGGCGGCACGTACAGAGCCGGTACGCCCCGGTGGTGTGCGCGGTTTCGACGGATGACGCGGACAAAGCGTGTTCAACCTCCGGCCATCGCTTCGTAGATCTGCTTCGACCGTTCCAACACGTCCACGGCATTAACGTCCCTATTGCGCACAACCCTGGAGAAACCCCGCCGTATACGTTGAGCGAGTTTCAGGTAAGGTTTTGCAGTCTCAACGAGTGCAGACGGGTTACGCATGAACAAGCAGAGGTGTATGTTAAACGAGCGTTTGACCCGTGGGACCGATGTGATGATGAGGGGCTGGCGAAAACTATGGCAAAAATTCCGAATGAGATTGGACAGATTGTCGCCATTGCGAAAGCGGGCGACGATACCGCAATCGGCGACGGTCTGACGACTCAGGAAAAGCAAGCCATCGCGGCCAGCGCTGGCGAATTCGAAATCGACCAACCGAACTTGTGGACCATTCCATGGTTCGACACGTTCGTGGAGCGAACGAAACGCACGACGAATTTCTCAGAGTTTGACACGACCGACCACCCTAAAGCGATGCTGTTTGTGAGTTCATTTACTCGTTCAGGTGACCCTAACTCAGCCCAACTGCTCATACAAAGCCTAGAAAACCTATCTGCGCCTTATTACCAGAACCCCAAGTCCTACCCTCCCTTGGTTCGATCCGAGGCTGCGGACCCCGATGTTGTGAAACACTTCATCGTGCTTGTCGAGAATGGGGAAATTATTATACCCGAAACTTTATCGAAATTAAATGAAGCGTTCGGCGATGGCAACGTTACGATACTCCCAATTAACTCGGGAAGGCCGGAGGGAAGCGCGGCGATTGATATTTGGAGCAGTGGTAGGGAAGCTGCGGTATGTGGCGATTCAACGGGAGTAATTAACTCAGAAACGACGAGTAATCCTTCCCCAACTCACTCCGACGCAGACGTTGCGACACACAAACAGTTTGTTGAAACGTTCACGACGAAACATTTGCTCCCTCATTTGGAAAAAAAGCTCACCGCGTTGAACCAGAACATCAGTAACACTCGCAAAGGCCTAAAAAACCAGCTGAAGACGTTCTGGGGCCGGTCGGTTGGGTCTGGTGTCTCTCTTAACTCGACGTTTGGGGGTTTAATTGGGGGGACCGGTGGCGGAAGTTCGGGAAATCTATCATCGCAAGACGTTGGAAAAAGCAACGGCGACTCCGGGTATTCCTTCAGGTCGCCTGAAAGCGAGATTCGCTTAGCCGCGGATCTTGCGTTTTCTCTGTTTGACCACGAGCTGAGTGCGTCGCATTTGAAGCTATTGCAATCCGATTACAAGGCGGACAAAGCTTGGCGACGGTTGGGAAGCACGCACGAATCCTTAGCGCAAGCGTTGGCGCTGCAAGGCGGAGGCGTTTCTAGTGCAGGAAATGACTCAATCGGAAAAGATCTACGCCGCGAAATCGACTTGATCTTTGAAGCCGCGGCGGGGGCGCATGGTAAGGCGGTCGTAGATGGCGATGCCGACGCATGGAGGCACGAGAAGTGCGCGTGGACCACACGAGCGTTGTTGTCGCACGCTGTGTTTTTATCTGCGACTGGAGCTCACCGAGACGCCGCGGCTCCGTTGACGAAAGCGAGCGGCGAAGAATCGCAATCGCATTTCGCGGCAGCTGGTTTCCTGGAAGCCGCTTCGGTTTCGTTTTTAAAAGGAAGTTCTGGAAAGAGTTTAGCTCGGAAGTTCGCCATGCACGCGGTGCTTGCCGGGCACAGGTACGCACAAGGGGGGCTACGGGCACACGCGGTGCGGTGCTACGCCATGGCGCTGCCTGCGTACCGGTATGTTGACGGGTCGCTTACGAGTTTACGTGCGGCTTGTGCTTCTTCTGATCGCGTCAAAGGAGGAGACTCTTCCGTCTCAGGCAACTCTTCCACAAGTACCTCCTCTACTTCTTTCGACGCTGCCGATAAACACGCGTCTCACTGGCACGTCGAGTCGTCCGTCAAGACCCCATGGTCCCGCGCCAGGGAACATTTACACTTCGCGCTCGGCCGTCAAATCGCAAAGTGCGGGGGGTTACCAACGAGCGAGCTACACTTCAAAAGATTACTCCAATGCGTGGATCAAAACACCTCGGAGGTCAACCAAGCCACGTATCTCCAAGAGTATATGTTGCTTTCAAGGGAGAGCAAGACGGGTTATGCAGGTGTTTCAGATCATACACAGGGTGATGGTTCACCCCATGGTGACGGTTCACGTTCTGAAGACGGTGACCACGCGATGCCCCTTCCAGAGATCGACGTCGGCGACGTCGCGGTTCGGCTTCGGGAAAGCGCGAACGTCGGGACTTCCGAAAATCTCGAACGCGCGATTTCAGGTTTGAACGGTACGGGTATGGGCAATCAGTCTGACGATGAGGCTCTTTTGAGTTCTCCTTCAAATCCATCCAACCCTACATGCATCCCCCCATGCGCTACTTGGAGTGACTCCCAGTGGCGAGTGTTAGAAGGCGATGGTGTAATCCCTCCCGGGTTGCAATCCACTATCGGCGCGACGTGGTTGGATAAACCCAAGCAGAAAGGATCCGAGCAGGTTCAAGTCTGCGCCGCGGGTGAGTTTATATCACTTTTCGTGACGGTTCGGAATCCGCTTAAGGTTCCGCTGGTGGTGCGTGATGTTTCGCTTGTGTGTTCTTTCTTTGGAACAGATACTCCCGAGAATGACACGCACGAGGGTGACGTTGCGACTCCCGGGGTGACCAAAACATTAGCCCCGATTGAGAGTAAAATGTTTACGTTAACCTGTGTTCCTAGACGCTCAGGTTCGTTACGCGTGAAGGGGATCGGTTGGAGTCTTGGAGATGCTGATTGTGCTCCGGGCGTTTCGAAGCGCGGGTACCGCGCTTTTGACGTTCGCGCACCTTTAACTAGACGGGGCAAGGACGGCGTGAGTTGGATCAGAGACGTTCCGGTTGAGAAACGGTTGACGTTCGCGGTGACGCCGGCGATGCCCCGGTTAGCGGTGAGTCTTGAAAATGTCCCGTCATCGATGCCCGCGGGCAGTATAGCGATAGTCACTCTGCGTGTTCGGAACATAGGTATACAGTCTACGCAGTCTACGCCAACCTCGGCGCTTCGCGTTCGGGTTAGGGCGCCCGGCAACGGCGCAGTGACGCCAAAATATCCAGACCAAATAGGTCTACAAAGCAACGACTCAGGAAACGACGGTTTGATCTTCCAGCCCCCAACGTGGAGTGAGATAAAACCTGGTGACGAGGTTACTTGTGAGCTGCTTCTTCGACCATCCACTACAGGATTTCAAAATCTGCCCTTCGTTGTGTGTTACGAGCCTCCCGAACCAGCGCCTGCGACGATGCGGTATCGGATTTCACAATTGGCGTCCGGGGTAAGTGTTTCGCCCAGTTTAGACGTTGTTGCGAAAGTCAGCAACTTTGTGTCTAATCCAGCCGCGAAGTTGGTTCGAATTGGTATTCGAAACGTCAGTGATGATTCGGGTTCTGAGTTTAAAGTAAAAGCAGTCCGACTGATTGGTCATACAGATGGGAGTGGAACGAGTGAAGCGCATGACAACTCAGTCCGCCTTAGGTCGCTGGTCCCAAATAAAAGCGCTCCAATAATTTCACAAAGCAAACGTCGGGACGCCGTGTTGGTCGCCGAGCCCTTTGGGAAATTACATTCGGAGGATAACTCGCAAATAACGTTTGAAGATAGTTCTGATACCTTGCTCCGTTCATGTCAATTGGGGGTTACGAAAACCGTTCCGAAGGATTTACCCACCGGCGGATTGTCCGACGTCTTGGCGAGCAGAGATTTGGTAATCGAGTGGGAGCGTATTTCTAAAAGCGACGGAAAGGTTGTTTCAGGCGCGCACGTTGTACGAGACCTGGGGGTTACGAAAACGCCGTATGCGCAGTTAGCGGGGAGAGGTCCCGCGGTGGGGGTGAAGCAAGTGGTGGAACAACTGACTGCGTTGGAGAGGTTGCGACTAACTCGGGACCAAGTGAGGTGGACGCTTGAGGGACCGTGTTTTGCAAACTTTAGTTCCAAAAATGCACGCTCCGTCGTCGTCCAGTTGAAATTCACCGTGTTCAACCCTTCGAGTTGTTCGGTCAAAGTCACGTTTGAAGCTTTGAGTAGCGGTATTGATAGGAATGATAATTCAAATGCAACCGTGAACCACCACGGTTGGAGCGCTTCAGGCGTGACTGACCAAGCCAGCGGGCAAACAGTCGCGGGAACGAAAACGCTGGTTGGTTTGCCGTTGAAAGGGCCGGGTGTGCAGTCGTCGCCCGTTACGGGTGTTGCGAATTGCGTAGGTGTTACACCCTATACGACCAATACACAGCCACTGAACGTGTTGACTCCCGGGCGTGCGTGGGTTTGGCACGGGCCGGTTCGCGTAACGGTCACTGTGCCACCCGGGCAAAGTGAAACAATCTGTGTATCAGTCGCGGCTTTCGCCGCGGGTGTTTTTTCACTCGACGCGTATCGTTTGGTTTCTGAGTTAATAGACCCTACTAACACTACCAACGCACCCACCGTGTTACTGCCCTACCACGCCAGTGACTCGCCATTCGTGTTGACAGTTACTTAATTTTGTGGAATGAAAAGAGTATAACCTTTGGGAGACTGGATTCACAAATAAAAATTAAATAAAAAATCTCGTCTATGCTTTGAGGAGCCCAAACTTCCGGAGCCCTTCCAGGATGCCAAGCGCTTCGTGCTCTTTGGCGATGAACAACCTGCCATCTTCATCATCACTTTTCTGACTATTTGCCCACTGCACTAGCGCGGGTTGCGCGTTTCCAACCACGATCGCTCTGATTTTTCCTCCGAGCATTAATATATCGTTGCCGCTATCGCCGCACGCGACGCATCTTTCTAATTCGATGCCATACGCTTTCCGCACATACTCCAGGCTTTCCAACTTGCCAGCTTGGTTGCTCACGACATCAACGTATTGCCAACCTCCCGTCCCACTCGCAATCACTTTAGGCGTTACGGATGGGGTAGAGGCGTTACATGATTTGTGCAGGGAGTCCATGACTTTCTCGACGAACTCATCTTTCACGCCTAGCGTAATTTTGTGCTCTGTGAATTCGTCGCTCGGACGTAAGTGAGCATTGTCTGAGCCTATAGTTTTTATGGCATCCTCCGCCGCACGTAACACCACGTCGAAACTCCAGTCTTTGTCTAAATTCTCTGTCCAGTCGCGGTCTTCGATCCAGTTGCTCAGTTCGGATGAGTCTTTGTCTTTTGGCAACAACGTCTCCAGAATAGTTTCAATCAAGTTCGGTTCTCTCTTATCTACTCTATTGTAGATTTTCGTGCCCACGGCGCATATCAGGGCATCAGGCGGATGCATCACCTCCGCACCCTTGTCCACAATCAGCTCACAGAACGACTCTAACGTGCGTCCGGTGCTGTACACCAGGGTAGACCCAGTCGGAAAGCTCGTGCCATCCCGCCACACATCCGTAAACTGTCTCGTTTTCCAATCATCGCCAACCATGGTGCCGTCCAAATCGGAAACCACCATCACGGGTTCGGTAGTGGGTGCCGCGCAGGTGGGTGTTACACGCGTTCGGGATCGGACGGTGCGGTTATCCCGTGTAACACCCACATGGACGCGAACCGACTCGGGGCGGGACATCGCACGCATCGCGTGCGGTCGTGCACCTAGTTGTGTTCATCAGGTGCCAACGTATTTTTGGAAAACGACGAAAATTGACACACCTAAAATCAAGTCAACCACTCCTTCCTCTCATCGACGTGTGGTGCGCACACTCCCGCCCGCTCGGCGGGTGTGTGCATCTTTTGGGGCGGCATGGATCGCCCCGTTAGTGTGACGTGTGTCCGGCGATGCGCTGAGGAGTGGAAGGGCGGTTTGGATCTTTTGTCGAGCTACGAAGTCCCGTGTAAATTTCAATCGTAGTGCGAGGAGGCTACGAATTGGATCACTTCGCGTGCGGTTTCTGGAGATTCAAGATTTGCAGAACACAGCAGACACGTCCGTCTCAAAACCGTTATCATCCGGAGGGATGCTTCTCGGCGTGCGACGAAAGCAGACATCGCGATGGACGGAAACTGAAACTTCAGCAGCAGTCGGTGGAAAATCACAACGCAAACAGTACCGCTTCCTTCCCGCCATCGCGGCCGCGCCGGGACCGAATGGCCCCGATCGCCACGGCAACTCCAGAAACGGACTCGCAGAGTTGGTGGTCATGGCGAGACCGTTACACGTGGAGGGTAGTTGGGTAAGTAGTCTCAACAAACGGAATATGCAAATGGTCACTTGTCTCGACGATGATACGCTTCAACAATGGTTACCCACTGGTGCTGAAGCAGAAGTCGTGTTGGTAAACCGAGTAACGAATTTCCACCTCGGGTTAAGCGCGAACCGGTGGCTGAAAATCCGGATGCGGGAAATAGCGGACGGGGTGGGGGGGATGGGTGGTTTTGAAAGGAATTTTGAGGAGGGGGGTGGCGCGGCGGATGCATGCAATCCTGCAATCAACGCAACAGAGTCAACAAAATATTTCTCGGATTTCTTTCGAGACACCAGTTTATTGTTCGACCAAACAGCTCCCCCCAGCGACCCGCCAATCGGCGCCTCCTACGAATTCGAACACTGGGTCGCAGGCGGCAACATCGGGGTTTTGGGGCAAGTAACAGGGTACGAGTAAGGTTAGTAAGAATATATGAAATAGTGCATATGATCAAGAAGTGTGTATCTGTAAAAATATAATCTATCACCATTGAAACGGCTTGACCAACTGCCCCACCGCCTTCCCCGCCGAAAGCTCCCACTCCTCCGAGTAGTTCATAATCAAACACCCCCTTTCCCCCCCAAAATCGTTAAACGTAAACGTAGTCCGCCCTTTAAGGTCTATTTTAGGGCGCCACGGAAGGTTCAACGAACCAACCATGCGCCACGACGCGCGGACTTTATTTATTTTATTATTTTTCTCATCAACTAATCCGCAATCGTACAACTTGATATTGCTTTCTTTCACCAATAGTTTCAACACGGGTTGTAGGTTTTTCAAGTTCCTTTCGAACTTATCTAGCCCTGCAAAGCTCAACGTGGGATCCGTAAAAGTACAGAACAGGTCGTACATTTCGGGGTTTATGTAGCCGGTCCAGAGATACTTCGCGTCGGTGAATTCTTTTTCAATACCGATAGCTAATGATTCGGGAGTTCGGGGGGTTGTTGGGTAGGGGCGTGCGTCACGTCGTTCCTTGCGTGTCGCTTCGTTGTTCGTGTCGGCATCCTTTACAGCCCCGAACGCGTTCATGATGGACGTTAAGCCGGAAACCAAGGTCTTCACCGCGCCGGAAGATTCGCTGTACTTGGAGTAGGACTGTTCGTCGGTGTCGTCATCTGATTTGCTTTCCGTGTCGTTTGCCGCAGTTCCTTCGACTTGCTTTCCAGCTCGACACAGGCTTCGATTTGATACTGGTTTGAACCTTCGACTGTGACGTAAATGAACGGTCGCCACGGGCACAGCCGTCCACGCCAGGGTCGACGCCATATCGCGCGGAGGACAATGACGTCATTGGCCATATTAATCATTTCGGTTCCGTGATTTTCCGGGACGAGTTTTCCGAGACGAATCTAACAACGACTCAGATGGTCGCGCCACAAACTCATGCGCATCTTCACGCACATCTCGACGCACGTTCTTCTCCACTCATAAGCCATGCTGCAACGAGGCACGAACATCCAGGTACGCTCGTCCGCGACATTCCTGCCTGAAGCACCGCTTGTTGCGGTCTTCCCTTCCCATAAAAATATATAATTTGAGCTGATGGAGATCTGACCCACCTCACATTCACAGGGCAACAGCTACACCACCCCCGGCGGCAGCAACTCCAACCAAGGCACCAGTTACTACTAAAACCACACAAACGGGTCGAAGTATTACAAGAACGATTCCGGGACGAGCGCGTACTACTCCTCTAGATGGTCTAAGCACGTCTCAGCGCCTATGAAGTAGATGACATCGGAAGAGACGAAAGAAAGGCGTTCGTTTTTTTGCGATGGACTTTTGAAGCGAAATCGGTGCAGAAGGTATATCCTAGTTTAGATGTTTTGACCTGTTCAGTCTTCCTGCAAGCTTCTCGTCGCAGTATGCGAAAGGCGAAGAGAGACAAGCAGAGAAAAGAATATCGGTAGGTTATCAGAGCCAAAGAAAATTTTGCAAGTCCCCAGAGGTTTTCGCTTGGACGTCCCATGGCGACGGTGAAAGCGGACAACTCATTGGGCTAAAACCTCTGACGACATGCTACAGGGTCGTTTGCTCTGATCGTGTTACTATTTTCATTTCTCATCTTAGGCTGTCTTCGCATTATTTGCGTTGAGCAGGGTGCAAAAAGAATGACAACTTCATCAGCAAGACTAGGAAATACATTCCGCGCTCAGGAGCTGCGGAAGGTATCCGTCGCGCGAAGTTTCCCGGGTTCTTTATCTATGGAAGGTATTGACTCGCGTTGGTTTTCGTTGTGTTTACGTACTTGGCACCCTGCTCGTTTCATTGATTCTATTCCTTCGTTGAATTGCTTGTGCGCTACGCATATGCTTCACACCAGTGAATATTTGCATGTAGGCCTGGTCTTTGCCCAGGGAGTAGTCACGATACCTCTGTTGCTCTGTACACCTCGGGTGACATGCTTATTTTGGTGTTAGCTGTGAAACATCTGCCTAAGGCCAAGCAAATCAACAAAGAAACAAACATGACTTAATGGTGCAGTGCTTCGAGTACATCGGCAACCAATCATCAACGCAAGAAAAACTTCTTGTAGTTACTGATCTCTTCAAATGTCACACAGCGAAAACGCTTCGAACAAAAAACTCGAGACGTGAAAAAAAAAAAACGAAAGGTACCAAATCTATGCCCTAAACAACGAAACATCCTAAACCTAAAGCTCCCCTTTCCCCCTATCCACCACGATTTTCTTGTTCCCCAAACGATCGAACCACCGACGCTTCGCGGAAACTTTCGACTCGCTTTTAGAATTTTTGTTTAATCTTTTGTTTGCATCGTCATCGTCGTTCGAAGTCACACCAGTCTGACTTTTATGACTGTCAACACTGTCTTCCCGACTCTCTGTTGTCGCCTCCTCAAGCACCTCCACTCTTCCATCATAATGCGCCCGCACCACCCCACCCTCACATGTCCACGCTGCGGAATTCCCTAAATAAGCAGACGAGATGCCGACGTCGATGAGGTGAAGCTTTCCACCGCACCGAGTGGTCATCCCGCTCAACTGAATCGTGTGTCCTATCACCATACGATTCGCGTTTGTAAGTTTCAGGATTGCGTCGAGTTCGTCACATGCGTTTCCCTCCATAGCACCATCCCAGGTGTCGCTCCAGAACCGGTTCCACACGGGCGAGTCGTTGTCGAACAGCTTGTGTGTGGCTAAGAAATAGGACTGCTTCTCGGGCGTCTTGAAGTCGGACACTTTCGCGATGGCTTCGGTTGCGGCTTGATTCACGCCTTCCACCGAGTTTCCATGATTCTCTAAATGATTCAACCGCACACCAGCGTGCGCAAATAGCGTAGCACACGCACCATCACCCGCAACATGCAACAACGGTCTATTACCCCTCACCTCGTCCCCTATGGATTCGCCCGGCGAAAACGTTTTTTTCCACGCCATTTGGCCGGCTTGCCAATACGCCCTCAATCCATACCCCGTGCCCATCTCTTGCCCCCCTAAATTCTTCGCCTCCAAACTTTCCTTCCCCAACTTACTGATTTCTTCCCGCGCCACGTACCGGAAGTCGTGCTGCAGCTGCATGAGCTCGTGGTTGCCGAGCAGAACGGTGACAGGTTGCTTTGAGGTACCATTGGACGATCCAACTCGAGCGCCATCTGACTCCATCGAATCCTCCTTCAGCTTCATGAATAGTTTGATGATGTCGATGGAGTGTTCGCCCCGGTCCACGATATCGCCGGTCTGCACTAAAGTGGTTTCCGATCCGGCGGTCCAGGATTCGCCATCGGTGGATATGCTGGCTAGTTTTAACGACTGTTTGGTGAACCGTAAATCGCCGTGCAAGTCGGGAAGAGCGACTAGACGTTTACCAGGCGAAGTGTTTGGCTCGCACGCGGTTTTCAATGGGTACGCCAAGAAACACGCGATGGCGAGGACGACCACTACACCGTATCGCGGATACCCATCGCACTGTGACGTGCGCATCGTGCTGACAATATCACACCTGTGATCCAAGGCCGACCTGCGCCTTCCCCTGGTCCGACCAGGCGCCAGGCACGCGACCACGGCGCACGTGATTTGTACCGAGTCCTCAGTTCGAGCTCGTTGACGTGATTTTTTGCCCGTCGATCAAAAATCGTATGGGCTTTTAGTATCAGGGCACCGAGGGCACCTGCAGTCAAAACCTGATCCGATCGTCGCACTTTGCGTCACACCAACACGAAAACGAACATGCAGCGCATCATGCAATCCGGCGCTAACGCCGTGCGCACCGCGGTGGTGAACCGCGCCGCGCTTCCCGTGTCGCAGGTGCGTGACTGACGGACTAAAGGGCACATGACATACATCGACGTTGGTTTTTTCAGAACACAGATGATTCGCGTTGCCCGTGCTTCCCATTGTATGCCTGTGCGGGTGTGAAGAGATGCGTCGAGGAGCGACGACACGTGCGGCTATGTGTGTGATACGCGTACAGCTCGCGCGGGTCGGCGTTTGTCACTCTCGCCTCCACCGCGACATCGTTCTGTGATACCCCGATCGACCGAATCACGCCCCGCAAAAACAAAAACCTCCACGTCGATTTTTTTTTCAGAAAGTTTATCAATTCTAACCATCCATCGCATCTCCAACAATCCTTCACAACAGCTCGCCGTCTCCGCGTTCGCGGTCCCTTCCGCGTGGCGCATGTACGGCGCCGGTTTTCTTGACAAATCTGAAGTTACCGACAGAGTCGTCTCAGTGGTGAAGAACTTCAACAAGGTGGATCCTGCCAAGGTCGGGCCGACGTCCGTTTTCGCGTCCGATCTTGGGTTAGATTCCCTGGACACGGTGGAAGTGGTGATGGCCATGGAAGAGGAGTTCGCGGTGGAGATCCCCGATGCGGAGGCGGACAAGATCACCTCGGTCGCAGAAGCGGTGGAGTACCTTGCCGCGAACCCGGACGCGAAGTAAGTTGGAGTGATTGACGACGCATGAGGAAAAGCATGCAAAATGCAATAACTCGACGCAACGACTTAACTCGAAGCAAAGACGGCAAACTCGTGTACAACAACTAATACTTCTTCGTTAAACAATTTGTGTTACTATGGCATTGCTACTAGTATAGTGTGCCTTATTACCTCATACATAACCCTTATAGATACCCTCCATACTTCTTAAAAAATAACACGTCAATAAACCCGACTTGATCCAGGTTCATTTATTCTTTCGAACATCAAGCCTTTTAACACGTCGAGAATGATACGTGACTCAGTATTCCGAGTAGCTACTTAATCAAGGTACATGCTTTTCGGCGTCTCCGTCGCGGGTAGCTCTAGACTCGAGAACAGTATGAGCAGTCGCCGCTCACCGGGCACCGCCCACACGAACCCCAGCTCCGCCCCCCCGGTGAGTTGCCCCCCCCGGCCGTCTAACAGCAACAACTCGCCGTCGACCCAGTTGCGTTCCGCGAAACCTGGTTTGGCGACCCGTCCCTGGCCTTTGTACCGGGTCACCACCCCAAGCTCCTCGGGGTAAGAGAAGCTACTGTCCAACTTGTCACTGCTCCCGATTTTCGCTCTGAACGACGCCGCCCCAGCCGGTACGTTCGCGTCGCCAGTCAATTTAACCGCAGTAACGCAGTCGTCTCCCATGCACGCCTCGTCACCCCACCGACCTCGGACTAACCGCAGCACTTCAGGCCCGTGCGGTCCGAATGCGCCGAGATACAGCCGGTCGAAAGGGTCGTTGGAAGATCGGTTCGCGACTGTCGGCGGAATCCGCGTGAACCGCGCTTTCATGGGTAACGGCAGCGCGTCGGAATCCCCGCCGAGCGCCTCAATCAGCGCAGACGCGGCATCCTCCGTGGAGCGCTGCTCATCCTCAGAGACCTCGTCGCTCTCCGAATCAATAGACGCGAAACTCTTAGGCGAGATGAACCCCCGCGGGACTTCGGGGGCTTTGGATGAGGAACCGGAAGTGGACGCTTCAGAATCATCATCATCGGTCTCTGACGCGTTCTTCCCCTCGCCATCCTCGTCATCTTCATCCACAGAACCTGACACCAATCTCTCGAAGAACCGCTCGCCTTTTGATTTTTCCTTACCCTTGTCAGAGACACCGAAAACGTTCGCGGCCGAGTTCGGGGAGAACCGCATCGCCGAGGCGTTGGAGTCAAGGGAGGTTTCGTCAAAATTCTTCGACCGAGCAGAGTCGCTGTCCACGTCAGAATCGTCCTCTGACTGTTTGCCAATACGGGTACTGGGATCCCTCAGCGGCACGTCCAGGTCGAGGTTGACCATGATCCGCTCCGTGTCGCCTTTTTGACCTGGAAAGCCATTGCCCGCTTTGTTCGCCGCATCAGCAGCATCCCGTAGCTCCTCCGCCAGCCTTTGCTTCGCATCCGCCATCCCGTCCCGCACCGCCTGCTCAACCTCCGCCTTCGTTGACGACGCTTCACGCAACGTGCGTGACAACGGCGATTCCTTCAAAGCGCTGTTTGAATCATTTGAAATGTTTGAAATATTGGCGATACCATCCTCCGCCTGATCCTCCTCCTCATCCTCCGCGTCGCTCCACACCTTGAACCCGTGGTGGCCGTCCAGGTCTAAATTAACGGGAATCCGCACTTCCTCCACGGACCAAGGGTCGTAATCGTCTGAAGAGGATGCATCACTTCCTTGAGTTAATAAACCCACAGACCCGTCTCCATTCTCGTCCGGAAACACCGCCCTACCCAACCCCCGGCTCTCAATAGCTTTCTGGATGTCCGCCAGCATCGCGGCGGGAAGGCCTTTCGGGAGTTGATCTAAACGCCGGCCGTTGAGCATCGCCATGGCGGCGGCATCGATGGAGAAATCGTCATCGTCATCCTCAAGCGCTGACAGCAGCTCCAAATCAACCCCATCCTCGTCGTCCAAATCAAACACGTCATCCAGGTCGTCTAAATCGATGATACCGCCGTCGTCCCCAAGCGTCTCGTTGATCACGTACTGCTCGAAGAAATACTCGTCCCGGGGTTCTCTTGATTTTTTTAACGCATCTTTTTTGAGGCCACCGAAGGCTTCAAAGACATCCGGGTCAGATTGAGAATCGGATCGAGACTCATTGCCCATACCACTTCCCTTTTCGTTTTCGTTTTTCAGCCTGTCCCACACCTCCGTAAACCCAGGCGTGCGGTCCGCAAAGTCCGCCATGAACCCCTGCGTCTCGTAACTCAACAATTCCTCCATCGACACGCCGTCCACGTTGAACGGAAACGGTGAGTTTTGATCGGTAAAGTCGTCGCCGTTTGGGGCGTTGACGACGCCGTTTTTGACGCTCCAGGTTTGAAATCCAGACTGTTTGCTCGAACCAGGGTCAAGAACTGTGAAGGCATCGGAGTCGTTTTCGTCACCACCTTTGACGTCAATAGGGTCGCGGCCGTTGACGACAATCGGGCCGGAGAGGGGGAACCCGCCTAGGGCAGTGGCGAAACCCTTGCCAGATGAGGAATCCTCTGAGGAATTTTGCGAATGTTCCTCATCAACGGATGACTCCTCCCCAACCCCCCCTAAAGCCCCTACTGGAAAGTGGTCAATCCTCACGGCTTTTTGTTTATAATCGTTCATTTCAGAGTCGTGTTCAATCCACAGCTCAAACACGGGGTGGCCCATGGTCTCGGTATCGTTGGAATCGGAGTCTGAAAGACTACCGATGGTATCGAAAGCGTTGCGGAATTTCCCTTTCTTCGCCTCCTCCTGCATCACGGCTAAGTCCCGCGCGCTGTAACTCCGTCCCACGTACCGCCCGTGCTCAGGAGTGACCTGCATCATCACCCCGTACTGCCCGCCTGGTTCATCCTCAGTCGCGCCCCTACCACACCACCACCCGGTTAAGCCAGCGCCTTTGTCGCGGTAGGTAGCGGCAAGAGAGTAATCCTCATCGGCCACGGCGTTTTTGTAGTTGGTTTCAATCTGAGAAACGGGGTCGTTCCGCCGTAAATGCTTAATCGTGCGCTTCAAACTCGCAGCCTCGGTGAAGTCCTCCGTGGAGATTGCTTTTAAAAGTTGGACCTGTTGATAGGGTTGATGGGTATTGATAGGATGGTATCGAGGGTCAGTATCGCGTCATTGTCGCGTCGGCGTTGCGAGTTTGTGAACGCGGCAAGAATTGAGAAAAAACCTCACCTCGAGTGCGGTCAAGATTTCCCCCTCCGCGTCCGCTTTGTCTATTACGGACAACCAATGTTCCCAGTCATCATCGGGTCGTGTTTCGTTGTTTTCGGTGCATGCGTCACGCTTTTCGTTGGAATGCAAACCACTCCCCCCTGTTATGTCCGCCAAGCGTTGCCGTAAACCTCGTGATTGGTGAAGCGCCCCCGCGAGCGGATCTTCCTTTTTTTCGCTTTCTACCCATTTGCCCGACGATGCGTCCGCCCGGACTCGGACGGTTGATGGGCGCTCGAGCCGTATACGACGGCTGCGGATGCTTCGCTGTTTTATCCAGCTCGTACTGCAACTGGTTTCAGCACCGCGACTGACGTTCATAGCTCCACACCGTGGGTGCGCACCGTGCCTCGCAACGACTCGAGTCGGAGTTTTCGTCCGCTTGGTGACGGTGCCGAATCGCGAGGCAACCGCCGGAAACGACACCGCGAAAGGCACTTGCCTCATCGTGAAGGCGCGTGGACCGGCGAATTTCCTCTCCACACGCGCAATACAAACAAACGCCCGCTACTCCGCACAGCACCGCCCTCGGAATCACGCGTGCGCGGCAATGCGGCGGGCGTAGGTCGTCCGCAAAAAACGGTACACTCTCGGAACGGATGAGGACCGTGTTTTCGCTTTTTGGATGAGTTACTCATTCCTTTTAGTCCACAATTCAAGTAAAACTCAGATTTTGCACTTTTGCCAAAATGCCGAAACCGATTCCAACGGTTGGCGTTTTCGCGAGTCGTTGTTGTCTTCGTGCGCTTACTCGTCCCTTAACTCCATTCTTGTCTGCGCCTCGGCCGGGCGGCGCGGCCTTGGACGCGAGGGCGTTTTTAGGGATGGCTGGTGAGGACGACGGCGGCGGGTCGTGGTCTCGCCTGAGAGGCGCGCCGGGTGCCTTTGACCCAGTTCCGTCGACGAGTTTCTCGTCGCAGCAACCGAGAGAATCACACGACATACATGACGCGGTCTCCACATGGGACGACCCCTCTATGCGCTCCCCGCGGTCACAACGACGATTAGCAAACGTGAAAGCCGAGGTTGCTAAAATCGCGTCTCGGGTTCGAGGCCATGCAGTGGGTGATGTGAACGACCGACACGCAGTGAACTACCATCACGTAGTTCATCGTGTTTCCTCGGACACCACCGGCGTCCCAATCTACGACCGAGACCGGCTGGGAACCCACGGAACATTATCCCGAAGAGGCAGCTCCTGGTGGTTCTTCGACACGCACCCGGAGTTCGTTTTTGATACGTATACGGACCCGAACGTCGGCAAATGCCCCCACTTAGTGGGCAACCGACCGACAAGGACACCTCACGTGATTGTCACGGAACGAATTGAAAGCGGTGGTACCACGAGCAGAGTAAATAGCCACTACTCTCAAAACCCGTCAACCCACACCAAACCAACCCTGCGCAAGTTCGCGCACTGCGCGGAGTGCTGGGAGCGCTTGTGCGTGAAGCAGCAGAGGGCGGCGGTAAGTTGCTATAGCTGTGGCGATTCATTCGCGTTCTCAAAAACAAAAGCGTACCCGTTACTGACGGATCCGACGCGAGATTACAAAAGAGATTTGAGTGCAACAGCCACCGCTCGAGCCGCGACCGTAGTTGACATCTGTTTCTTCTGCGCGCCTGGTTGGGAATCTAAAGGTGCAGAGGAGTTCAAACGTATGGAAGAAGTCAGAAATGATCAAAAAAAGAATAGATCGAGTGACGCTGCTGCGTTTGCGTTTTCCGAACTACCAATGGCGGAGCGTTTGAAAATGATGGACCGGGCGTTGTCTGGTTCCAACGTTGGAGCCACGAGACGAGGGAGTCATGCCCTGAATGCCCTAAGCCTCATAAGCTCTAGCATCCCTAGCAAGCCGGGCCCTAAAAGCCCTGAAAACCCTAATAATACCCTCGCGCACGCCTCCTTCGTCGCCGGTATGGACGACACGGAAGTGCTGAGCCTCGCGAGTAACGAGCTTGAGGTTACGAAAACATTGACCAAGGATCTCAACGAACGCATGTCCGCCGCTCAACGCAAGTTCCTGCCGAAAGAATCGTTCCGTGATAACCTGGGGGACGAGGTGCACCTGTTTGTTGACGAAGGTAAGTACGGAAACAAGCCTGAAATACTTGCAGAGGATCATACACTCGATGTAGGGGCAAACAGTCACCACCCAATCGCGCAGCAAGAGGCTGCTGCGATTATTGCGGCGCTGCGGCGACACGACGACGACGAGGACAGCGCTCTTCGACAAACGCGCGAGGAAAGAGCGGACCACGTCTCAGAAGCCTTCACCAATAGAACCATAGGTGATGCAGATGCAGCGGCGGAGCGCTTGGCTGTTTTAGACCGCCAACGACTAGACCTCGTGCTTAAAACAGACGGAGGCGTATACCCCATACGGTGCTCCGTGCGGTACTTGGGCGAGAGCGTGGAGAAGGGTGTGTTGGACATCGATGAATCAATCATCGACCTTGACCCCGAGGAATTCAACCGACGAAAGGATAGCTTATTACAGGAACAAGCTATGAATCGCGACTCAGTCGCAATCGCAATCGCGGAGGAGGAGGAGGTTACGAAAAAGGCGACGGAGGCGAGGGACGCCGAGTTGATTTTGATCACGGCGTCACGAAGAAAAGAAAAAGAGCGGCAAAGGCAAAAATTGGAAAAGTGGGCGAAGAGCGGTGTGGACTTTTCAGAGTATAAAGACTCCCTGCGGGTGAAAGAAACGGTTTACGAAACGACTAACGTTGGTCAGGTGACTCACGGCACGACATATAGCACCTCTGTCGATGCTACGGATGTCATTCATGGTGTGCTTGATTTGGTGCTTGATTCCGCGGTGAGTCGTGTAAGTGTCCCGAACGCTACCGGCGAAAACACGGAAACGGAAGTGCTCGACTCGCGACGTGTTCCATTCACTCCGATCGAGACCGTGGGTATTCCGCACGCACCGCAACTCGATATCACCGCTGTTACCCCAAAACACGACCTTGATTTACCCACCACCGTTTCACAAATCGCCTTGCGCGTCGCGCCGATCGTGGATACGATCTGCGTACCCATCATCGATACCGTCATTGACCAGGTATTGACACTTGCGAAGCAGCCGATTGCAAAAAAGTTGATCAAATTATCAAAGGAAATGTCATTTGGGAAAGAGTTTGGGCTGACTGACATGCATACGAGCGTCGAGAAAAAAAAACCCAAGAAGCGCGCCTCACCCTCGGTCGACGTCATCTCTGCCGCGGACGCGGGGCACTCGCTTCCGAGACATCCGCGGGCGAAACACCCAGGGTCTGGGTTTGAAGTCTCGGCGTGGACAAAAGGTACAGCGCGGCGACGCGGACGGCGAAGTAAAATGAACCAAAGCGGAGACGTACGAATAATCCACAACGCCCCACACGGCCGCGTACATGCCGTGTTCGACGAGAACGACGAACCCGGTGTCCCGATTCCCCTGCGCAAAGAGTTGCGCCTCGCCCAAGAAATTACCAGCAAAGTGCTGTTGCGCGAAAAAAAGAAAGTCGACGAAGATAACCAATTCAGTCACGACGTCGGGGATCAATACGAAGAAACCCTGCAATCCGCCGCGGCATTGATGGAGGACGAGGAGGTCAAAGCGACTGCAGAAAACGTCGATGGAAATGAACTCCTCACCTCGGACGCGGCGTTTGAACGAGCTGTCGCGCGTCGGGAACAAAAAACCCGCGACGCGCACCTTTCCCTGCGAGGCGCGTTGCTCGGGGTTTCTTTCGGCGCCTCTGTTGGGAAACGCTCCACGAACGCGGTGATGATATCCGCGTTGAGCCACGGGCGGGTCCTAGCCCCTCTCGCGAGAGGTACCTTTATCACGGGTACGAGTGATGCGCGTGGTATGGGCTCCGGTACGGGCGATGGTATGGGCAAACAGTCTAACTCTAATGGACGTTCGAGCGTCACCTTCGCGAGTATCGCTTTGTCTGACAAAGACGAGTCCACTTTTTCTCCGACGGTATTTTCTCAAACTGAAAAGTCTCCTGGAGGGAATAAAATTAACAACCGACCGTGTCGCTTGTCCGACACCACAACTGCCGCCTCCGTTGCAATTGCGGCGGCTGCGAAGAAGCAAAAGGTCGCGGATGCGCTGGGTACGAACTTAGCGGAGCGCAAAACGCGAATCGCGGTTTTGGGGTTGAAAACTTCTGAAAGTGAAATCAATTCGGCGATGACGGAAGCAGAACGAGAGGTACACCGCGTGGCGGCGTTACGGAAACGCGACCGCGTGCGCCGCGCGAGGGATGCACTGAGATTGAGAGGCACTAACTTACGTGACCTTGACGATTTCGATGACAAAAACGAGGGCAAGGGTATTTGCTCAGTGGACGTCTTCACGAGGAGTTCGATAAAAAGTGAGAAGTTTTTCAAAACCGAGAAACTCGGCAAGAAAATGGAAGTCAAGTATCACGCGAGGGTGTTTGGCAACGAACCCGCTCCGTCTCCGTTGGTACTGGTGGGTATGACGAATGGGAGGATAGGGGGAGTGCCTAGGCCATCGTTTGATGTGCAGGTTGTAGAGCCTCGGGTTGATGAGTCAGACGATGAAACAGAGCCTACCAATGCGCAAGACACTTCACAAAATATGCTCTCCAAGTTACGACACACCACATCCGCGTCCGATTTGCGTAAGGCTAATGAAACCGGCTCCGTTTTCGTGGACCTGGAAGGCATAGAGAGCGGTGTTCTTCAAGATGACTCTAAAACGTTGCTCACCGCAGCTTCTGAAAAATTATCACTTTTAGCAAAAGAACACGCGTTGAAACTAGCGACGCCGTTCCCGGAAAAGCATTTACAACGGGAAGACGACGAGTCGGATTCCGAGGAGTTTACGCAAAATGGGGGGCACAGAGCATTTAGACGGAATGGTACTGATGCGAACAGTGATGATTCCGATATCGTGTACCAGCGTTTGCCCACCCCAATCGATTCCGACAACGTTCCCTCGCCAACCCTGGCGAACCTGGATGACCCGCCTGGCCCGCTCACGCCCGAGTCCTCGGTGGACACCATCTCCAGTTCCTCGACACACGAAGAACAAAGGGAACTCGCACGACGTGCCCGGTTCAGGGACTCGTCAGGCAGGTCGCTGCGGCTGTACGAATCTTCTGATGAAAAGGAAAGTGAAGAGGAAATGGATGGTGTGGAGGGCGATGTCTCTGTGTTGCGCGGGTTAGACGCCACTGTGGAGGTTCTCGAGGGCGATGAGGTTACTCAAGATGAAGCGTCGGAAGCGCCGTCTCCTGAGCCGTCTTCCTCGCCGTCCCCCTTCCCCTCACCCTCACCTCCATCGTTACGCGATGATTACGAAGATCGAATTAAACGTGTTACGGAAATCGCGGACCGGGAGCTGAAACGCACACGGGACGAGACGCACTTAGCGCTGCGGAACGACTTAAGCGCGTCAAAGTTCTTCAGCCAACTCGACGAGACTTTAAATTTCGACGACGCCGGTCACAACACGCATGGGAAACCAACCGATCAAAGCTCAAACAACAACCCAAACCACGTGTACATCTCCGCATCCTTCTTCTTCCCCGCCGTGCCGTACGCGGACGTCGCTACGCCGCACGCCAGAGGCCGAGTCGAGCGGTATGTCGGGAACGAAATCGCGAACGCAATCGCGCGCGGCGTCGGCGGCGTTTCTACAAAAGACGTTTCAATCGCCGGGTGGAGCCGAGGACCGCCCCCCGCGATAGAAAACTCATTACAAGCGGACATCGCCAGCGTACATTTGGGACTCAATTGTGAGGTTGGAAGAGTAAGTACTACGAGTGAAACCGTTTCAAACCGTTTCGAAACCCACAAGGGTAACTACCCACTGGACGAAAACGGCGTTGTTCGACAAGACGCGCTCGCCGTGCATTTGGTGATCAAAATCGAAAGCGAAACGTTCGGAGGACGGAATTTTCGAACCTCGTTTTCGAGGCTGAAAAATGCACGAGCCAGTCGAATCGCTCGAGTGGCTTTCAACGAGCCGAGGGACGACTTCGAGGCGCGCACCGAACGGAGGCACGGCGCTTCCAAACGATGGACAAAGTTGCGGTCCATATCAGTCGCGCTGACCGACGTTGCGCGTGCTGGGATCTCGGGAGTCGGCGTCGCGGAGGCTGCGATCACGGGCTCAGGCTCGTTTGGTTCACTGCCCTCACCGCCTTCGCCGCCGCATTTAGTGGAACATTTCGGTGGTGATGAAAAGGCTATGAGCGAATTCGTGACCCAAAAAGCGTTACGCGACGCGATTGATTTACGGGACGCGACAAAGTTTGGCGAGCCGGAAGGGTTGGAAGCTTTTGGTATCGGCGACGCACCGAACGCATCACAACCGTCTGTGACTAATTGGGCATACGACAGACTCTCATCCGTTTTGCAAACGCCCCCCCTTCCGTTTAGTGACGTTCCGAAACACTCGATTCCCCTCACGGTTTCGCCGCTTGAACAGATCGCGGTGGTGGCGGACGCGCACGCGCGGCGGTTAGACCCCAAGAGGTTCACGGACCTTAGAAATATCGACACGAAGAGTATCGACGTGCAAATAGAAGAGGCCAAGATGGATCCACTTGTTTTGCGCGAGCGACACGTTAAGGGCGTCGCAAAAATACACTTGCGGCTTCCTTCGCGACGCGCGCATGTGAACCGGCCGTTTTGGGACGGCGCGAAGCGAAAAGTTTTCTCAAACGCGAACAGTTATGTCGCTGATGAGAACGACGAATATGTCAACCCCCGACTTGCGCGAGTTAAAACGGACTTGCGTCAGCCGTTTAACGTAACCCCGGCGTTCGAAACCCCTTCAACTGAGTACCGGAACCCGCGGCTCGACCGGATGAAGAAAGGGAGGCAGTGAGGAGTTAGGCGTAGAAGGAGCATCTTTTATTTTTTGGCAGTTTTCTCATTTTTTGGCAGATATTCAAATCCCGCGTCTCCTCGAGTTTCCCGCGTCACTTCGCTATGGCGCCGGACACGTACGGTGACGTGGCTGTGCAGGCGGACGTGGCCATGAGCGACGTGAGCACCGCCACCTTCGACGTCGACGAGAGCGTCGCTGCTGTTGTATCGTCTCACGTCATGAGCACCAGAGACCTCCTCGCCCTCGCTTGCGTTTCTCGGGTGTTGAGAAAAGTCGCCGCCAGTGAAGGGTCATGGGGTACCTGCGACCTCGAAATCTCAGCAGCTGACGGCAATCTCGAGAAGTTAACGGACGACCGTCTCGAGCACTTGCTCGGATACTGCGGCGTCGTGAGAAACCTGGAGATACGCGGCGCCCCTGCGACGTTCCGGGCAAAGTGCCTGTACAAGCCCACTCTTGCCGCAAAAAAGTTTGCCAAACTTGAAACTCTGAAAATAAAAAACTGCACCAGGGTGAGCGGTCTCACAATCGCCTGCTTCTTGCAGGCCATCGGTATGTGCGATCGTCCGAAAGACAAACGGCTTCGATGTTTGCGTCTTGAGGAGTGCGACGTAGACCACAACGACGTAGGCCATTTCCACGAGTACCTCAGCTTCGACCCATCAGAAAACTTCGATGAAGAAAAATGCAGTTTCAACATTTGCAAGTGCTCCAAGTGTGGTGATGTCAAGGATACGTCTAAAGCATCCATATGCATCGTATGCAAGAAAACGTTCAGTGAAGGAGAATGGGCAAATGAGCGTGGGGACACGCTGTGCGAGTCCTGCAACGCTTTCGTTTGCGTCGCATGCGAGGATACCGCTGCAAGTTATGTATGCGACCGCTGCGAACAGAGCGTTGCATGCGAGAGATGTGTTATGACTGGAATCCTGCCCAAATGCGAGGGAAGCAAGCATAAGCCCGGATGCTTTGACCGGTGGTGTGAGCACTGCCAGGATAACAATGGCTCTATATTGATCTGTGACGTATGCGCATGTAGTTGGTGCGAGGCTTGTGATCATGTGAGAGTCTGCGCAACATGCAGCAAAAATGAGTGCGGCGCATGCGCGGAAAAGGCAGGTAGGACCTACTTTCACTGTGAATACTGCGGAGCGGAGAGGTGCTCTGATTGCGACGAATACGGTCTAGTTGAATGGGATTGCAAAAGTTACGGCAAGGTAATGAGTTGTCATGACTGTATAAATAGAGGATCAGAGGTGACTGGACTGGTACCATGCGAATAACCAAACGAACGAATGAAATCAAATTGAAGAAAAAGTCTTTAAAAAGTTACAGCAAATCTTCCGACGCGTCGAACCCCCGGCTCGTTACAGACCCTCCCGCGGCGTCCCAGGTTGACTTTCCATTTGCGCGAGCCGGAGGCGCGGCTTGGTTCCACGCCTCCGGGGGCGGCGGCGGCGGCGACGAGACGCCGCTAAATAAACTTTGCCGTCGAGTTTGTTTTGGACTGTTTGCTCCTACATCCCCGCCCATCTCATACTCGTACTCGTACTGCCGCTGTTCCTCCTCCAGATAGTCGTCGAATCGGACGGGGGGACGGTAACCGTACCCGCCGTCCGCGTCTTTGCGCTCGTACTGCTGGTTCGGGCGGACAAGAGGAATACCTTGAGGTTCCTCGCGTTGCGCATACGCGCCTCGTTGCTCCGCGAATTGTCGAGACTGACGTTGCCTTTGCTCCCACTCAACCCGTTCCCTTTGATTCCGCTGTTCCCGTTCGTACGCTTCATACGCCGCGTAATCACTGGCGTAGTAGTCCCCATACACGGACAAGTCGTCTTCCCACGGCGGAGCAGTTAACTTCAGCCGTTGTAGTAACGACGAACTAAGCTGTTCAACCCTCGCCTCCGCCCCGTCGGCGACGATGATCCTGTCCATTCCGCTTGACAGGATTTCGCTAACGTCAATCGCGTACGTGCTGACAATCTCTTCAGGCACTACCGGTAACCCCAACGCATCCACGATTAAGCGTTGGACTAACCCATCCTCCGGATCGAACTCAAAATCCCTCACCCGACCGATGTAGGTTCCCCTTTCTGTGACCACGTCGCACCCCACCACGGTTTGCAACCCGTACGAACTCCACCGCCGTTCCACCGCGTTTTCGTCGTGCACCAAAATAACGTCCCCTACTTGGCGCAGGGAGGTCATCAACACGTGGTCCACTTGGCCTCCGCCTACCGCGTTGACCACGGGGGAGAACACACCATTGCCAACTGGGCGGCAATCAAGCGCCACAACTTCCCACTCTGTCGTGTCCACCCACAGCTGGCTGACGTTGCCCAGCCGCGTACCGCCGGTGCGTGTCACCACGTCCTTGCGCACGAGCTGGCCTCGCGTTAATGTGATGAACGAGTCGTTTGTGTAGGGTGGGGGTGGGGCTTTGGTTCGTTGCGTTTGTGCAGCGGGCGCATCTCGGTCCAGCGCGTTTGGAATTAAAGTCGAGGCTCGGTTCATGCGCGTCAACAGATGACTGACGGGTCGTCGTGTGTTACCCCCCGACCCGGCGCGTCGTGTCACCGAGCTTCTCGCGGCATACGCGCATCTCGCGGGATGGGTTGTCGCCATTTTGTGAACCGGAAGGCGTCAACACGCAGCTCGAGCACGGGTTCGCAACGATGACGCCGCCGACCTTTATCCTTGGCGGGTCGAGACACGCGCTGTTCCAAACGCACGCACTACGGGTCCACTGACGTGGTATTAAGCACAATGACTGGTCTCCGTGAGGGATCGCGATCGATACACACAGGCCGGTCGCTTCAACGCACTCACGTATGCGTCGCGGTGTGAGCAGACACGGGCTCTTCGAGGGAAATGCAGCCAATGGGTCGCAAACCTTCTTTCGAGTGCGCTTTTTGCAGTGTTTTCATTTCCCATTCAACTCGATGTAAGGCAGTTTGAAATTGCGGCAGGTGAACGGCGCGGTTTTGTACTTTGAAACTTTATCGCAGACGATTGATCGGAGGCGGTGACCGGCATTGATTTGCAGCGAATTCCGCAACGTCGCGTGGCCACGTCGTCCGTTGCCATTTTCCTGCAATTTTCAAGGTTCTTTGAATTATTAGACCGCCGATTTCCTCGACTCTTATCGAGCTCTCCTGAGCCACCGGTTCACGATGCCACTTGGATAAAGCAACCATCGCGCTCCAACTTCCCTCACTCTTGACGCGCCGCCCCACGTGAGGCTCGCACGGCTTGACCGTTTATCACACACACACGCACG
>MDSY01135452.1_pt1 | contig 44291 bp, 41 predicted proteins | sample 811131 | NCBI WGS metagenome assembly MDSY01 (sample SAMN05326643, study PRJNA326480) | marine metagenome | isolation source: seawater | place: Atlantic Ocean: South West | collected 2010
GACTTGTTTGTTCGGGACTGCCATTTTTGCACCAATCGCAGCAGGTAAACAAAAACCCATTGTACCTAGTCCTCCTGATGTAATCATAGACTTAGAGCTTCCCTTGAATTTTGCATAGCGACAAGACACCATTTGATGCTGTCCCACATCCGTCACGATAATCGAATCACCGTTAGTTTGGTCATTGATCGAACGAATCACTTCACCCATGCTCAACTCATCAACACTCGGATTTAATTCCTCGTTGATTACGACTTCGTATTCTTCAAATTCTAACTTGCGAAATTCATGAATCCAGGACTTATTCTCTTTGGCTTCAATACATTTTGTTAGTGCTTCAAGTGATACTTTTGCATCTCCAAGAACCGCAACATCGGTTTTTACATTCTTATCTATTTCAGCGGGATCTATATCTAGGTGAATGACTTTCGCTTGCTTGGCATATCGTGATAAGTCGCCTGTTATTCTATCGTCAAAACGCATTCCTACGGCGATCAAAACATCACATTTATTGGTCAGCTTATTTGGTGCGTAGTTCCCATGCATACCAAGCATTCCTACATTTAAATAATGATCCGAATCCAATGCAGAAAGACCCAATATTGTCCATGCTGCAGGTAAGTCTGCTTTTTCAATGAATGCTTTAAATTCAGCTTCAGCCTCAGCTAAAATTACCCCCTGGCCAAAAAGCACTAACGGACGACTTGCGGCATTTATCATTTTTGCCGCTGCTGTTATTTTATTAAAATCTAGAGATGGTGTTGGAACATAACTACGCAGCCCTTTGAAGGGTTTGTACTTAAAATCAAGAGTTCCAAACTGAGCATCTTTGGTGATGTCTACCAAAACAGGTCCGGGCTTCCCTGATTTCGCAATGTAAAAAGCTTTCGCAATGGCTTGAGGAATTTCTTCGGCGCGTGTGACCTGGAAATTCCATTTTGTAACAGGCATTGAGATCCCGATCACATCCGTTTCTTGGAAAGCATCGGTTCCTAATAAAGAACTAGCGACTTGGCCCGTAATACAAACCATAGGTGTTGAGTCTATCTGGGCATCTGCGATACCCGTAATTAAATTCGTGGCTCCCGGTCCTGAAGTTGCCAAACAAACACCAACTCTGCCTGAAGCCCTTGCATAACCCTGAGCCGCGTGTGTCGCACCCTGCTCATGCCTTACTAAAATATGCTTGAGCTTATCCTCTACATCATATAAAGCATCATACACAGGCATAATCGCTCCTCCTGGGTAACCAAATATAAGGTCAACGCCCTCTTGAATCAATGAATATACAACAGCTTGAGCTCCACTCATTTTAGGCGCTATACTTTCTTGTTTTTTGGACCTTGAAGTTTCTTTCAGTTTTTCCATATTCCTAAAAATTATCTGTGACACAACCTTCCGCTGCGGATGAAACCAATTTTGCATACTTATACAACGAACCCCTTTTCACCTTTAATGGTGGCGCAATCCAACTGCTTTTTCTTCTATTTAGCTCTTCATTTGAAATATGCAATTCTATTGAGTTTTTCACGGCATCTATGGTGATTTCATCTCCATCATTTACCAATGCAATGGGACCTCCTTCTTGTGCCTCTGGTGATATATGACCAACAACAAAACCGTGCGTACCGCCTGAAAACCTTCCATCCGTAATCAATGCTACATCGTTTCCTAAACCAGCACCAATGATCGCAGCGGTTGGCTTTAGCATTTCAGGCATGCCCGGACCTCCTTTAGGACCTTCATATCGAATTACGACGACATCTCCTCTCACAACCTTTCCCTGACGAATTCCTTTATTAGCAGCATATTCAGACTCAAACACCCTCGCTGTTCCCGTAAATCTCAGACCTTCTTTTCCTGTTATTTTAGCTACTGCTCCTGTTGGAGAAAGATTGCCTTTTAAAATCCTAATATGACCCGATGCTTTGATGGGTTGGGTTCTCGGTAGGATTACTTTTTGCCCTGGGCTTAAATCCGCTACATCAGTTAGGTTCTCAGCCAATGTTTTTCCAGTAACGGTCATACAATCTCCATGAAGCATGCCTAATTTCAACATATACTTCAATACCGCAGGTACACCCCCTGCGTCATGAAGATCCTCCATTAAATACTTTCCACTTGGTTTCAAATCTGCTAAAAATGGTGTGTTGTCTGAAATCCTTTGAAAATCATCTAGTGTAAAATCAACATTCGCCGCAGAAGCAATGGCTAAAAAATGTAATACGGCATTTGTTGAACCACCCAAAACTGTAACCAAGCGAATCGCGTTCTCGATAGACTTTTTTGTGACGATATCACTCGGTTTGATGTCTTTCTCAATCAATAATCGAAGTGCACGACCTGCTTCTATACTTTCCTGCTTTTTCTCATTACTCAATGCAGGGTTTGAAGAATTAAATGGCAATGACATGCCGAGTGTTTCAATAGCTGCCGCCATTGTATTTGCTGTATACATCCCTCCACAAGCACCGGCTCCCGGACATGCTTTTTTAATAATCGTTTTATATTCTCCTTCTTCGATGACACCTGCATTTCTTTTGCCCCATGCCTCAAAAGCAGAAACCACATCAAGTTTTTCCCCTTCATGACAACCTGAAGAAATGGTTCCACCATAAAGTAAAATACTCGGCCTATTCACGCGAAGCATTGCAATTAATGCCCCAGGCATGTTTTTATCACAACCAACTACAGTGGCCAAAGAATCATAGGACATCCCCTCAACAACCGTCTCCATGGAATCTGCAATAATATCCCTAGAGGGAAGCGAAAAACGCATACCCGGCGTTCCCATAGATATTCCATCACTTACACCTATTGTGTTAAATATTAACCCTACAAGGTCTTCTTGTTGTATTCCCTCCTTTACTAATTTTGCTAAATCATTAAGGTGCATATTACATGGATTACCCTCGTAGCCTGTGCTCGCAATTCCCACGAATGGTTTTAAAAAATCAGCCTCTGTCAAACCAAGTGCATGAAGCATGGCTTGAGCTGCTGGGTGGGAATCATCTTGTGTTACACGCTGACTATACTTATTCAATTTCATGTTAGACCAATTCAAAGTTTTTATACTCTTTTTTCTGTACGCGATTGTTGTAGGCTCTTGATAGTTCAAAACCTAATGTGTCCTCCCATGGTAGGTTAAACTTATTGCCATCCAGACTTTGAATACCTGCAACCTCCGCTGCAGTTCCGGTAAAAAATGCACCGTCAGCATCATATACATCCCTAGGAGAAAAAAGCTGCTCACGAACCTCGAATCCCATTTCTTCGGCCAATTCAAATATGGTTTGCCTTGTAATACCTGATAATATATTTCCTAATGGTGCTGTATATAAAACTTCGTTTTTTTCATAAAAAAAGTTAGCTCCCGGACCTTCAGCTACGTTACCATACATATCGAGTAACAAGGCTTCATCATATCCTTTTTGCTTCGCTTCAGTTGTCGCAAGAATTGAGTTTGTGTAATGACCAGTAACTTTTGCTTCTACAAAACATGCCTTAGGATTAGGACGTTGAAAGGAGGAGGTCATTAAGCGCAGCAATGAATCCCCTAAGTACCTCCCCCACTCCCATGCGCACAATAGCAAGTGAGATTCCTCTCCAGCAACCAATCTCATATTTTCACCAGGGTAAACTAAGGGACGTAAATAAGCATCGCTTAAGTTATTTCTCTCGAGTAACTCATAGGAGATTCTAATTAATTCCTCAGTACTCCAAGATAAAGGGATTTGCATTTTTTGAGCAGAATAATGCAGGCGATCGAAATGCGCTTTGGCCTTGAAAATCAAGGTTCCGTCTTCAGTAGAATAAGAGCGAATGCCCTCAAAAACTGCATTACCATAATGCAAAGATTGATTGTACAACGTTAAGCTTGCGTCTTTCGCCTTGACCCATTTCCCATCGAGGTATAATATTGTGTTTTCTGTGTAATACATCCCTTTAATTATTTGTTTCTTACAAGTAAAAAAAGCCATCCTTAAGGACGGCTTTTGTATATTTTTAAATTCCATCCAAAGACTAATTGCCCGATGCAATAATTGAAATAATCTTTTCTATGGAGCAGTAATTCATCATTATAAGACAAATCTAGGCCCATGGAAATGATAAAAAAATGACAAAAATCAGTTTTCCAAAAAAGACTTGATTTTGATTCTAAATCTTATTTAAAATTTGACCATTAAAATTTCAACCATTTGTTTTAAAAAAGAGAGAGGCGTTTTTTTTTGAGAACACTCGCTTTGTTTCTATCTTAGAGGTGCTAAACTGCATTGTAATGTCCAAATTACTATTCCTGATTTTATTTGCAGGTTTAACCCAAACTTGTAGTGCTCAGCTTATCTTTGCTGAGCTTCAAGGAAACCCCGTAAATACAACTGGATGGAATATGACGGGTGCGGCAAATGTAAATGATACAGGAGGGGATCCCGATACCAATCAAGATGAGATTATTTTAACCAATAATGTAAATTCTAGTAGTGGAGGTATATTTTACACCGAACCATTGGATTTATCTACTTGCAACCAATGGCATGTTGACTTTGAATTTAGGGCTTGGGAAGGAAATGGTGCTGATGGATTGGCCTTTTGTTTTCTTGATGTACCACCAACAGGATTTGTATCCGGAGGAGGTCTTGGTATTCCCAATACGGCCAATGGGATTAAAGTAGCTTTCGATACCTACAACAACTGGGGATTAGCAAACCCATGCTTGCAAATATACAGTGGTAATGGATACGCAGAAAATCCTTTTTCGGCACCAGGAATGGTTTACTTAGACAATATTGGTGGGAGTTTGAATTTCATCCGTTCTAACAATTACAACACGGCTAAAATCACCTACAACAATGGGAATATTACACTAACCATCAATGGGACGCTCTATTTGACTGCGTTTTTTCCAGTTTCCTTTGCCGGATATATGGGCTTTACAGCAAGTACAGGTGGCCTGAAAGACAAACACTCCATTAAAAATGTCTCAATATTTGCAGACCTTGCGGAATCTAACGCGGGATCAGATGTTACGGTCTGTAGCGGCGAGCCTATTGAGATTGGTGGTCCAAATAATCCAGACAACACCTATTCTTGGGACAATGGCACAACACTAAATAACACGAATATCTCCAATCCAACGGCCACCATAACCAATAATACGAACGCTCCGATTGTAGAACAATATATAGTCGAGACCTTGATCGCCGCAAACTCTGGTGCTTGTCCCGACTTTGATACCATCGATGTTACAGTTCTTCCTATTGAGACGAGCATTGAAAATACAATACTTTGTGAGGCTCAATTGCCTTATTTATGGAACGGTATTGCCTATACTACATCAACCAATGATACACTGACACTATTAAGTGCGAATAATTGTGATTCCTCGGCCATATTGAATCTTACAATCAATCTGCCATCACTTAGTTTAACCGACTCCATTCTTTGTGATACCCAAGCTCCTTTTCAATGGAACGGATTAAATATTGATAGCACTGGTAGCTATACCGCCATACTAACGAATTCTGTTGGTTGCGATTCTTCTGCAACAATTGATGTTACTATTCACCCAAGCTTGTCAAGCACAACAGATTCTACAGTATGTGATACTGAGCTACCGCTGAATTGGAACGGATTAACTTTTAATAGTGCTGATATACAATCAGCAACATTGAGCAGTGTAATAAGCGGATGCGATTCAACAGCGACATTAAATTTAACTGTTCTCCCAACCTCGACAAGCATAACGGATACAATTGTCTGCGAAACAGAATTACCATTTAATTGGAATGGATTAAGCTTTAATTCAGTTGGCCAGCAAGAAGCTATCCTTCAAAGTATACTCACAGGATGTGATTCACTGGCTTCATTGAACGTGGTCGTGAATCCTACTTTATTTAGTGCGACCAATATTGTCATCTGTGACCATGAGCTCCCTTTTAATTGGAATGGATTATCGCTGAATGATTCAGGTACAAATACAGTTACCCTACAAAGCATGGTCACGGGCTGTGATTCATTAGCAACATTGAATTTATTGGTAAACCCAACGCTGTTAAGTAATACTGATACTACAGTTTGTGCCTCTGAACTTCCCTTTAATTGGAATGGTTTAACCTTCAGTACGCAAGGATTACAAACTGCTAGTCTTGAAAGCTTAGTTACGGGTTGCGATTCTTTGGCAACACTAAACTGTATTGTAGTCAACAATCCTCAAATTGAAATCATTGTAAGCTCAACAAGTGGATGCGCTCCAATTGAGATCGGATTTTCAAATCCATTTGCCAATCTAAATACGAATTGCACTTGGAATATAAGTAATGGAAATACATTCAATGATTGTATTAGCGCGCTCACTTTTACCGAAGCAGGATGTTATGATGTAAGCCTAACAAGTACCGAGCAAAATTGTGTATCATCGCTAACCCTAAATAACCTTATCTGTTTGGAAAGTAAACCCGAAGCTAGTTTCACCGCGGCACCAGCGGTCATAAACTTAAGCAGTCAGTGGGTACAGTTTTATAATTCTTCATCTTCTTTCGGGACAAATTTCCTATGGGACTTTGGCGATGAAAATTTCGCAATCGAAGAGAACCCTCAACATTTATACGAGAACAACACATATGGTTATATGGCTAGCTTAATCGTAAGCACAGATCAAGGTTGCGCAGATACTGCAGAACTTTTCATTGAATGTAAGGAGGAACCTGTGATTTTTATTCCAAATTCATTTACCCCAGATGAAGACCAGTACAACCAACATTTCAATCCAATTATATCGCCATCAATAGATCCGCATAATTATATTTTATGCATATTTAATCGGTGGGGTGAAATCATTTTCGAATCTCATGATCCTAGTATAGGCTGGGATGGAAAATATGGAACAAATGGGATAGATGCTCCTGAAGGAGCTTACATTTGGAAAATCATATACAAGTTACCTGATACCGATGAAAGAAAGACGATTTCGGGACATGTTAATCTACTTCGTTAAGTATAACTCTAGCAACCAAATCAATAAAAAATCGTTATCCGTTCAAAGTCTCTAAACCTTATATTATGTTGTACTCAAACAAACTTATCAACCTACTTATTTCTTTTCAATTTATTGCCTGCGCGTCAGCCCAGCTTTCCAGCTCTAATCTTCCTATCATAGTTGTAACGACAGAAGACGAAATACCTGATGAACCCAAAATAGAAGGTTCAATAGGTATTATATATGATACCGCTGGAGGAATTAATTCCATCTCTCAATCATTTAATTATTACAGCAGTAACCTTGCCATCGAAACACGCGGTAATTCAACACAAGGTTTTGACAAAAAAACATATTCATTTGAATTGAGGAATTCGGCGAATGAAGACACAAGTGTTAATCTTTTTGGTATGGGAGGTGAAGAAGATTGGATTTTGCATGCCATGGTCATCGATAAATCACAAGTAAGGATTCCGATGAGCTTTTATCTCGCGCAACGTATGGGACAATACGCCTCTGAATTTAAATATGTAGAGCTCGTGCTAAATGGAGACTATCGAGGGACTTATATTCTTGTTGAAAAAATAAAACGGGATGACGACCGCGTTGATATTGCAAAACTCGATGAAGATGATTTAGCGGGAGATTCCTTAACGGGAGGGTACATCTTAAGAATGGATTGGTTGGATGATCCACAGGGTTTTGAATCCAATTACAATTCGCAAGGCGGAGATCCGATGTTTTACCAATGGTATTATCCTAAAGCTGAAAAAATCAAGCCACAACAAGCCTTATACATCCAAGAATGGATGGGAGATTTTGAAGATGCACTTTTTGACAATGACTACACCAACGACGCAGGAATCCGATATACAGAATATATTGATATAAACTCTTTCACGGATTTTTTATTGATTAATGAATTCAGCAAAAACTCTGACGGATACAAGCTCAGCTCATATGTGCATAAGGATAGGGATAGTAGAGGAGGGAAACTCATTGCCGGTCCCATTTGGGACTTTGACCAAACCTATGGAGTATCCTTGGTTTGCTCAAATAATATTCCTACAGGATGGACCTATCTTCAAAATCAGGATTGTTGGGATTTAGAATCTATGCCAATGTGGTGGCAAAACATGATGGAAGATCCAGTCTTTCAGAACCGTCTAAAGTGCAGATGGACAGATTTTCGTCAGACCTTTATGCAAACAGATAGTATTGTAAATTGGATCATAGAAGACACCGCTTATTTATCGGATGCACTACAAAGAAACTTTGAAAAATGGGACTATTTTATTGGCGAGTCGATTTGGATTGAACCAGATCCAATACCGCAATCCTATGAGGAGGAAATCAGTACAATGATTACCTGGATTACAAATAGACTCAATTGGATGGATGCCAATATGCCCGGAGACTGTTCGCAAGACGACCTTTCTACTCCCGCTCTTGAATCGGCTGATTTTGTCAGAATATATCCTAATCCTACAAAAGAAAAAATGCATATAGAATGCCCTAAAAATAGCCGTATTCAAATCAATGACCTACATGGAAAAATACTTATGGCGGTTATTTCAAATAATGGATATACAACGCTAAGCTTAAACAAGCTAAGTTCTGGTGCCTACTTTGTGACGGTCGCAAATGACCAAGGTAGATTTACTCAAAAAATTATTCGGCAATAAAAACATTTACCCTATTTTCGCAACATAAATCAAAAAAACGCTCATGAAAAATCTTCTTTCTTTATTTACAATCATTCTACTTTCTAGCGCTGCGTACAGTCAATTCGCTATTGACGTACAGGCCAAAGGTGCAGCCAACTCAACATGGCTATTAAACAAAAACATTTCAGACAAGGGTGCAACCCAGGATTACGCTGCTGCATGGGGTTCAAGCTATGGAATCGCAGGAAATATCTATTTTGGAATGACAGGCCTTGGTGTTGAATTTTTATACAGCACACACAATGCGGCATACACGGGTGCTTATTCAGTAAATGATGTGTCCACTGGCAGCTACACCTCAAATGTTGAATTACAGACCATTCAAATTCCTTTGCTACTAAAATTTCAGAGTGAAAAAGGTGCTTACATTGAATTAGGCCCGCAGCTAACAAATATTTCTAGTGCACAATTTGACCGTTCAGGAGAATTACTTGGAATTGGATTCGATGAGTCAAAAGATGTTTCTGAAGAATATGCTTCGTCATACATTTCTGGAGTATTAGGCTTCGGTTCTAAAATAGCCTTCGGTGATTTACCTTTAGGTATGCTTCTTGGTATCCGACTACAGTACAGCTTTGGAGATCTCATGGGGGTAGATGGTGAGGGGTTATCTCTCGGAAGTGAGGAAGATCCAGGATTTTGGCATCCAACACATGAGCCTACACAGGCAGTATCAGGAGGACTTATGATCGGCTTAACCTATACAATTAAGTAGTCTTAATTAGAAAGCTTATCAATCTAAATTCAGGGAAATTCCTGTAAGACGTAAATATATTACGTAGTTGTGATTTTTATTTGTACTCTAAAATCACATTATGAAACTACTCACTGAAAACGAACGGTTCCGAGAATACCTTATGGGTTTTGATGAATATAAACTTTGCGAGGAGGCAAGGGAGTATATTCCTACAGAAGTTAAAAGACAATCACTCATTTCATGTGCCGAGTACCTCGCCGACTTTATCGTAGATAATTTAAATGAAAATGCCGTCGATATTGAAGCACCCGAGTCATTACAACAGGAGCAGGTTGTCACATTTATCAAATCTTTAACGAGAAAAACTGTTCAAGATTTTTACCATGCTTACATGGAATCATATGGTGTAATTGAGGACCTTATGATTTTGAATGAACACAATAGACTACAACTTTTATTTCAATTGACGCCACATTCTTTTGAATACCTAGAGCTTTTAAATAAAGAAATTCTCAATTAGTTATCTAATTGATGACCGAACCAAACAGTTGCGTAACCTTTATACATACCGATACCAATTGCTTGCCAAGGAGCATCCCAGATTCCTTTATTTATAATCACTGCATTGTGATGCTTACTTTTCTTCCAGCCCTTCAATGCGTTTGCAGGAGATAGGGGCGCTCCACCAACACAAGAGATTTCATACCCAGGAAATTGATAGCTTGTAAGCTCCTTTGGCTTATCCCACATACAAGAAGCCCTTGCATGGTCCGATGTATAGCAACAAGCGGTCCATTCTCCCTCGTTAGACCAGCTGTGCCCATTACAATTGCCTTGATCAGGTCTATTTTCAGATAGATCTTTAGTGTGTAACTGAGCTACTTTGGTCAAAGAGGGAGACAAAGCTATGTTGGGGAGTCCTTTTGACGCTCTGTAATCCATAATTAGCTCATACAATTCTTGCTCATCTGAAGACAACTCTTGACTGAATACAGGTAATAGTATTAAACAAAAGAAGAAAAGGAGAAAGCGGAAAATCAATTATCTAGTCTTGTCTTTCATGATTTGTCTTCTCAAGGCCTCGACAGCAACATCGGCAGCTTCCTCAAAGCTTTTACACTGCTTTTTAGCAAACAAATCCTTCCCTGGAACATGAAGTTTTATCTCAGCTATTTTATTCTCTTTATCACGGTCATTTTCCAATCTTAAAAAAACCTCAGCCGACACAATTTGATCGTTGAACTGTTCTAATTTATTTAGCTTTTCTTGAATAAATTTCAATAATTTCTGGTCTGCTTTAAAGTGAACTGCATGCATTCGAGTATCCATAGGTTAATTGGTTTTACGCCCACGCGGGTGAGCTTGTGAATAAATTGAATTTAACTTCGCAAACGAATTGTGGGTATAAATTTGAGTCGCAGATAAATTTGCGTGTCCTAGCAAATCCTTCAGGGTCTCAAGTCCGGTGCCACGGTTAAGCATATGTGTTGCAAATGTATGACGCAACACATGAGGACTCTTTTTCTCCAACGTCGTTACCTTTCCAAGATAGCTATTTATTTTTCGATAAGCAAATGCAGGGTAGAGTTTATTGCCGCTTTCGAGCACAAGCAATTCAAGTGTTTTTTGTGTTTTTTCTTGCCTTAATTCTATATATTCTTCTATTTGACTCTGTAAGCTTTTTGAAATAGGAATGATGCGCTCTTTGTTTCTCTTTCCCAGTACTTTTATCTGACCTTGGTGAACATTATCTAGTTTTAGATTTATTAGCTCACTTAACCTTATCCCTGTCTGGTAAAAAAGTTCAAACATTAAAGCATCTCTTTTACCTTCAAAATTATCTTCAAATAATCCTTGAAGCTTTTCTATTTTCAACTCAGACTCTTTGACAAATTGTGGCAAGTGTTTTTCACTCTTAGGACCATTTACCTTTCCCATTGGAGAGGATTCAATAAACTGCTCTTTTACCAACCACTTATAAAAACTTCGCAACGAAGCTAGCTTTCGATTCACAGATCTGTTTTTTAAGCCATTTTCAATTAAATGAACAATCCAAGAACGAATATAAGAAGCACTGAGGTCAGAAAACTCATTTAAGCCCTTGATATCTGCATAAATCAGAAAATCATTTAAATCACGTTCATAGGCTTTCAGTGTATGCGCTGAATAGCGCTTTTCAAACTTGAGGTATGAAATGAATTTTTCGAACATAAAAAAAGGAGTCTAATGACTCCTTTTAATAACGTATATTTTTTGATAAGGTTACCCTTCCAATGATTGCATTCTTTGCTTGTAAGATGCTCGGATTATTTGCTGTCTTTTTGTAACAGAAGGTTTTTCAAATTGCTTGCGTCCACGCAGCTGAAGCATCACTTTCGTTTTTTCGAATTTCTTCTTGTACTTTTTGAGCGCTCTTTCGATGTTCTCTCCTTCTTTAATCGGTATAATTAACATATTCTTTGATATTTATATTGATATCGGTGGGCAAAGATACGGTATTTTCTAGTTCCTACAAGGAATTATTTCAAAATTTCTCTAGAAATTACAATTTTCTGTATTTCTGAGGTACCTTCCCCAATAGTCATAAGTTTTGCATCCCTTAAAAACTTCTCTGCAGGGTACTCTTTGGTGTAACCATACCCACCCATTACCTGCACAGCCTCATTTCCACATCTTACCGAAACTTCAGAAGCATAATACTTTGCATAGGCACCTGCCTTTGTTACAGGTTTCTTATTATCTTTTAAATATGCCGCTTGAAAAGTCAGCAACTCCGCAGCCTCAACCTCAGTCGCCATATCCGCTAACTTAAATGCAATCGCCTGAAAATGAGCAATTGGTTTACCAAACTGTTCTCTTTCCTTGGCGTACTTCACAGAAGCTTCATAGGCACCTCTTGCAACACCACAGCTTAATGAGGCAATAGATACTCTTCCACCATCTAAGATTTGCATGGCTTGTTTGAAGCCAGCTCCGACCTCACCGATAACATTGGAATCAGGTATACGCACATTGTCAAAAATAAGCTCTGCTGTTTCACTCGCTCGAACACCTAGCTTCTCTTTTATTTTTACAGCTGAAAAACCTGGAGTTCCTTTTTCAATTATGAATGCAGTAATACCATTGCTGTCTAATAAGTCTCCTGTCCTGATTAATACAACCGCCACATCTCCTGATAGACCATGTGTAATCCAATTCTTTGTACCATTTAATATCCAATGGTCACCGTCTTTGACTGCTGTCGTTTTCATGCGCATAGCATCAGAACCAGTGTTTGCCTCAGTCAAGCCCCAAGCACCAATCCATTCGCCACTAGCAAGCTTTGGTAAATACTTTCTTTTTTGTTCCTCATTTCCATGATAGAAAATATGACCCGTACATAAAGAATTATGGGCTGCAACACTCAAACCGATTCCACCACAAACCTTACCAAGCTCAATTAATGCTGTCGCATATTCCGCATAACCGAAACCAGAGCCACCATATTCTTCTGGTATAAAAATACCGAGGAGACCCAACTCCCCAAGTTTTTTCATGGTTTCAACAGGAAAAGTCTCATGGTCGTCCCAACTCTTCATATTTGGCTTAATCTCCTTTTCTGCAAAGTCACGGACCATTTGCGCAATCATGTCCTGATTTTCGTTCTGCTCAAAATTCATATATCTAATGATTAATTACTGCTTAATAGGAGACCAAATTTACAATATTCTTACTATATCCAGTTAGCTTTTCGTCTCCTTTAAGAAAGCTAAGGTTTACTAAAAAATTGAATCCTGCGATAGAACCACCGCAGCTAGTAACAAGCTCTGCCGCTGCTGCTGCCGATCCGCCTGTAGCTAAAAGATCATCATGAATGAGTACATTTTGACCACTAGCAACCGCATCCTCATGCATTTCTATTTCTGCACTTCCATATTCAAGCTCATATGAATAACTAATCTTTTTATAGGGAAGCTTTCCTTTTTTACGAATTAAAATGAAAGGTACTTTAAGTGCAATAGCTAAAGGATAGCCAAACAAAAAACCACGGCTTTCAATGCCTGCAATTGCGTCTATATTTTGACCACTGTATAGGCTAGCTAAATGATCGATTACCTCTTGAGATAGTTTAGGTTCCAACATAATCGTCGAGATATCCTTAAAAAGGATGCCTGGCTTCGGAAAGTCGGGTACGTCTCTAATTATATTTTTAAGCTTGTCTTCTAAAAGCATGTGCAAATTTAATGAAGGTTTAGGGGATTAAGAATTTTTCTCTATGTTTTTAAAGAAACTTATTCAATGATAAGGTATGGCAGAAGTTTATCAAAGGTATTTGAATCTATGAGTTTCGATTTTTTTATCTCCGATACACGATTGAATCCATTTGATTGTGCCCTCATCTTAACAATTGAATTTGCTTGGGCATAGCTCAAATAAGGATGCTTGTATAGCTCTTCAAATGTTATCGTGTTTAAACGTATTTTTTCTATTTTATCACTATCAACAAAAAGCTTTTCGGTCAATACTGCATAAGTCTCAGGTCTCATTTTCCAAACTTCAAGAAGCTGCTCAATTTGATAATACCCTCCTAATTTTCTGCGGTACTTTAGAATCTGAGAAGCATAAAATGGCCCAATGCCTCGAAGTGAGACAAGCTTTACCGAATCGATACTGTTTAATTCTAATATTGGCCTCAGCTGAATAGTACCACTCGAAATAACTTCATCTTCTGTAGTGTTGATCGTGGACGGAGATTTCGGGTAAAAGGTAGAATCCTTAATTAAGGACATCAGCTCTTTTGGGAATACATAGATCTTTTCAAGAGCTTCATTTGAAGCTATACCTGACTTGATAAAATTCATTACCACAGCAGCCTGTTTTTTGGATAACCCCAAGTAAATCCATTCATCCACAGCGTAATCATTCGGGTCGAATTTTCGGGGTGGCAATCTATATTTTGATTGGCTTTTTTGCTTTCGTTCATTCAACTGTTTTGAAGCTTTTTTAGGCACCAATTCTTGCTCATTGATCCTCTTGACATCCTCAATAGTGAGCATTATTTCGGGTTCTGAATAATAATGAAGAAGTCTCGGGGTAAAAACTATGAGCACAGCCAATACAAAAAAGACAACTAGACCTCGACGTGTTTTTTTTGAAATATAAAAAGGATTATTAATCTCCTTATGAATTAATCTGATTAAACATCTTTGGCTCCCTTAATGGCATTAAAATAACGCGCGAGTTCTTTCTTTACGATAGGGAAAAGGAAAAACAAACCAACCATATTAGGAAAAACCATTGCGAAGATCATCGCATCGGAAAAGCCCCATATTGAATCCATACTCGCTGCTGCACCAATGACAACAAATCCCAAGAAAAGAAATTTGTACGCTAAATCAGCAGATCGCCCTCTGCCAAATAAAAATTTCCATGACTGCAAACCATAATAAGACCATGAAATCATTGTAGATACCGCAAATAATACAACTGCTATTGTCAAAAACACCTTGGAATAAGGAATATAAGCAGCAAAGGCCTGGGAGGTTATACCAGCACCTTCATATGAAACTCCATCAATCATGACTGAACCTGATCCATCGCCGCCATATTGAAAAATAGCACCATCACCACCACCGAAATTGAAAATAATAATTACAAGGGCAGTCATCGTACAAATGACAACAGTATCTATAAAAGGCTCTAACAAAGCTACAAGACCCTCTGAGGCAGAATATTTTGTCTTAACAGCAGAATGGGCAATGGAAGCAGAACCTGCACCAGCTTCATTTGAGAAAGCGGCTCTTTTGAAACCAACCAATAAAACACCAATAACTCCACCTACTCCTATTGCCTGAGGGTTAAAAGCTTCTCTAAAAATCAAGGCAAAGGCATCGTCCACAAAACTAAAGTTGCTCAATATGATATAGAGACAAGCTGCCAGATATAACACCGCCATAAAGGGTACTATTTTCTCCGTAACAGATGCTATCCTTTTGATTCCACCAATAATAATAATCCCAACTAAAACTGCTAAAACAATTCCGATAATTGCACCTGCACTAGTACTTTCCCAGCCCATGAGCTCCTTTAATACAATAGTCGCTTGATTGCTTTGTGCCGCATTTCCTCCTCCGAACGATCCCCCGATACAAAAAATCGCAAACAAGGCGGCGGTTATTTTTCCCAATGTGGCAAAACCTTTTTCCTTTAATCCTTTGCTCAAATAATACATAGGACCACCATAAACCGTTCCATCTTCTCCAATATCTCTGTACTGCACACCAAGGGTGCATTCTACAAATTTAGAGGACATCCCTAATAAACCACACACCACCATCCAAAAGGTGGCGCCAGGTCCTCCCAAAGCAATGGCCAATGCCACACCTGCAATATTTCCATTCCCTACAGTGCCAGAAACAGCGGTTGCCAAAGCTTGAAAATGGGTAACTTCTCCCTCTTTACTTTCATCAGCAATTGTATCCTTAATGTCACCATCCACCGCTATAGTAGCATCACCTGCAGTAGCATGATCAACGTGGTCGTATTTACCACGAACGACATTTATTGCTTTACCAAAAAAACGAATATTTGGGAAACCAAAATAAAGTGTAAAAAATAAGGCACTGCAAACCAAAACAATAATGACAAAAGGTGCTCCATCAAATACTTCAAAAAATATAATCCCTGAAATAAAATCTGAAATTGGTTTAAATGCGTGGTCTATTTTTTGATCCAACCCCATTTCATCTTGAGCGAGGCTCAACATAGGTAATAAAAGTGCGATTAGGGCAAAGATTCCTTTTTTCATGAGGTAATTTTAATATTTAGAATTAATTGTTCCGAAGGTAAGGTTTTTAGACCGAGAATAAAAGCTTTAAGCTATCCTCAAAAGACATGGGTCTATAATCAATTTCAACATATGCTTTACTCAGATCGAACCCTGTTTTTGGTGGTCTTTTGGCAGCTTGATTTAATGACTCACTCGTCGTTTTATTTAGTGACTTCGTATCTAAACCACAAGACTTAGCCACCCTAAGTACAAGCTCATAAATTGAAAATGTCTCTGGTCCGGAGATATGATATACTCCAGTTTTATGTAGCTCAGCTATTTTAATGCATGCCCATGCGAGGTCATCTGCCCAAGTTGGCGCTCTAAATTGGTCGTCGATAATATTCAACTCTTTTCCTGAAGACAAGGCCTCTTTCGCCCACAGCACAATATTCGACCTAGATAAATTATTTCCTTCACCAAAAACAATAATTGTTCTTATAATAGACCAATTTTTGTACGCCGAATTTATAAGAATTCTTTCGGCATCTACTTTTGAATTAGCATAAACGCTTAACGGATTCGGTTGATCGGATTCTTTATAGTTTCCTTTTTTTCCGTCGAAAACAAAATCAGTAGAGAGGGCTGAAAAATGAGCTCCTACTTGCTGTGCAGCTTCAAATAAATAAGCAGTCGCCGTTACATTTACTTCATGACAAAGATCAGGGTTTGTTTCACAATAATCTACATTTGTAATTGCTGCAGTATGTATCACAGCATCCGGGTGATAATCCATAATCACCTTATTGACCTGATCCTGATTCGAAATATCTAAAGATCGATAAAACGAATTCGGACAGTCTGGATTCCTATTTTCTCCAAGAGATGTAGCTAAAAAGAATTTGTTGTTTTTCTTAAGCTGCCGGACAATTTTCTGCCCAAGTAAGCCATTACTACCTGTGATTAGAATCTTCATACCCCCTTAATAAATTACAACTCCCAAACGGACTTTTTTCTTTTGGTAGAAAAAGTAAAATAATGCTTATGCTCTAGGAGCCATGCCATAATTAAATAAATTAACAATGGAGAACCTAGGGTTACGAAGGAAAAATATATAAACCCTAAACGAACTTTTGTGGCTCTAATTCCAAGTTTTCGCGCCCACCATCGACAGACACCATAGGACTGCATTTCAAAAAAAAACAGGATTTTTTGAAGTGTTCGTTTCATATAAAACTTAACTAGCTTAGTTACTTCAGAGGCTTGAACTCCATCCATTCAGGATTCGCCGGAGTCGCAGTATTCGGATCAAAGTCTTGACTTGTAATTCTAGCAGTCGTACGTCTGTTTATTTGATGAAGACGTTCGAATTTAGCTTTATCAGAGGACCTGAATTTGTTGATATACCGCTCAGTAAGTACAATAGCCTTTCCGTTGTCGTCAATCCAAGATGCAGGCTCAGCTTCGCCTTTACCTATAGGTTGAATTCTTCTCGAATCAATACCTTTTTCTTCAACTAAAAACTTATAAACGGCCTTAGCTCTATTCTCTGAAAGCACCTGATTATAATTGGTAGATGAACGAGAATCTGTATGAGAGAAAAGGTCTATAGTTATATAAGGATGCGTACTTAACAAGTTATATAAGAACTCTAAAGAATCTTTTGACATACACGTAGAGTCATTGATAAAGGTCCATTCATTTAATGGGTAACGTACCTCAGGAGTTCGAATTTCTTCAACGATAGGCACAAGTTCAATCTCAACAATAAATGACTGGCTCTCTTTGAGACCAACCGTAGTAATTTTGGTAGCGTTTGGATTTTGAAGGAAACCTTCCTTCATAGCATTAATGGAATAAGTGACATCCTCATTGATATATCTCTGCTTTCCATTTTTGACGTCAAACTTGATAGTAGTTCCTTTATCATTTGTATTATCGGCCCAATCCGAATCATCGTCACCACTAAATGATACCTGAGCATCAGGTATTCTTTTGTTTTTGTTACCGAACTCATGAACAATCACCTTTACGTCATATAGATTAGGCGGAATGCTATAACTCCATACATCAGGCGCGTACTGATTATTATTTAACCTTCTCTCAGATGTAAAGTACCCTTTTTTACCTCGACTTGTAATCGCATAGTCGTTACTTGGTGAATTAATTGGGTATCCCATGTTTTGAGGAGAGTCCCAAGTGTTTTTTTCTTCCAAAGGTTTACACATAAAAATATCTAATCCTCCTATCCCTTTGTGACCATCACTCGCGAAAAAGAATTCACCACCTTTACCAATAGAAGGGAATAGCTCATTACCCGAGGTGTTGTAGCTTGGGCCCATATTTCTAGGAATAGAATCCCAAGACTTTGCTTTCTTATTGTAACTGATATACCACAAATCTCTTCCACCAAATGACTCGTCACCACCACTAGATTTCATATCAGAGGCGAAGATTAGCTTCATACCGTCTGTTGTCAAACAAGGATGTCCTACGGATTCTTTTTCATCTTGTTTTAGGTTGAGTTTGATTGGATCTACAAATTCACCTTCGACAAGATTGACTTTCCAAATATCACAACCAAGCATCATTTTATCCTTATTTGGACATCTGGTAAAATACATTGTTTTAAATTTCTTGTCAAAACAAAGAGAACCTTCGCTTTCAGATGTATTAACAACTCCGTCTTTATCTATTGACTCCACATTTGTTGGGTCGCCATTTTTATCAAATTCCGCAACATAAAGATCCATGTATTTTTCACCCGTAATCGGATCTCTTCCAATACCAGAGCTTTCTTGTCTGCTTGAGGAGAAATATATCTTAAGTCCTTTTTTATCAGCAAAGGCAGGTGACATATCAAATTCTTTTCTATTTATTTTTGTCTCACACTGGACTTCATAATTGATTTCTGGCTCCATCATGTCATAGAACTTATATTCTTCACATGACTTTAAAGCAACATCTACCTCATCTGAACGGGCTCCATCGGCTATTTTCTTAAATTCTGAGTAGCTCTTCTCTGCCTTTCCAAAGTCTCCCATCTTTCTTAGAGCTTCGCCCTTATAAAAATAAATATCTGGGTTTATGTCAAAATACTTAAGCTCTACACAAACGTCGAGCCATTCATTTGCACTTTCATAGCGTTCTAAAAGCCTATATGATTCTGCAATTTTAAAGGCCATATCGCCCTTTTGTTTAAGAGAGCCTTTCGAACCTAGTTTAGTAAAAGCCGCTTGACATTTGTCTATGGCTTCAAAATATTTTCCAGATTCAAATGATGTATAAGCTTCCCGAACATATTTAGGACCAGCAGATTGGGCCATTACTGTCGACGTGAAAAGCAAAAATAAGAGTATTGTAAAGTTCTTGTTCATAGGTTAATAGTCGTTATTCCTATCGGAAAAGCAAAAATAAAGAAAAAATATCATTATTTACAATAATCCCGGAATCGCTTGAGGGCCATTTCAAAATAATCAGGTAGCTCCGAATAAAATTGAACATCTTCGCCGTTTGAAGGATGGGTAAAACCCAAGGATTTGGCATGAAGTGCTTGACCCTTAAATAGATTAAAATTATTTTCTATAAACTTTTGATATTTAGCGGTTTTCAAACCTTTTAACACCTTATTACCTCCATATTCAACATCATTAAATAAGGGGTGTCCAATCCATTTAAAATGAACACGTATTTGATGTGTCCTGCCTGTTTCAAGTTTACACTCCACTAACGTCACGTATCCGAATCTTTCTAAAACCTTAAAATGCGTCACTGCGTGCTTACCTTCTTCACCATCTGGATAGACGGACATTACTTTTCTATTTTTTTTTGATCGCGCAATGTGCCCAGTAATGGTTCCGTCATCTTCCACATCTCCCCATACTAAAGCCAAATACTTCCTAGAGGTGGTCTTGTCGTAAAATTGTTTGGCAAGCTTAGTTAGTGCGCGCTCTGTTTTGGCAACAACCAAAAGACCTGAAGTATTTTTGTCAATCCTATGGACCAGGCCAGGTCGCCCCGCATAATCCGAAGGTAGCTCCGGTAGTTGATCAAAATGATATAAAAGCGCATTGACAAGGGTTCCATCGTAGTTTCCATGACCAGGATGAACCACCATTCCAGCAGCTTTATCTATAATTACAAAGCTCTCGTCTTCATGAACAATATTAATGGGTATATCTTGGGCTGTAAGCTCAAACTCCCTCACCGGATAAGGGAGCACCATTGCCACAACATCACCAGGCTTTACGCGGTAATTTTGTTTTACTTTTTCACCATTTACCAGAATATTTCCTTCTTTTGCGGCAGTTTGAATTTTGTTGCGAGAAGTATTGGCTAAACGCTCTCCTAAAAATTTATCTATCCTAACCTGCTCTTGACGAGGATCTGCCTGAAACTTATAATGCTCATATAAATCTTCTTGTTCCGACTCTATTACTTCATCTTCCATCACAGCCTTATTACTCTAAATCTTTTTTCAGAAACAGAAGGGACAGAAATAAAATAAATTCCTGAATCAAATCCACGGAGGTCAATGGAATCTTGCGTTGTTCGCATAAGCACTCTGCCTGAGGCGTCGTAGAGAAATTTTTCAATAGAAGATAAGCCAAAAGAATTCTGAACATAAATAAACTCGCGGGTAGGATTAGGGAATAACGTAATTTCTACGGGCTTCGTTTCAGGTTCAATCAATCCAAGAGAAGCATCCATTTCAGTTGAAAAAATCGGCCTAACCATAGCGCTCCCTGAAAAAGGTGAGACCAACCAAGAAACCCCGCCATTAACGCTGTAAAAAATCTCATTAGATTGATCAATATTCCTATCAAAACCTAGGTTTAGACGATCAGCATCGAGCTGTCTCCATCCAACAAAAAAGGAACTGCCAACAGATACTTTCATCGTATCAATAAAATAATAGCTTAGATATTGATTCTCCCCTTGAACATAAATTGGATTTCGGGGATTAAAAACATCATCTTCATATAGGACTTCTCCTGGCTCTCCATTTTCATCATCCCATACGGTGATTAGAAACAGTTTATCTGAAACGTCATTTACGGATGGCACGAAGCACAGGTTTACACCAATGAGACTATCTGGTTGATATGCATCGAAATGAATGGCAAGACGAGCCTGAACACCAGTAGGACCAAACGCCGCTTCAGCAGAGCCGTCATCGTAGCTGTAAAAATTATAAAAACCTTGCGTAAACGCAGTGGAGTCATTGGGTTCATAGTTTGGATATTGTGCAGAAGCATTAACCCTAACATCAAATTCCTCATAAATCCCAGTTAAATCTCTAGGAAATTCATATCCCGATTTAAGGTCATGATAAGATGTGGCGAAATCTAGTGCAGCATAGTTAATTTGTTGTTCTGCCAAAGTAAAACCTTGGAGTATAAAATTGCCTTCGCTGATACCATTATAAGAAATGTCTATCGCTCCATCTTGGTAGTTTTCCGGACCACTACTGCCATTGAACACAACAACTTCCATCGCTTCGTTCATTTTGTTATCTGTAGATTCCTGATAATGATCCCAAGGAACTGAAGTATAGTCGCTTAATAATGAATTGACAGGATAAACAAAAGAAAAATCCTTAAAGACAGTATCCATATAAGCAGGAGGCGTTGCCTCTCGGAGATAAACCATGTCCAATTGAAAATGATCTAAAGAACCAGAAAGTCCACCATAATTTCTAAACCTAAATTGAAAAGCATCAGTAAAATAATTATTCCCTAGCAATGGCAAGTGCACGATACTAAAAGGTGTTACACTTTTTCCTGTGTCACCCCATACCCTATTCCACTGGTCATTGACAGAATCATAAAATTCTAGTAGAAGAGAATCGGTAGATTCCGGTTCATCTCCAAACCCCTGAGGCTGATAGATAAAAGACATGTAGATAGAATCAGCAGGACTAATCCCTGTTAGATCAATAGGTTTAGAGGTCAATGCATCAGCATAACCTGTAGAAGTTGTCCCTATCGCATAGGGGTAACCATACTCATCAAGGCCATCAAAGGTCATCACACCTAAAGTTCGAGGATGGTCGCCAAATCTATAATTATGATATACATCATTATCAACCCACAAAAGGTTTGGATCTGATACAGGTAAGAAAAACTGACGTGCTGAATCCTGAAAAAATGGAGGGTTCTGAATCCATACCGTATCGGATTCATCTCCAGGGCTTAAGGTATCGTAAATATAATAGGGTGGATATAAATCAACAGGGTTATAATTAACCGGAAAAGAAGAGAAATCAGCAATATTTATTGATTGAGAGGCAAAGACAGTATCTGTAAATGTGTCCAAGGCCGGATCAAAAAACCTATTAAAAGTAACCTGGTTTGTGAAGAGTAAATCATTTGCTATCGGCAATGCAGTTGCTTGGTCTATCATATAATAATACAAATCACTTGTTGCAAGAGGACTTGAAAAATCAGGACTGTACTGCTGTATTTTGTTGGTTGTGAAATCATCAAAAAAAGGAAGACTAATAGTATCAGTAGAATAAATAAAAGAGCTATCTATCGTTCCATTTTTCAGATGTGGTGTGCTTATTTGAAAATTATTTTGGGTCAGTGGACCAAGCTCAACTTGTCCGTATGCAGTGTTTAACATCCCTATCGAAACTAAGACAAAAAGATAACGCAATGAATTCATTCGACTGGATTTTCGAAAGCTGCACTTCCAGCTTCAATTATAATGGTAATGTTTATTGACCTTTCAAGTGTTTTATTTTCAAAATACTCAGGGGATTGCATTGTAACAAGTGCGTTCAGCGAATCTGATTTGGTCTCACAATTATTACAAATAGTGGAAAAAGATTGAAACCCAGTGCTTGTTAACAAATTCACTGCATCTGCATAATTCATCCCTACAAGGTTCGGAAGTTCTAGCGAAACACCAACCTCATTGCGCCCTACAACCAAAGTAATTTCGGACCCTTTAGGGATTCTTGTTCCAGCTGCTATATTGCGCCCAGCATGTTTTTGTTCTAAAACAGACCCATCCGCCTCTTTAGTCGGCTCATATTCAATTGCAAACTTGAATCCTCGACTTTCTAATTTACTTTTGGCAAACTCGACCTCATCATATAATAAGCTGGGCATTTCAGTTAGTTCTCGCTTTTTGGAAAGCCTCAATCCAATAACCCTGTTTGATTTAACATGAACTTTTGATAAAGCCGTAGGTTGAGGCATTTGCTTCTTTACAATACCGTTCGGCTCATCAGGAGCATATATGCTATCTAGTATTTCATAGCTAAGACCTAAATCTTCAAGCTTTAACTTAGCATCAACTGCCGATAAGCCCAAAAGATCAGGTACGGCTATCTCCTCTCCATGATTAGTAAATACATTGAGGTAACGCATCGTTCCATAGAGAATACCTCCATAAATACCCGCAAGAAGCAGAGTACACAAAAAGAAAGTTCTAGACCAAAAAAACTGCCTAATCAAAAGAAAAATCCTTAGCTTGAATATGGAATTGAGCTTACTTTTCACACTGTAAATATAAAGTCTTTTAAAGAATTAGAAGTTCGGAGTTAAGGAATGTGTTGTGAAGAAATCCTCAATATATTCTACAGCTTCTTCAGGTGTATCAACCAAACGAAATAAATCTAAATCCTCTTTAGAGATATTTTGCTCTGTATCTAGCATCGTCTTTTCAATCCAATCTGTCATACCTGACCAATATTCTTTACCCACCAAAACAACCGGACGCCTCGCAATTTTCTTTGTTTGAATTAGCGTGAGTGCCTCAAAAAGCTCATCTAATGTTCCAAAACCTCCAGGAAGCGCAACAAAAGCCTGAGAATATTTCACAAAGATTACCTTACGAACAAAGAAATAATCAAACTCAAGATTATGAGCAGGATCAATATATGGATTGTGGCTTTGTTCAAATGGCAGATCAATATTCAAACCTACAGAAGGACCAACACCTTTTTGAGCACCACGATTTGCTGCCTCCATTATTCCAGGTCCTCCACCAGAAATGATACCATATCCTCTCTTAGAAAGCTGTTCGGCCAAATTAACACCCAATTGATAATGAGGGTTTTCTTCCGGCGTTCTTGCAGAACCGAAAATAGAAACACACGGTCCGATTTTAGACATGCGGTCAAACCCCTCAACAAACTCTGACATTATTTTAAAAATCGACCAACTGTCATTACTTTTAATGTCATTCCAATCTTTTCTACTATTTAACATATGTTATTGATTTTGCTTTTATTGTAGTGTAAATTTAATAACGTGAAAATCTAGGATATATTCTCTAAATTCGAGGTATGAGGCTAATTTTATTTTCATTGTTCTTTTCTATGTTTACAAGTTTAGGAGCACAAGATTTTCAGGACACCTCGGACATTGAATTTTCAATGCAACGATTCGCATGGTCAACAGCTAGTATTGGAACAGTGAGTGCAACGAGTATATATGGCCTCAGTAAATTGTGGTATAGTAAAGAAAATCAAGGGGCTTTTCACTTATTCAATGATGCTAAAAACTGGATGCAAATGGATAAATTGGGGCATTCATTTTCTTGCTACCATGTGACCCGGGGTTTAGACGCTCTTTTTTCATGGACTGGCCTAGAAAAAAGAAAAAGTCTTGTATTAGCATCAGGCATTAGCTTCGGGTATTTAACCACCATTGAAATACTAGATGGGTTCAGCGAATCTTGGGGGTTTTCACTCAGCGACATGGGTTTTAATGGGATTGGGGTTGGTCTATATGTCTTTCAAGAACATTATTTTAAATCACAAATTTTTAAACCGAAGTTTTCTTTTCATCAAACACGTTTTGCAAGGCAAAGACCAGATGTTCTTGGAAGTAATTTCATTGAATCCCTTCTGAAAGATTACAACGGGCAAACATATTGGGTTAGCTTTTCTCCTAATCAAATAGGGGTTCAACAATGGCCCGATTGGCTAATGCTGAGCTTTGGGCATAGCATTAGAGGAAGACTAAAAGGTGATGCGCCAAGCTATCAAGGCGTAACGAGCCATAGAGAAATGCTATTCTCTTTAGATTTAGACCTCAGTAAATTAAAGGTAAAATCAAAATTACTAAAGGGCTTATGTGAAGCATTGAACACTTTAAAAATACCCTTCCCTGCATTGATATACGCAAACGGAAAATTTAATGCGCGTCCTATATATTTTTAGGTAATAGCCGTACCTCAAAAGATTGTTCCCAATACTTTCCTGTTAGCCAAAATGAATTGGAACTCTTTCTGTAAGCAATACCATTAGGTACATTTTTAGCCCCTGACTTCCGGATTAATTCAGAGATATCCAAAACACCTTCAACTGCTCCAGTCTTTGGATTAATAATAACAATTTTATTCAAGTTCATTCGTGAATCATGTTGGAATCGTTGCTCACTGATCCAAACATTGGCGTAAATACGACCATTGAAAAATTCTAGCTCATTTAAATTTGTAACTGGCCCTCTATCCGAATGAACCTTAATTGTCTTTAGAATTTCAAAATTTTCGGGGTCTCTTATAGTCAATTCATTTGTTCCGTTTGACATAAAAATGTATTCGTCATTATTGCAAAGGCCCCAGCCTTCGCCATCATATCTTAAAGAATCTATGAGGCTTAAATCTAAAGCGTTATAAACAAAGCATTTTTGGTCTTGCCATGAAATTTGATAAATTTTGGATTCAAGGATGGTAATTCCTTCGCCAAAAATAGGATTGGGTTGGAATGCTTCCATGACCGAAGCTCCAGTATTCTCATCCACGCGGGCTACTTTTGTCGCATTTGTTTGATTCGGGTTTCCGGTTGATTCAAATAGTAGGTTATTATAAAACTCATACCCTTGCGTAAAATTATTCGGATTATGTGGATGAGTATTGAGCAACTCAAATTCTTGCTCCTGAACCCCATTGTTCGCGTTTACAAATAGAAACCTCTCATCATTGTTCATAAGCTTGCCTGACGAAAAACCACTTAACTGAATCGAATAAGTACCCAAAGTATATCCTTGTGTAGGGATTTGAAAGGTCAATGCTTCGCCGTCGACCCAAGCCTTTTCTTCTGCCTCCCATGATTTTATTAGGTTACCATTTAAAGAAAGTTCAATTCTGTCAATATTCTGGCCTGCATCCAAAACGAAAACAAATGGTTTACCTTGCTGAACAGATAAAAATGTACTTGAAGATTTAAAACCAAAATCAAACATCTGCTGAGCAATGGGTTCTTCTTTCCAGATATAGGGAAGGACAAACGCAATCACTAATATAATAGCCAATACAATTGCTCCTATTTTTTTCATTTTAAACCATTTAAGACAATTTCAATTTCATTGGCATCAATTGCTGAGTGAGCTGCATGATACATAAGTTCTCCTTTAAACAAAATTAAAACTTGAGGAGATTCGTGCCTTACGTTGAAATCCGTCGCCAAAGCATTTGATATCCCTCTGTTTTCAATTACATGCAAAAGCCAATAGTTACCCTTTGCATTTTTAAACAGCTCGGAAGCTTCAAAACGTCTCAAAACCATGGATGAAATCCCACACCTTGGACTATGCTTAAAAACAATATGAGGCATGTCGCCTGAGAAAAACCCGTCTACAGATTCTTTAGATGAAAGTTGATTCCAAGACATTAAAGGGTGGATTTGAATTGGTCAAGAAAACGCAAATCGTTTTCAGAGTACATTCTTAGGTCATTGACCTTAAACTTAAGCTGGGCTATTCTCTCAACGCCCATTCCAAAAGCAAAACCTGAATATTTTTTTGAATCAATACCTGAGGCCTCTAAAACATTTGGATCAACCATGCCACAACCCAGAATCTCCAACCATCCAGTATACTTACAAACATTACAACCTTTTGAATTACAAATTGTACAAGAAACATCTACCTCTGCACTTGGCTCTGTAAAGGGGAAATAGCTTGGTCGCAAGCGGATTTTTGCTTTGGCACCAAATACTTCCTGAGCGAAAAACAACAATGTTTGCTTGAGGTCAGCAAACGAAACCCCTTCGTCAATGTAAAGGCCTTCTATTTGATGGAAAAAACAATGCGCTCTGGCTGAAATGGCCTCATTTCTATACACACGTCCAGGCGATATTGTCCTGATTGGGGGCTGATTATTTTCCATTACCCTCACCTGAACAGAACTCGTATGCGTCCTAAGGGCAATTTCGTTTTCTCCTTTTTTAATAAAAAAAGTATCCTGCATATCCCTAGCGGGATGATCTGGTGGAAAATTTAATGCTGAAAAGTTATGCCAATCATCTTCTATTTCAGGTCCCTCTGAGATTGAAAAGCCAATTTTTCTAAAAACATCAATGATTTCTCTTCTAACAATTGATAATGGGTGGTGACTACCAAGTGGCATTTTTGCAGCTGGTCGTGTCAAATCCTCTTTACTTTCATTCGTTGATATTCCAACAAGTTCTTGCTTAGCCTCCACGAGCATTTGCTCAGCTTTTAACTTCAGCATATTGATATGCTGACCCATTTCTCTCTTTTGTTCATTGGGCACTTCACGAAGGAGCGCATACAAGCCCTTTATCTGGCCTTTGGATCCTAAAAATTGAATTCTGAACTTTTCTGTATCTTCAGCCGCACTAAATTCATAGCTGGATAGCTCATTTTCTATTTTTTGAATCTGTTCAATCATTGCTTTGCCCCTGTAACTTTTAAGTAGAGTTAATTGTATTATACAAAAGTACAATAAAAAGATTTTTGAATGCCAATACGTTTTGCTTGTTTCATAGGTTTTCTGCTCATCACTATGACGTCTTGCTACAAGTCGAAGCAAACTACACTGAGCGTGCAGGTTAGAACGAATTTAGGTTTGGCTATTAATGGAGCAAGTGTAACAGTCCAAGGTGTTCCTCCTGAAAATTCAGATGGAAATGCTTTACTTATTGATTATGAAGAAGCAACCAATGGCAACGGAATTGCGTTTTTCAATTTAGAAGATATTTACAAACCGGGGCAATCAGGAGCAGCGATTATCGAGGTGAAGGCACAAAAATCAGGCCTTATCGCAGAGAGAATTGTTGATTTGGTAGAAGAAATTGAGAACCGTGTTGATTTGGTCCTTCAGTAACACTTTTAGAATTAAACCGTATAGATTAAAAATTATTTAGCTTAACTTTGAGCACAGAACTAGACAAATGAAGAAATTATTATCCATCACCTTGACCCTTGCAATATTATTGCTTGTCGGTTGTGCACCGAAAGATCCAGCAATTCTAAAAGTTTTTGTTCGGTCATCAACCAATCAATTGGTTTATGGTGCAAAGGTGATTATCATCGGAGATCAGCAATCCAACCCGCCAACATTAGAATATGTAGACACGGCTTATACAAACAGCTCTGGATTTACAACTTTTGAAATGGATGACTACTTTAATGTTTCAGGACCTGACAACACAACGGGTTATTTTGATATCCTAGTGAAGTCAAATACAAAAGAGGCAACGGGATACACAAGATGCAGAATACATACAACATCTGTTGAAACTATATACTTACCAAATTAAGAAATCATGAAAATGAAGCACTATTTACTACCGCTCACGTTTATTATAATCACCATTGCAGTTATGACTTCTTGTAGAAAGAAAGCAGATACCTTGGCAAACATTTATGTCAGAGACGAAAGCAATGCAGTCGTTGAAGGAGCGATGGTAGTATTATATGGGACAAATACTCAAAATCCACCGGTACAACTGGTTGCAGTTTATGACACGGCATTTACAAATGCTGCAGGTATGGCGTCGTTCAACTATAATGATATTTACCAGCTTGGTCAGGCAGGAGTTGCTGTTTTGGATATCAAAGCACAGCTTTTAAACAAAATCGGTCAAGGGATTATCAAGATAGAGCCCGAACAGGTAAATGAAGAAACCGTTTTCATTCAACCTTAAGCGCGAATCATTCTAAGCTCAGAACGAGGGGCTTGTGTTTTTAATTGCGCAAAAGAAACTTCCCTCGAGATCAAACTTTCAAAGTCGAATTTATATTCACTATAATCATTTTGGGTATAGGAAGATAAGTAGTCATATACGGACACTTCAGGATTTAGTTTTTGAATTATATTAAGGATTTTGTTGATTTGAGACACCTCTATCTTCAAGGTATATTCGCTTTCGAGGTAACCTTTAATAATTTTCCCCTGCATGGTTATCCAGTCATTAAAAGAGTTGAATTCTAGTTTTTGAATTTGAAATTTTGGCATATGGCTTAATTTTAAAACAAATCTACCCTTGATGATCGTAAACAATTTACGATGTGTAGAGTATTTTTAGCTATTATCTGATTTTACCTTATTATCAAGGCTTTTGGTTAAATTTGTACTTCATAAATAAGGATTTTGAAAGATCAAAAAGGCAAAGCTGATTTAGACCAAATGTCGTTTATCGAACACCTGGAGGAGCTAAGATGGCGATTGGTTCGTTCTGCAATCGCTGTTATTCTTATTGGAATCGTCATATGGACCTTTCAAGAGTGGATTATGAACAATGTCTTTATGTCCATGAAGAAGAAGGATTTCTTTTCTTTTCGAATAATGTGCGATTATTTAGGGACATGCGTTGAAGATATTCCCGTTCAACTCCAAAGCATGACCGTTTCAGGTCAATTTGGCTACGCACTCATGATGAGTTTTATGGGTGGACTCGTCATAGGTTTTCCTTTCATTTTTTATCAAATATGGGCCTTTCTAAAGCCAGGGCTAAAATTCGGGGAGAAGAAAATGGCAAAAGGTATTGTCTTTTATGTCAGCTTTCTGTTCTTCCTTGGTATCTTGTTTGGTTATTTCGTAGTTGCCCCCTTAAGTATTCAGTTCTTTGGATCTTATCAAATCTCGAGTGAGATTAGAAATGATTTCACAATTAGCTCATATATGAGCATGATTCTTTCAACTGTATTTTATACAGGAATCTTTTTTTTACTCCCTGTAGTTACCTACATCTTAACAAGAATTGGTGTCCTGACTCCTGATTTTTTAATCAAATACCGAAAGCATGCAATTGTGGGAATTCTAATTCTATCCGCAATCATAACACCCCCAGACATCATTTCTCAGGTAATTGTTTCAATACCTATATTCATTTTGTATGAAATAGGTATTCTCATTGCCAAAAGAGTAGTAAAAACTTCAGAGGATGAATAAGAAATCTGGAATGTTCTTTGTTTTTTTTATCCTACTCACCGCTTTTAAGGGTTTTGGACAGCAACAACTTATAAAGGGAAGAATCGTCGATGCAAAAACGAAATTAGCTTTGCCTTTCTCAGTGATAAAGGCAATCCCCTCGAAAAAAGCCACGCTTGCGGACTCTGCAGGTTATTTCAAGATTCTAGTAATGGCTAACGATGACACTCTTGAGGTTTCTGCGACAGGTTATCAAAAGACAAAAATTGAACGTTCAATATTTAAAGAAAGTCTGCAAGATTCACGTGGAGCATTTACGATTAATTTAAAAAGCATTTTTATAGACTTTAAAGAGGTGACGGTTAGGGCTCCAGAGGAGCTACCATCTAAAGTTTTACATAGAAATTTAATTGCGAATAAGCATAAGAATGACAAAAAAAAGCTAGATAGCTATGCATATAAATTATATACCAAAATTCAATTTGATTTAAACAATATTGGCAGTGAAATAGAGGAAAACAAAAGAATACAAAAACTCAATGTACTACTCAATTATTTGGACTCCACAGAGACTGGAAATAAATACTTGCCGTTAATATTAAATGAGACCATTTCAAGATTTTACTATAAAAATAAACCCCGAGAACGAAAAGAGGTCATCGAGGCTGCTCGAACTACTGGAGTGGAAAACCTAGAGCTAAATACCTTTCTAGGAGACATGTACCTTGACCTTAATATCTACGATAATATATATACCATTTTTGGCAAATCTTTTATCAGCCCAATCGCAAACAACTCGAGACTTTTCTATAAATACTATCTCGAAGATTCAAGTTTTATAGACAAACATTGGTGCTATAACCTAAAGTTTATTCCAAAACGAAAGGGAGAGCTCACGTTTTCTGGCTCAATGTGGATCCACGACACGACTTTTGCTGTGAAAAAATTCAGCGCAAATGTATCACCCGATGTGAATTTAAATTTCGTTAATGACTTCTATTTTGTTCACGAATTCGAACAAATCAATGAAGCCACATGGATGCTGAGCAAAGAAAATCTCATCGCAGATATACAACTTTCAAAGGGAGGAAAACTCAGCGGTTTTTTTGCAAGAAAGTCAAGCCAAAGAAGTGACTTTACCATCAATAAAGAAAGGGATAAAAAGTTTTATAATTCAAATAGTACGGTTGAAATTCTCGAAGGAGCAAAACAAAAATCAAAAGAAGAATGGTTAGCACTGAGGCCAATAAAACTCTCAACTCAAGAGGCAGGGATAGGAGACATGATCGACTCTCTGAACACAAACCCTTATTTTAAACGACTCAAAAATATTACCTATCTCGCGGCAAGCGGCTTCTATCAAATCGGAAAGTTTGAGCTTGGCGATTTATATTCTCTGGCTAGTACGAATCCAGTTGAAAAATTCAGGACTGCACTTTCCATTAGAACCTCAAATGCATTTCAAGAAGAATTGAATTCGGCATCAAGGGGGCCTATGGATTTGGAGACAAAGTATGGAAATATGGAGCCACATTTCGCGCAAATATTAGTCCTAAAAAAAGAGGGATTCTCTCATTATACTACAACTATGATATTGAGCAAATTGGTCTTTCACCTTATGCAATCGGTGTAGGCAATACCTTTGCTACTCTATTCAGTACGGCTCCTTTTGACAAGCTTACTTTTCTAAAAAAAGCTGGCATAAATTTAGAGAAAGACATCGGTAAAGATGTTGTTCTTTTTCTAGGAACAGAATGGAAGGAATTCAACCCTTTAGGGGTGGCAAATTTCCTAAGGCCCAGCAGTTCCATCAGCGAATTTGATACAATCAACAAAATCACAACGACGGAATTTAAAGCCCTCATCAGATGGGCTAAAGATGAAGAGTTTATTTCAGGTTCATTTGATCGGACAAGCATTCGTTCTAAGTTTCCGGCCATTTCCCTTCAAGGTGTTTTTGGTGTAAAAGATCTTTTAGGAAGTGAATATAATTATCAAAAAATAGAGCTAAATATAGAGCACAGAACACAAATTGGCATACTTGGCCGTATTGAATATGGTGCCAATATTGGTGCTGTATTTGGAAATGTAGCTTACCCACTACTCCATGCAATCCCAGGAAATCAATCACTTTGGCTCATGACATCTGCCTTCAATAAGTTGAACTTTTTAGAATTTGTTTGTGACAGGTATACAGGATTTTATCTAGAAAATCATTGGGATGGCTTTTTTATGAATAAAATTCCACTTGTGAAAAAGTTAAACCTAAGACTCGTGACTTCAGGAAGATTGGCTTATGGCTCCTTGAGTGATAGACATGAGACGAGTATGATCTTTCCAGACTTTATTAAAAAATTCAATGGGGTGCCTTACGCCGAATCAACCATAGGAATAGAGAATCTATTTAAGTTTTTCAGAGTGGATCTGGTCTGGAGAATGACCTACTTGGACGAAACGACAAGACCATTAGGTATTCGCGCTAAATTTGCCCTTAATTTTTAGTACATTAAACGCATGAAACTCTACACGAATAATATCCAAAAAAGCTACAAAGGAAAAAATGTTGTAAACGGCGTTTCTATTGAGGTCAATCAGGGAGAAATAGTGGGTTTATTAGGACCAAATGGTGCAGGAAAAACAACATCTTTTTATATGATTGTCGGTTTGGTAAGACCTGATATCGGCACTGTTTATTTGGATAATGTAGAAATCACAAAGCTGCCCATGTACAGGCGGGCGCAAATGGGAATTGGATATCTCCCACAAGAGATTTCAGTGTTTCGAAAACTGAGCGTAGAGGATAACATTATGGCGATCCTTGAAATGACTGACAAATCATACACTAAAAGAAAAGAAAGACTGGAGGAACTTCTCGAGGAATTTAATTTGAATGACTTTCGGAAGACATTGGGGAACAGGTTATCAGGAGGAGAAAAAAGAAGAACAGAAATTGCACGTGCATTGGCTACAGATCCGAAATTTGTACTCTTAGATGAGCCCTTTGCAGGAGTTGACCCAATTGCTGTAGAAGATATTCAAAGTATTGTTTCAGATTTAAAAAAGAAAAATATTGGAATCTTAATTACCGATCATAACGTTCAAGAAACGCTTTCTATAACAGATCGAACTTATCTTTTATTCGAAGGGAGCATATTGAAATCGGGAACCGCTGAAGATTTAGCATCTGATGAACAGGTCAGGCGTGTTTACCTAGGACGTAATTTTGAACTAAAGAAAAAAGTTATTTAACGGATTAGGTTTACAAAACCTTTGATCAACTTAGCTTCAATTGGGTTCGCACAAGATTTATATCTCAATGTATATATATAGGTCCCGTCTTGGCATTGGTTCCCTTTAAATGAACCATCCCATCCTGACTCATATTCTTGGCCATTGTATATTCGCTCACCCCACTGATTATAAATACTCAAATCCCACTCATGAATTTCGAAATCAGTTATGGGTAGAAAAACATCATTTAATCCGTCAGCATCAGGAATAAAGGTGTTTGGCACATATATCGCAAATGGCTCTACAAATACTTCAGCACGAATTGAATCAGCACATCCGAATTCATTATATGCTATTTGCAGAGGGTAATCAGATCCAGACTGTGTATAATAATGTGTAAAGTCGGAATCGGTTGTCATATATTGGCCCTGATCATAATAATAAGCAAAAGAAGTTGCTCCTATAGATTGATTGATAAATAGAACCTCATTTTCACAAATATCTATCTGATCTGGAGTTACACTAAATCCAGCAGTCGGAGATGGATAAACATTCACTGCGTCTTGCTGCAAAAGATAGAGGGTGTCAACACAGCCCTCCAAAGCTATTAATGTTAGTCCTACACTATAATCGCCAATAGTATTGTAAGAATATGACGGACTAACAAGGGATGATGTGCCACCGTCACCAAAGTCCCAGGTATAAATAACCTCACCTTCCACCTGACTCAAATTAATAAATTGAGCCGCCTCAGGAGCACACAATACACCATCTACAATAGTAAAATCAATAGAAGGCTCAGAAAAAACATATAGTAATGACTCCACAGAATCTATGCAAATATCATGGGAACCTGTAAACTTGATTGATTGAAAACCGGGACTCGAAAATTGTATCCCCGATACACTTAGATTAGTAGAACTCTGAAGGGATGCATTAGGACCAAAATCCCATACAAAGCTGGCATCTTCAGGACCGCTAACTGTTGCCTGAAAATCATAAAACCCATCCGTAATGCAAAGCGAGTCACTGTGCTCAATTTCCATCAATAGCTTTTCCTTTACCTCCACAAGAACTTCTGCAGTATCGACACAATTTGGAGAATTCGTTCCAACAAGCTGAATGATATAGCTCCCAGGATTATTAAATGAATAACTAGGGCTACCTATAGTGCTTTGATCATCATTTAAGTCAGGATCTCCAAAATCCCAAAGAATATTTGAGACATTGACAAGTGTGCTTTCAAAGTCAATCGTCAAGCCCAGGCAGGATAGATAATCCGGAAGGTCAATCTCGACCGATGGTTCATCAAAAATATAAATAGAATCCTCAAAAGTTGTGACACAATCACCATCGTCACCAGACAAATAAATCGTGTGAAATCCCGGGTTCGAAAAGCTCACCAAGGGGACGTTTGCACCCGACCAATTTTCAATACTTGCTTCAAATCCGAAAAACCATTCAAAATTCGCATTTTCATTGCTAGATAGCAGATTAAAATCAAACGAATTTCCGATTATACAAATCGAATCCTCAGCCGACCAACCGACTGAAAATGGATTACCTACCGTAACAGACATGTATGCTGTATCCGTGCATGTCAAGCCTGGATTCACAATCAAGGTTGCCACATAATCTCCTGGTCCGGGATAAGTATATGTCGGCTCAAAAATTGCACTTACATCATTGGATTGCTCTGCAACACCAAAATCCCAAGCATAAGAAGATCCTCCGTAAGAGTTATTTTCAAATTGAACAGTCATTCCCTGACAGTAAGAAACAAATGTTGTAAGGTTCTCTTGCAACGGGAGTATTGCCTGCATCGTTATATTGCAATCCATTACCTTAAAAAGAAAGTCACGAATTGTTTCACTTATTAGCAACCCATTTCTGAATTCTTGGACACGAACGCCAACCACAAATAAACCCATTAGATTCGGGTTGACAAGCAATAGTCCATCAGCATCAATTTGAGTTAATGAACCAGGTCCTAACGGATCTTGGGGAGTGAATCCGCCGACCCATTGAACAGGAAAATATGGCGGTGCTGGCGCTACAGGTGCAGGATCAAAAGAATTTCCTCCTGAGAACGGAGTTGCCATTGAATATACCAATTGGTCGCCGTCTGGATCTGTTGCAACATGGTCAAAAGCAATTTGTTCATTGTTACAAAGTAAAAATGGAGGGTAATTTGTAAATCTTGGACTACTGTTGTCAGTGAAACCTGTTTCAATTCCAGGGACATGTGTTGTTAAGGTAAGTCCAGTATCATCTGGGTTAACTATATTGACAATTGACGGACCTCTGCAGCACCTTTGGTAGCTTATATTATACCCCCCTTGTATTGGGGGAAGGTTGAGCACCGTCTCATAAATCGCACGTTCCACACAAATTCCACCGGGTGCAGTGGCGCAAGGATTGTCAAAGTCTAAGGGAATAAAAACACTTCCTGTAAATGGAACCTGAATGGTTTGATAAGAACTACCATTCGCCATATATACCGAAAGCATTAAAGGGTTGTCAAATTCTGCACCATCAGAAGCGCAGTCGCGGTAAAGGGTCAATACAAATTTATAATTGTTATTACCCAAATAATCATAATAGATGTCACCGCCGATGATGTGCGAGGCATTAGCACAAAACGTATTCATGAAAAATAAGAAATAGACGATGTATCTCATTAATAGAAAGACGTTAAAAAATATTATTTGTTGTCTTTATTGACTTTATCTAGGTTATCAAAATCATGAATATCAAATTGGTATTCATAATTAAACGTAGAAGCAAATTTTGAGCCATTTATGATCTTTCCACTTCCTTGACGATCAAATTCAATCTCTTTTTGAAAAAGCTTTCGCCCAATTTCACCATAATACTCGCATTTAGTCGGATGTAATGGATAACACAAATTATAAACACCTGGACGCGGGACTTCAAGCAAAATGTTTATTGCGTTTGTAATATCCTTTCTGTGAATCAAATTAACTGGGGCATTGCCATTTAGATTAAGCTTCTTGCTTAGGAAATATCGGACAGGATGGCGATCATTTCCAATGAGCCCAGCGAGCCTAAGGATGGTAGAATTATTGGGGAATTTTAGATGTATTTTTTCTTCAGCAAGCACAACAGGGTGCCCTTTTTTCAATGCACCATCCTCGTGAACCATACCCGAATATTCTTGATATACACCTGTGGAGCTAGTAAAAATAAAATGACCAACTAAAGGGAATTGTTTGCAAATAGAGTCAATAGTATGGGCATAATTCACCATTTGACTTGGTGGCAGCATTACCAGTATCTCATCTACTTTTTTTGTGAATGGAACTTCAAATTCTATTGCTCCTGATTCGGCATGCAAAGATATTTTGCGGTATTCAATCTCGTGATTACTTTCTTGAAGTATCGACCCTCTTGTAGCAACGATAATTTTCCTTTTCGATGAGGCCAAGGATTTAACAACTTCATTACCCAACCATCCAACTCCAAAGATTAAAATCGTTTTCATTACAACAAAAATATAGAAGTCCAGGCAAGGAATCTAATCTGCTGATATTAAATCAATAAGAAGTAACAATAAAACAAAGGCGATTCGAGTAAAAAGTATAGTTGATGTTTGTTACCTTTGCTTAAAATTTAAAACTATGTACGACGTCATTGTAATTGGATCGGGACCTGGAGGTTATGTAGCTGCCATACGAAGCGCTCAGCTAGGAATGAAAACTGCACTCGTTGAGAAATATGCTACGCTTGGAGGAACTTGCCTGAATGTTGGCTGTATTCCTTCTAAAGCACTTTTAGATTCCTCGGAGCACTTTCACAACGCTAAACATACCTTTCAAAAGCATGGTATTGAGGTAGACAATCCAAAAGTGAATCTTAAACAGATGATGGAACGCAAAGATGAAGTCATAAGCCAGACATGTGATGGCGTAAAATTCCTAATGGATAAAAATAAAATAGATGTCATACATGGCATCGGAACTTTTGTCAATAATACGACGATTGAGGTAATATCTGAAGACAAAAAGAAAAGCAAAATTGAAGGGAAAAACATTATTATAGCTACGGGATCTAAACCTAATTATTTCCCTGGAATGGAACCAGATAAAAAACGAATCATCACAAGTACTGAGGCATTAAAAATGAAGGAAATACCAGGAAAACTCTTGGTGATTGGAGCCGGTGTAATTGGCTTGGAGCTTGGATCAGTATACAAAAGACTTGGTAGCCAGGTAGAGGTCATTGAGTTTGCAAAACAAATCCTGCCGACCATGGACTTAAGCATAGGAAAGGATTTCACTAAAATCCTGAAAAAAGAAGGGTTTAAGTTCCACATGGAGCATCGTGTTCAAACTGTAAAAAATACAGGTAAAAAGGTACTTGTTACTGCATTGAACAAAAAGGGCATTGAGGTCGAAATAGAAGGGGATTATTGTTTAGTCGCTGTTGGAAGAAAACCTTTTACTGAAGGACTAAACCTAAAAGGTGCTGGAGTTGAAGCAAATGATCGAGGTCAAATTATTGTCAATGAACACCTTCAAACCAATGTGCCTAATGTTTATGCCATCGGAGATGTTGTAAGAGGTGCAATGCTAGCGCACAAGGCTGAAGAAGAAGGAGTCTATGCTGCTGAATTCATTTCAGGACAAAAGCCCCATATCAATCACAATTTGATTCCAGGAGTTGTATATACCTGGCCTGAAATTGCTGCGGTTGGCAAAACGGAGCAAGAGCTTGTTGCAGACAATATTGAATTCAAATCCGGGTCATTCCCCATAAGGGCTTTAGGAAGAGCACGAGCCAGTATGGATATTAATGGAATGATTAAGATTTTGGCGGATAAAACGACAGATGAAATATTAGGGGTGCATATGATTGCACCAAGAGCTGCTGACTTAATTATGGAAGCTGTAACTGCAATGGAATATAGAGCTTCTGCTGAAGACCTAGCGAGAATTTGTCATCCACACCCTACATATACTGAGGCAATTAAAGAAGCTGCGTTGTCGGCAACTGAAAATAGACCATTACATATCTAAGAACTCACTTGGACCATATCTCCCAGCTTTTCAAAGCCTGCTGTTGTAGCATGCTCTTTCCATTTAGGATTATGCTTCCTTGATCTGCTGCTTTTTGCAAAAAAAGTGTCTGTTCAGGATTATAAATCAAGTCGATCACTAAATGATCTTTTGATAAATAATGATAAGGAAAAGAAATGGTCTCATTTGTATTTGGATACATCCCAACAGGAGTACAATTCACAATCAGCCTGCAAAAATCAATCATATTTTCATTGATCTCCGAATATCCAAAGGTTTTGTTTCCTTTTGGATTTCTTGAAATATAAAAAACCTCTAAACCTATTTTTTCGAGAACATATGCCACTGCCTTTGCAGCACCTCCGGTACCTAAAAGTAAAGCCCGGTGGTGATTGAAATCCAAAAAAGGCTTGATACTCTGATGAAAACCAAAAGCATCGGTATTATAACCCGTCGTTCTCCCGGACTCGTTTACTTTAATTGTGTTAACAGCTCCAATGGCTCGGGCTTCCTCATGAATTTCATCAAGTAATGGAAGAACATGCTCCTTGTAGGGTAAGGTTACATTTAAACCACGGTAAGCCTTTATTTCTCGATTAAAAAACGAGTCTAAATCTTGTGGAGAATCAAGTTTAATTAAATCATATTCGGCAAATAAATTATTTTCGATAAAGAATTGAGTAAAAAAATCTTTCGAAAACGAATGCGTTAAGCGCTTGCCCAAAAGGCCGTATTTATTTATTGACACATACAAAAATACAACTATTTCAATCGTTTTCTTTTCTTTACTTCTCAAGTCACTTACCTTTGTGATATGCGCGGAGAAGTAATTAAGTCAACAGGTAAATGGTACAAAGTACTTCTTGAAGACGGACAAACAATTCAAGCATCAATCAAGGGGAAGCTTAGGCTTGAAGGATTAAAAACAACAAATCCTATTGCCGCGGGCGATGTTGTTGACATTAAATCCATCGATGCATCAGGAGAAACGGTATATACCATAAGAGGTATAGAGGAACGTAAAAATTATTTGGTCCGCAAGTCTACAAACCTTAGCAAGCAGATGCAGATCATTGCAGCAAATGTAGATAGGGTTTATCTTGTAGTCACACTAAAATCTCCTGAAACGCAGGTCGCTTTTATAGACCGCTTCCTAGTTGCAGCAGAGTCTTTTCGGATACCAACGACAATCTTGTTTAATAAAATAGATTTGTATGGTGAAGATGAGCATGCACTTATGAATTACTTAACTGAAGTATATGAGCCCTTGGGTTATCCTTGTAATTCTATTATTGCGGAAAAGGACACAAGTATCGAATTCCTAAAACAAGAAATAAATGATAAAAAAGTAATGATCTCTGGAAATAGCGGTGTTGGAAAAACAACACTCGTGAATTCCTTAGACCCCAGTTTATCCCTCCGAGTAGGTGAAATTTCAAAAGCACATGCACAGGGAAAACATACTACAACCTTTTCTGAAATGCACGCGCTTCAGAGTGGAGGGTTCATCATTGATACACCTGGAATAAGGGCTTTTGGTCTTGTTGATTTAGAAAAAGAGCACTACGCACACTACTTCCCAGAAATGCGAGCCCTTCTCGGGCAGTGTAAATTTCATAATTGCATGCATATGGAAGAACCTAAATGTGCAATAAAAGCTGCAGTAGATAATGAAGAAATAGCCCCCTCAAGATACATGACCTACATGCAACTTATGTCCGAAGATTCCGGAGACAGTTATCGACGAAATGATTTCAAATGAGGGTAGTTATTCAAAGAGTTTTAGAAGCGCAAGTTCGCATTGATGGGTATCTACATGCCGAAATAAAAAAAGGTTTACTCCTTTTTATCGGAATTGAAGATTCAGATTCAGGAAATGATATTGACTATCTCGTAAATAAAATATACAATCTTCGCATCTTTTCCGATCCAAATGGGAAAATGAATCTTAATCTTAAAGATACGGAGGGAGAGATCCTCGTTATTAGCCAGTTTACACTCCATGCCAGAACAAAAAAAGGCAATCGCCCAAGCTTTATAAAAGCAGCAAAACCAAAATACGCGATACCACTTTATAATGATTTTTGTGCTGAATTAGAAACTTTACTACAAAAGCAAATTCAAACGGGTGAATTTGGTGCCGATATGAAAGTAAGCTTGATCAATGATGGTCCAGTAACCATACTTATGGATTCAAAAGAGAAGCAATAAAAGACTTTTGTTACATTTGAGATATGAACTTCCTCACCGATTCTTCGATTGATCTATTGCTTTCTAAGCAAAGAAAATTCTTTGCGAGCAATCAAACAAAATCAATTTCTTTCAGGAGAACTGCCCTTGAAAAGCTATTAACAGCATGTTTCAAATACGAAAAGGAAATTTTAACAGCGCTACACGCTGACCTAAGAAAGTCTCCAGAAGAAGCTTTCTTAACAGAGTTCAATTTTGTGGTCTCTGAAATAAAACTCCATCTCAAGAATCTAAATAAATGGAGTGCTTCTAAAAGAATTTCCACACCCTTAATATTGAGACCCTCAAGAAGTAGAATTTATTATGAACCATTGGGAGTAAACCTCGTTATTGCACCATGGAATTATCCCTTTTTATTGTTATTCTCGCCATTGGTTGGTGTACTATCTTCGGGATGTTGCGCAATACTAAAGCCCTCTGCCGATAGTAAGCATACTGCTGAGATAATGGATCATATAATAAGAGAAATCTTTCAAGAAGGACACATCTCTATCGTACATGGGGAAAAAAAAGAAAATCAAATCTTATTTAAAAAGCGCTTTGACCATATATTTTTTACGGGGGGAAGTGAGTTAGGAAAGATTGTTATGCGCTCAGCAGCAGAATTTTTAACACCGGTGACACTTGAGCTTGGAGGAAAATCACCTTGTATTGTTGACGAAAGTGCAGACTTGAAAATTGCAGCGAAAAGAATCGCTTGGTCAAAAACCATAAATTCAGGCCAAACGTGTGTTGCCCCTGACTATGTTTTGGTTGTGGACCGTTTAAAGGAACAGCTTATGTTTCATATTAACGAGGAATGGAATAAGATGTACGGTGGAGATGCATTGGCTAGTGAAATGTATCCTAAAATTATACATAAAGGACATTACGACCGGCTTGTAGGTCTCATTGATCCTGTAAAAGTGAAATATGGAGGTAACAAAAATGACGAAACGTTACAGATTTCTCCCACCATTCTTGAAGGTGTTACATTGGATGACCCCGTGATGAAAGAAGAAATATTCGGTCCAATATTGCCTGTGATTGGTGTGGATTCGATGAAAGAGGCCATAGATTTTATTCATAAGTTTGAGAAGCCCCTAGCCTTATATTATTATGGTAATTCGAATGAAGCCAAAAGCGTCCTCAAAAAGACAAGTTCTGGTGGCGCATGTATCAATGACGCGATGATGCATATCGCCAACCCAAATCTTCCTTTTGGTGGCGTTGGACATAGCGGATATGGAGCTTATCATGGATATGATAGTTTTTTATGCTTTACTCATAAGAAAGCAGTGGTCTCAACCCCCACATGGATTGATTTACCGTTTAAGTATGTCCCTTTCAAAGGTTTCAAATGGCTCAAGAAGTTTTTGACATAAAAAAAGAGGCTTTTACAAGCCCCTTTTTAAAAATCTATAGTTACAGAAATTAGACCTTCGTTACATTAACAGCATTAAGCCCTCTATTTCCTTGTTCTACCTCAAACTCAACTGTATCGTCTTCCTGAATATTGTCTACCAATCCAGTTTTGTGAACGAATACGTCCTCTTTTGATTCCTCATCAACGATAAAGCCAAAGCCTTTTTCATTGTTGAAAAATTTTACCACTCCTTTTTTCATTGTACTTCTATTAGTTGTTATTTAATCTTTAGTCTCTTGTCTGTTTTGTGCTTTTTGATCCATTTCTTCTTTTGTCATGGTTTTGTTTTCTGGTGCACTATCCCAATCTATTTCACTTCCTCCAGTAGATGCAGCTCTTCTATTTTCTTTCTTTTCGAGTTTCTCTCTTTTCTTTCGTTCGCGATTTTTCTCTCGCTGCTTTTTAAAAAATGTTTCTTGTGACCTTCCCATCCTTTACACTTATTTGTTTTCTAAAGATAATGGAATAACTCCTCACAAAACATAAGGGGCTTCAAAACAACTAAACAATGAATTGTGAAGAATTATATTCTTAACCCTTTAATATCTTGTTTTATTTTAAAAAAATGTGTCAATAATACACTTATAAAGAAGGATATACGATTTTAATAAATCAGAAATTACAAGAAGATAAATATAGATTTACGCGTTGAAAAAAATTAAAATATATTAGGTTACAAGTTCCTCAAAAACATATTTAAAAATAGTAATCTGCTGATATGCAAGTATTTATTATTTGAAAGTTAAAATCTAGTTAAGATTAAAAAAAGTGTAACCTCATTTAATATTATGCGTATCATTGTGCAAACTTTAAATTAATCAAAATGAAAAAATTATTACTAGTACTAACAATTATTGCAGGAACAACCTTTTCAGCTTCTGCACAATCTCCAGTAATGAAGGGAAATATTTTAATTGATGCCGGAATTGGCTGGCCAACAGGAAATGTTATATGGAGTGATGATGGAAATGGAACATGGGACAACTATAGCCGAACAGGTGGTCCATTTGCTTTTGGCGGAAGACTAGAATATATGGTTGCCGATGGTTTTGGTATCGGTTTGGATGGGAATTATGTAACAACGGGTTACAGCTATGACCAGACATATCAAACAATAGATGCAGATGGAAATTTTGCTGATACTACTGAAAATCGCAGTTTAACTACTAAAAGAATGAGAGTAATGCTTAGAATGAATAAGCACATTGTTCAGAATGACCTAGTAGACGCCTATGTTGGTGCCGGAGTTGGTTACAAGTATGTAAACAGAAAAGTGGAGGGAATTGATGATGAACAAGATGGCGCACTTATTCCAGTTGCCTTTCGTTTAGCATTCGGTGCACGCTTTTTCTTTACAGAAAACCTAGGAGCACACGTAGAGTTGGGTGCATGGGGTGGAGCTCCACTTCAAATGGGATTATCATTGAAATTCTAAACCAACGAGAGTTAATTGTGAAGCCGAGCATGTCTCGGCTTTTTTTATGCTTTGATTTTTCTCAATGGTGTTTTACCCAGCTATATGAGTTTAGGTAGCGCTTACCTTTTTTCGTTTTAAATAGGGTCGGTAAAGTATATTGACTGCCATTCTCATCATAGCTGTATACCATAAAATGTAAATGAGCCATTGATGAAAACCCTGTACTACCTGACTTCCCAATTGGCTCTCCTGTCTTAACGGTGTCACCAATCTCAACAAATGCGCCATTCTGTTGTAAATGCCAATAGCCACCATAGGTGCCATCCCCGTGGTCGATTACAACGTAATTTCCTTTATTGATATACTTTATATTTGCACCACCAATATTATTGTGCTCGACAACTTTTAGAACACTTCCGCCTCTAGCCGCGCAAATTAGTTTTCCCTTTCTCAAACGAAAATCCAGTGCATACTTATCCACATGTGAAAATTTACCGTTATAACCCTGCATGATCAAGACTGTTTTACCTGCCTCAAATGGTAAATCATAGATATAGTTATGATTTGATTCCGAGTGCTCTTTTTGGGAAAAACAGTAATATGGAAGCAGTAGGAAAATCAAAAAAATATTACGCATAAAAATGCCGTTAAGGACCCGTCTAAAA
>MDSY01027636.1_pt1 | contig 44263 bp, 29 predicted proteins | sample 811131 | NCBI WGS metagenome assembly MDSY01 (sample SAMN05326643, study PRJNA326480) | marine metagenome | isolation source: seawater | place: Atlantic Ocean: South West | collected 2010
GCCGCCGCTGAATCCAAGGCTCAAGCCGCCGCGGAGAAAGAGGCCGCTGCCAAGGCCAAGGAGGAAGCCAAGGCCCAGGTCGAGCGTGCTGCCGCTGAGGCCAAGGCTCAAGCCGCTGCTGAGAAGGCTGCTGCCGAGCAAGCGAAGGAAGAGGCGAAAGCTCAAGCCAACGCCGCTGCCGCTGAAGCCAAGGCCAACGCCGCTGCGGAGAAGGAGCAGGCGGCCAAGGCCAAGGAGGAAGTCAAGGCGCAAGCCGCTGAAGCGAAGGCCAAGGCTGACGCCCAAGCCGCTGAGGCCAAGAAGCAGAAGGCACAGGCGGAGGCGGAAGCCAAGGCTGCGGAGAAGGCCGAAAAGGCCGCCGCCGCGAAGGCAAAGGAAGACGCCAAGGCCAACGCGGCGACGGACAAAGCCTCCGTGCTCGCGGCGAAGAACGCGGAACGCCAGGAAGCCTCGGAACGCAAAGCCAAGGCTGAGGCGGAGAAGAAGGCCAAAGCCGCGGCGCCCAAAGCCGGTGCGAACCCGTACGAAATCGAGTACCCCTCTGCTGTGAAGAACTACTCCTCGCCTTTCCCCGAGCAACCCTCTGCGCCGGCGCCGGTCGCCCCGTCCGCGCCAATCGCGCCGCCCGCGATGCCCAAGCTCGAAGCCCCCAAGCTCGAGATGCCCAAGATGGAAGCGCCCAAGCGCGAGGAATCATCCGGTGCCGCCGCCGCTGGTGCCACCGCTGCCAGTGCCGCTGCCGGTGCCGCTGCCGGTGCCGCCGCTGGTCTTTCAATGCCCGAGATGCCTTCGATGCCCAAGTTTGGCCTCCCCAAGATGGACATCCCGAAGATCGAAATGCCGAAAATCGAAGTGCCCGACATTCCCAAAATGGAAATGCCGGAGATGCCCGCGATGCCTGAAATCGCGCCGCCAGTCGCCATCGAGAAGGCGATCGAACAAGCCACGCCCATCGACGACGGCGGGGCGGAGCGTGCGGCGGCGGAGAAGGCCTCTACTGAGCGTGCCACGGCTGAGCGCGAGGCGGCGCAGAAGGCTGCTGCCGCCGAGAAGGTGGCCGCGGAGCGCGCGGCGGCTGAAAAGGCGGCCGCGGAGCAAGCCGCGGCTGAACGCGCTGCCGAGCAAAAAGCTGCTGCTGAACGCGCGGCTGCCGCGGAGCGCGCGTCGGCTGAACGCGCCGCGGCGCAGAAGGCTGCCGCCGAGAAGGCTGCTGCTGAACAGGCGGCTGCTGAGAAGGCTGCTGCCGAAAAGGCTACTGCTGAGCGCGCTGCTTCCGAGAAGGCTGCCGCTGCGGCTGCTGCTGAGCGCGCTGCTTCCGAAAAGGCTGCCGCTGCGGCTGCTGCTGAGCGCGCTGCCGCTACCGCTGAGAAGGCTGCCTCCTCCGCTGCCGCCGAGAAGGCCGCGGCCGAGCGCGCCGCCGCAGCGCAATCGGAGCGCATGGCCGTCACCGCCGAGCGATCTGCTGCGGAGCGCAAAGCTGCGGCTGACGCGGCGAAGGCTGAGCTTGCCGCAAGCCTGAAGAAGAGCCCCTCCGAGAAGAGCGCCGCTGATTCCTACGCTGCCGCCACCAAGGCTAGCTCCTCCTCGCCCAAAAAGAGAGAAGAAGCCAAAAAGCAAATGCAAAAGGAAGCCAAGAAGAGCGCCGGGAAAAAATCCGGGACCGATTTCGTCGGCGCGCTTGTTGGAGACGTCGTTGTTGCGACGCTCGGCGGCGCTTTGGCCTTGGCCTTGCTCGCCCCCGGTGTCAAGGACAAGACCCTGGGCGGCGACGTAGAAGGCGCAGTTGATGATGCCAAGAAGGCGGTTCAAAACATCGACGGCCTGACCGGCAAAGCCTCGTACGTCGGCGGCGTCGTCGTCGCCGACGCTGTGGCGCACCTCCCCGTGCTCGGCGCGATTCTACCCGGCCCCACCGAGTTCGTCGGCACCGCCGCCGCCGTGCTGCTCGCGGCGAAGTACTTCATCGAGAAGGAGACTACTCCTGAGGAGGACCTGGCTGCGTTCGGAGCCACGCTGCCTTCAGACCTGCCCAGCGTGGACGACGTGCTCAAGCCCGCCGGCGGCTTTGCCAAGCGCCTCGGCGACGTCGACCTGGACATCCTCCAAGACGACGTCAAGCAAGCGCCCGGACGCGTGCAGACCTGGTTCGGAGGCCTCGACAACCCTGTTGAAATCGTAGCTCCTCCTGCCGCGGCGTTGGGCGCTACTGTGCTTGTCGCCCAGCTCGCGCACTTGCCCCTTCTCGGCCTCGTGCTCCCCAGAGCGCTGGAAGTCGTCGGCATGGCGTACCTCCTGAACGCCGTGAACAAGTTCGGCACGGACGAAGACGCCGACCTCAAAGCCGACCTCGCGAATGTCGCCACGAAAGCCGGGGACGCGGTGAGGAAACTCGCAGGAAAGTAAAGAGGTTTTGAAAAATAAGCTTTCGTGTGTGTGACTACTAACGCATACGGATGAAGGACGGTTTTCTTGAAGATAATACCGTCCAGACAAGATAACACGCGCAGAGCGCACGAGTACATAGTTTAAGAAGTTTTAACAGAAGACATCCTTGTGAAATCATTTTATTCATTTTCTTGGAAGAGGGACCAATACCAGTTAAACTTTCCGCCGAACCACGCCGCTTGAAGACGTGAAGATTTCGCCCAGAGAGAGCAGAGGCTGACGCGCACGCTAGGTCCCTTCGGGTGCAGGGGTTGCGTGGCCGTGTGCAGATTGGCGACGCAGGGACCGGCGCCGGTAGGATTCGCGGAAGGACAAAGGTGCTTGACGGGAAAGAGGTGCCCGGATCTCAAAAGTTTGATTCACGCTAGATTCGAAATAAAAAAGTGACATCGAGTCGGGTCTGTCTGAATAGCGCGCGCCATGTCCGGCGACCATTCCGACGACGACGTCGCGATCGTCGGACTCTCGGATTCAGAAGTCGATCGAGACGATGCGTTGGATGGGGATGATGCTGATGATGCCGGAATAAATGAAGACCAAGTCGATGAGGAGCGGCCGCACACACACGACGACGATGACTCACCAGCTGATGTGGACTTCATCTGCCAGGCGTGCGGTGAGGGCGATGACGAGTCGAGGTTGATGCTGTGCGACGGGTGTGACGGGGGGTGGCACACGTATTGTGTGCGGCCAAAGTTGACAGCAGTGCCGAAGGGCGAGTGGCGGTGCGACACTTGTAGGCTTCAACATGACAAAAAACGCCAACATCGAAAAATCGCGCGGCCGAAACGCGCCGCCGCGGCGAACGCGAGAGTGATCATGGACAGCGATCTGGAGGAGGACGACTCGATTCCTTCCGGCAGTGGATGGGATGCGCATGGCGGGGACGAACACAATAACTCACGAAGCAACCGAAACAGAAGAAAAGGAAGATGGCGCGACGGCTGTGCGATAGCAAAGAGCAACGAAGAGTACTCTGAATCTGTTGAGCCGATTGATGTTGATATTTCTGACGCGGCGGAGGAAGACTTGGATGGACCTCGTCGCGGAGTGAAACGCACGCGCGGGCGACGCAAGTTCCTCAGCCTGAACGCGGACCAAATGGTGGACCGCCAAGCTGCTGTACCACAAAGATCTGTGAGACCGAAGCGAGCCGCGGCGATGAAGTCCAAAAACAAAAACGATGATTCAGATTTCGAAGATGAAGTCAACGGAGAGGAAGACAACTCTGAAGACTCCATGGACGACGCTACGATATGCGGCACTTGCGGCCTTGGAGACGATCCCACGCACCTGGTGCTGTGTGACCAGTGCGACCGGGGGGAGCACATGTATTGTTTACGGCCGAAACTGTTGGACGTCCCTAGAGGGCAATGGCTGTGTCCTTTGTGTTTCTCTAAAAACGAAAAAATAGCCGCGAAGAGCGTCGCAGCCCAACGGCGAATAGAACAAGGCCAACTCGCGGCGCAAAAAATCGTGCAGGGTAAAAAAGTACAACTCATATTGGCCAGCCGGAAAGTTGGAGGGTTTACTGCTGGTGGTATGACCGGAGGTATGACTAAACAGACAGAAGAAGATACCTCTATCTTCACTCCGTCTGCGTTTGAATCGAGCATTGAGTTCCTGTGTAAATTCGAAAACGAGAGTTTCCGAAAAAGTATATGGGTCCCGCTGTGGGTTCTGGCTATACGGGAGAAGGGCAAGGTGAAGGGGCACTGGAAGAGACATGGGGCTAGTGAAACCGACTGCGACGTGCCAATCGACCCGCACCTCGCCGAGTTCTTAGTCCCGGAAAAGATTGTCGACGAGAACGAAGATGGCGATTCAGTGTTGGTAAAGTGGTGCGGACTTCTGTATGACGACTGCACGTGGGAACTTCGAAGTTCGTTTTTGAAACGGGAAACTAAGTTCAAGAGCGCAGACTACTTGCCGGTAGGGAGCGATGGTAGTGATGAAGGTAACCGCACTCCTACGCCAATTGAAGGTGTTGAGGACACAGCTGTGTTCCCGGAACACGTCCCGACTGACGGAACATCTGATGGACTAAACAGTCTACCCTTAACGCCACTCGCGAGCGGCACCTCTGAAAATCTCACAACAGAGAGCGCGTGTGATTTCTTCGACGAAAATCTCGCGGATGACTCTAACGTGAACCACTCGATAAGCGGTTCGTTATGTTCCGAGCTTTTGAACTACCGCCAGCGGGTTTCACGGGCTAAACCGTTGAATAAGCCGTTACCGTGTCTTTTTAATGGAAACGGTGTCGATTTCGGGGATTTCGAAAACTTGTTAGGCACGTCGGTAACCACGGCTAAGTCTCTTAAAGCTGCTGAAAATGCAGCAATAGCCACCGGCCAAACCGGGCCCGCCCCCACTGGTTTGACCCTACACCCGTACCAGAAGGAGGGGGTAAGGTGGTTAATTAACAAACTAATTCACAAGCAATCCGCGATTCTCGGTGATCAGATGGGTCTAGGTAAAACCATTCAAACAGCGGCGTTTTGTGACGCGGCAAAACACTTGGGAGTACTAAGCGGCCCTGTTTTAATCGTGGCTCCGAAATCAACCATTCCAAACTGGACCGGCGAGTTGAAAACCTGGTGCCCTACGTTAGATTGCGTAACCTACACAGGCGGTGCGGCGGCAAGAGAAGCCCTACGAAAGGTGGACTTCCCTTTTCCGTCAAGTAAAAGGGACTCACTGGATAACAACTCTATGGGCAAACAGTCAGGATACGGATGGCGCAAATCCGGCGGCGGCAGTTTCACCGACGTCGTCCTCACGAATTACGAAATCGCGATTCACGACGCGAGCGTTTTTCGGTCCGTGCACTGGGGCGCTATCGTGGTGGATGAGGGGCACCGGTTGAAGAATCAAAACTCAAGGCTGATGAAGACACTTCTGAGTCTAAATGCCCCCTGGAGATGCTTGCTCACCGGCACGCCTTTGCAGAACAACCTCGAGGAGCTGTTCGCGCTGCTTCACTTTCTCGACCCGAAACAGTTTTCCGACCCCAAAAATCTAGCCAACCAGTTTACGGAGCAAGCGCAACGGGTGGCTGGTGGAAAAGACGACTCAGGATTAGACCGAAAAAGTGGCAGTGGCAGCGACAGTGACCGCAGTGATGGTTATAGTGACACCAGCGACACCAGCAACAACAACAAACTTTCGTTCGAGCTCAAGAAATTGCACGGCTTGTTAGAGAAGCACATGCTGCGGCGGCTAAAGAAGGACGTGCTAAAGGGCCTCCCGAAGAAACGAAAAATTGAAGTCTCCTGTCCGCTGACGCCGTTTCAAAGGGAAGTGTACGCGGACGTGTTGGCGAGGAACCACTTGTCACTTAACTCGACAATAAACGCAACGCAACGCACTACTTTGAACAACACTTTGAAGGAACTGCAGAAGGTGTGTAACCACCCTTTTTTGTACCCTGCCGCGGAGCAGGATGCGTTCAAAGCGGCGCGAAGAAGCGGGCTCGCTTCTAAATTAGCGAAAGACGCTACCAAGTTGCGGAAAATCTATCGCGAGAAAATCGCGCGCGAAAACGAAATGTTAAGGTTAGTAGGGGGGGTTGCGGGGGGTCTAGGCGGTGGACCTGGGTCGTTCCCCATAGGTCAAGATTCTGCAAGTAGCCCCACTTCTCCAACCCTGCCCCTGGAGCCGTTACCCGCGACTTTACTCCGAACGTCGTCGGGAAAAATGCAACTGCTGTCGAAACTGCTCCCCGAGCTGCGAAAGAAGGGCCACCGCGTGTTACTCTTCTGCCAGATGACCCGGATGCTCGACATTCTGGATGACTGGCTACGCGCGAGCGGGGTTGGTATGGAAAGGGACACCAGTGATCCCACAGGTATAAGAACTAAGAGAGTCTTTGCGCGCATCGACGGACAGACTCCGTCAACCACGCGCCAACGCGTGATCGATGCGTTCAACGCTGAAAACTCAAATTTGTTTCTCATGCTGATCAGTACGCGCGCCGGCGGCCTCGGGCTGAACCTAGCCACCGCGGACACCGTGATTCTGTACGACCCCGATTTCAACCCGTTCGTGGATGAACAGGCGCAAGCGCGGGCGCACCGGATGGGCCAGAGGAAGGAAGTGTGCGTTTACCAGCTCGTGACGGCCGCGACAGTTGAGGAGAAGATTGTGGATTTGGCGAAAAGTAAAAGGGCGATTGAGCGGCTGGTGGTGAGACAAGGGAAGGACGTTGACGAGGACGAAGAGGTTGATAGGGAAGATAACGACATTTCAAAGGCAAAAACAGACGGAGGTATCAAACTCACCGACTCTGGGTCTGTTTCTCGCGCCGTTGAGCTGGCCAAAGTGTTGATGCACGGCGCAAAGGGCATCATGACGCGCGCGGCTCGTTCGCAGAAAGACGAAAAGGTACGTTTTTTAGATTTTTTCCCCTTAAAATCCTGCTCGCCTTGTACTGCGCGCGTCGTGTACAAGTTTGGAGGTTTTCCCAAAGATCCTGTGAGGGATTCCTCAACATCCCGATACGAAGCACGCAATACGTCCCACTACATCCGCCCGACTGTTTGCCCATACAAAAGACTGACTTCTTCCCGTACTCCTCAAGACTTTGGAAAATCTGGAAAGAAAAATAAACGCGCGCTGCGAGTTTAACGATTCCGAAATTTCGAAACTGATGGACCGGAAAAACCTACCTGAGGAACAGGAGGACGGGGGCGGCGAGGGGTATCTGGGTGGGGTTGGGGTCGGGAGGGTTGTGAGGGCGGAAGGGGAGGGGGACGATGTCGATGAGAAGAACGGAATCCATGCGACTGAAGAAACAAAAAACCCTTTGGAAGACGACGCTGTGGCGAACGCGCAGCTCGAATCTCTGCTCGCGGAACGCGCGATCCGGCTAAACGCAATCGAAGAGGAACGCCTAGGAAGGGGCAAACGCGAACGCCGAACCGTGTTCCCGTCTAACGTCAACGTTTCCGACGGCGAGGAGAAGCGGACGAAACGCAAAGGGGTTGCTGTTGACGACGGGACTGGAACGAATCCTGGTGTCAAAAACACGACACGCGACCCCGACCCGTTCATAACCACGTGCTTCGCGTGTCTCGACGCGGATGTAGACGAGGTTGCGGGGGGTGACGGTTTGGATCCAAATGATGGTTCCAATCCTCAAACCCGGAAACCTAAGCTGTTGCGTTGCGAACACTGCACAGCGTGCGCGCACCCGGCGTGCGCGGGCGTGGACGAGGACGATGAGGCTCTTGATGCCGTGCTCGGTGGTTTCTCAAAGGTTTCGGAACCCAATGGTTTTTGGCTCTGCGGAGGCACGGCGTGCGGCCGGCGGGGGAAGCGGATCGAGGGCGGACGGGCGGCGGCTGTCGCGGCTGCGGTCGAGTCCAGGCACACTCATGCCATGTTGTTCGGAGGCCAACGGAAAGGAAAGCGCGTCGAGGGTAACGATGTGGAGGGTAACGACGCTACCAATAATACCAACGCGTCGGACGACGGTTCGAGTTCTGATTCTGACGATCGAAACAACTCCGACTCCGACGAGTTTTACAAAGACAGCGATGAAGAATCAGAAAGTGAAGAGGATGATGGGTTCGTGTCTACGGAAGGGCGCAAAGAGCGACGGAAACAACGCCGATTGAGCGAAAACGGAAACGGGCAGGGTAAATACCCATACAGCGTTAAGGCGCTCTCCGCGGCGGAGGAGGTGGAGCGTCGCGTGAGCTTAGTTCACGCGTTCAACTCACAATTGAGCTGGTTGAAATTGGGGGCAAAGGCGCATGACGCGTTGCCCGTGCACGTTTCCACGACTGTTACTCTGGCCGAGATCAGGAAGGAGCAGCACTCTGTGGTTGCGAAGTGCATCGCGGCGCACGTGGAGTTTGAAAATGTTTTAAAACTCGCGGCCACGTTCACGTCGCGGCTGTCGAAGCAGAAAACGGATCCCTTCCCGGTGGACTTTTTGCTGGTGTTAAGACATGCGATTAAGCTTGATGACGCTATTGCAACCGCGTGTGATGCTGTGTGGATCCCTGACGCGCAGAAAAAACTCACGGTGACACAAAAGGAACACCAAGCGACTTTGGAACGTTTGCGGAAGTGCGAAACCGCGGTGCGGATGACTTCTGATCCGGAACGACTACGCAAAATCGCGCTCGGTAAGAACTGGACGGAAGAGGAAACCGTCACGGCGCGGAACAACGTTGTGAAACTGTTAGCGATGGCGCGAGCCAGGCAGGTTAACGCGAGTGACAACAACACGAGCGCGATTCACACGTACAACACTTTACACAACTGGGTCCGACACCTACCCTGCGCTGGAATCGGCGCGCTTGAAACCGCGTTTTGGAACTTGCTCACGCACGGTTTTGGCAGGAACGTGTCGCAGAGCGCGGTGAGCCGGGCGATTCGCGTTTGCGTGGAGCAGCACCAGGGCATTAGGCGACGCGTGCAATGGCGGGACATGGGCATGCATGATCAGGACAGGAGCACGAAGGGTGGTCCGAACACAACAGAGCAGTTAGAGGGTTATACCGACGACGCCGCGCGTACCTTGTTTCACCAGATTTTGAGCAAAGCCGTTTCCGAGACGAACAACTCGTCGGGGGCGACGGACGAACGACTCTTGGAAAACGTGCCCGACGTTGCGGAGGCGCTTACGTTTATTTTTCAGGGCGATGATGTGGAAAAGAACGACGAGGAGAAAAAGGATGACGACGAAACAACGCCAGTCGAAAAACCTGAACCCGTCGCGCCCTGGACGTTTCTGTCAAACTCGCGCTGGTACCCGTACCAACAAGCGCGACCCGCTTCCGTCGCTGTTTCGCAAATGGCGATGGTAGATCAGCTCAGGGCGAACGGGGGGGCTTTGTTGGGGCCGAACCCGCAGGTGCACCTTGCGCATCCAGGGTCCACACCTCAGTCTGCTTCCCGGTCGTATTTGCCGTGGGACGTCATCGAGGAACAGGCGCTTCGGGACGCGGTGAACAGGCACGGCGCCGGGAACTGGGAGAAGATGCGAGCGGACGCTGATTTCCAAGTCTTGGCTGGAAAAATCGGGGTGCAGCTGAAGGACAAGTGGCGCAACCTAGGGAAGCACGTTGATGACCCTCAGGCGACGACATCCGGAGCCGCACCTCAGCCTGTCCCGACTACGTTCGACGCAACGCCTCACATGAACGTGCCGATCGTTCCTTTCGGGGGCGCCGAGAACCCAAACGCCTACAACCCGGGCGTACCCTTCCAGCAAGCGTACGGATACGCGCACGTTTCGAACCAAACGCACGGAGGGTCCGGGGTCGCGGTAAAGCAAGAGCCGTGGGGAGGGCAGGGACGGTGGTTTCACAATCAACCTGGAACGACGCACCAGCCTGTGTACGTATCGCAAATGCCGATGCAACAACAGCAGTACCAGCCAATGAAACAGCAGCCGGTGCAACAGCAGCAATGGTCTACCCCTCACGCGGTGCACCCCGGGTCTGTTCCTGGTTTCGGCAGTTTCGCTCCGAGTGCGCACGGACACGGTGGGTACGCGCATACGCAGAATCAACACGTAATCGCGCCCCGCAACACGACGCAGCCGGCCCCGTACGTACACGTACCGGTCCCGAAGGCGCCTCGCCCCAATGGCGCACTGGAGTGGAGTTCCGAGGAGGATACGATTCTGTGGAACGCACAGAAACGACTTGGCAACGCATGGGTTGAAATCGCAAAGCTGTTGGATGGCCGAACGCATCAAGTGGCGAGCCGGCGCCACGGAAAGCTCGTGCAGCGGAAGAAGGAGGAAGGTGAAATCCAAAACGCGTTGCGTCGTGACACCGAAGTCACTGAAGCGCAACACGGCGTACCAGCTGACGCGGCGCACACAGACCCCGTCCCGACGCGTCGCGAACACCTCCACACCGGCGAATATAATGTTCCTTGGAAACCGCTGATCGACGCGTTTTTACCTATTAACCGTTCAACCGCTGTCAACGCCGCGCGCGCGCATTGCACTAGGGTCTCTCGCGACCTCCAACGCGCGGCGCGGCACAACCTGGAGCTTGCTGCGCGCAAGGTTACGGTTGACGGGTTGGACTCGGGGTGGACGTTAACGTCGTTGTGGAACCGAGGCGGTTCGATTGAAAGCCACCTTCGCGTCGACATCGCGGGCGAGCTTCACAAAGCGTGCGTCGTGCTGGCGACCGTGGTGCTGGATTCGACCGGGGAGTTGAAGGATAAAACCCGAGCTGAGCAAGTCGCGGTGCTTTACAACAAACCGGAAATCGAAAGGTTCGTCGAGGGTTTGCGGCGAGAAATTGCGACGGCTGCGGATCAACCGTCCACGAATTCGGAACCTATACCGGATGTGTCGAACACGCCGGTAACAGACACGGAAATCCCGCACCAAATACAGTTTGAGCCGATTGTTTTAGACGAACCTGTGCCGGCGCCGTCGTCTCTTCCGCAACAAACCGAGCCGGCGCAATTCTCGTTTCGTGGGAAAGCAAAGGCGAGCGGCGGGACACACAATGCCGCGACGGAGACTGGAAACCCTCCGAACGACATGCCGGTTATTTCAGGGTACACCTGGAACCCTGGTAATTCAAAGCCGCGAGAGGAAACGGTTACGGAAAACGCAGAGCCGGCGAACGCAACGGGTACTGCGCCTCCCGTTTCACAAGGTCCGCCAACCGTTCTCGCCTCCATCGACCTCACTCTAGAAGACGACGAGTCGCCGCAGAAGACGGCTGTTCAACCGAGACAAACAGAGGAGAACGTGGAGCCTATGCCGATGACGCGTACAGAGGAGCCTGTGGAGCCTGTGGAGCAGACGAACCACGTGCCAGAGCATGCTTCCACACCACTACCTTCACCCACGAACGTCGAAGTCGCGACCGACGAGATCCGGAACAAGTGCCCCGATATTTTACTTTCAATGACACACCTGCGCCTCGCCGATTTGGACCTCCCCGACTTCGAGCGAAGCCTGTTAAAACCCCTGCCGTGTGCGTTCGTGTACGCGGTGGTAGGGCCGCTTGAGAGACTGAGCGAGTTGTGTGAAACCTACCCTGAATCACAGCCCGTGAGGTTCGTGAGCAAAATGAAAAGCGTCGTGGGACGGTGGGGTTTCGTTCTTGAAATCCGCGCCGGGTGCGTGAACTTATCCTTTGCGCATAGAAACAAGCCGGGGAAGCACGTCAGGTTATGGTTCCCGTTAGAAGCGCTTAGGGCGCTTCCGAGCATATCTACTGGTGCTATACCACCCATGAAACAGGGTATTCACACTGTGAAACTTCTCGACTCGTTACCTTTAGTAAAACGGATGTGCGATACGCTCCCAACGGAGTCGCCCGTGCTTTTTGTGAAAGCCATCGGGTACCGAGTCGGAAAGCGCGCGACGCTTTTGGAATCGCGCGGCGCGATCGTGAAGGTGCGGTTCGAACCCGAAAATGACGGTTCGGATTCAAATAAAGAAATGAACGAAGTGTTGCGTAAGCCGTTCACTACGTGGCTTCCGGTTGAAGTTGTGGCGGTGGTCACGGGGTGGGAGTAGCGTTAGGAAGAGGGGATGCTAGCCAATGGATAGCGCGAAGTGTTGTGAATTCAAAAGACACGAGATCGAAATGAAAATCGAAATCGTCGGATCCAAGTTTTATCCCTTCTAGTCCATAGCTGGGGATAAATTATTTATCCCCAAATAAGGTCGAGGCACTAGGCACTCGTCAACATTAGTACCGCCAGTGTTCGTGTCGCGATGTGGACGGCGGCGACGCCGGTTTCGGGGCGGCTTTTGCCCCTTCACATGTCACGGGAAGTATCACGAAAATCCGTCGTCGTGCGGTGCGAAACATGCAACGGTCGGTTCGGAAGTGACGGGCCAAATGAACGAATCTCGAGATCGCGGTTGGATCGGTGCCGACCTGTCGGATCCCGAACCCGCACAGTGATACCTCACGCGTTGCCTGTGGGTGAGATGGTGCAGAGCTTGGATGGATTGGACGGTGTGCTGAACTCGGTCACCACAACTAATTTTTTAGAACCAAATCAAATCACTTCCATCGCCGTGGACGCGTGGAGCGTCGGTGGAGGTTCGTCCGCTCAACTAAACATCCCCCCCGGCATAGAAACCAAACTGTTCCAAGCCGGTTTGTTCCCGTACCTGGCGTACTTGTATTTCCTGGGTAAATCCGAGACCGGTGTGCCGAAAGCCAGCTTATTCGGCGCAAGGTTCCTCCTACTGTTCGTGATAGCCACTATCCCCGCTGGTATAGCAGCAAAAACGCAGTACGGTGATATACTCGCCAACGTTGATCTACTTCACGGCTGGTCGGAGTCATTACTGAGCGTTTCCAATTTTTTTTTCTGCATTGGGTTTGCTAATGCCGTGTCGAGTACTTCAAACAGTGGCGATAATACTCAAATGGACAGTAGCGACGTCTCGAATACGCCAGTCACAGATGGCACGTCAAGCACTTTGCCTCCTTTCGCGGCGTTTTCTGTGCTCGCGGTGAGCGCGGGTTTAGGGTCGTACGGAATAGGACAGTTACTGCACTACGGAAACCTTCTACAAGAAACCTTTCCCAGCGTTGTCGAACCCTCCAACGCGCTCTCAACGCAAACCTGGGCAGTGCACGTGTCGAGTGTCACGGAATGGGCGCTAGCCATGGTATGCGTTAAAAACTACGGAACGCAAACAAAAAACAAATACTGGGCCTATTTGCCCATAGGGATGGTTCCGTTTTTAGCAAGCGGACTCGCGGCTTGTACGTTTCATTTATTTCGTAACGACCCAAGCATAAACGCGCTTGTGCCGTTGCAAGCGCTTTTGACGTTCACTGGGAACTTTGGGTGCGCGGTCTCGGCGGGGTTGGTTTACAAGGCAGCTGTAGCTTCGAACGGGGACTCGCGTGGTTTTCATGCGGAGGCTAATGGTTTGATAGGGGTGGAGGGTGATGGTACCGGTGAAGCCTCGAGTACCTCGGTTTCAGCTTCGAGTAATTCTGTTTCACAAGCTTCACCGAAAAGCACGTCCTCGATCGTGCTGGACGCGCTTTCCGGCAAGCTCCCCACGGACGAAAGCGAACTGAAAAGACTAACAAAGCTACTGGACGACCTGGACCCGATCGCGAACTTCGCGGCGTACACGATCGCGGCGTCGACTTTGGCGACCGTAGCGCCGCTCGCGTTTGGAGATTTTTTCGAAACGCCAAGTTATCCAAAAGCGCTTTCGTTAATAGTACTGCCCACCGTGGCTTGGTCAGCGTACGTGTTTTCAGGAAGCGATTCGATCAAAGGCGAACGTAACTCGGAGAATTCGGGAATAACTCAAGACTTGTCACAAAAAACAAACCCGGAACTCTCGAGTGAAGAAAGCGCGGAAGAGGAAGACTCAGAATCCGAACCAAGTGGTTTCCAAAAGGTCAAAAAGTTTGGCTCCGCCGGTGTGGTTTCGTACGTCTTTGTGGAGCTCGTGTTTTGGGCAATCGCATTACCTGCCGTGGTGACTTGGTACCGAGTCGCGGACGGTACTTGGCTGGATATTTCGCATGCGGAAGACAAGGCGAAGTTATTGGGTGCGAGCGCAGTTTTTATTAACGGAGTGAGGGCACTAGTGCCTTTTCGGTTAGCCGCGGCGTTGGCGTTAGCTCCGGTGGGGGAGAAGAATTTCTTTGAGGAAAAGGAAGGGGAAGGGGAGGAGTGAGGTGGGGGGTTATGCCGCTATGTAATCACATCACATCCACACTATCTCTTACTCTCTCGAACTGTCTCGTCGAGAGCGTCGTCGCTTCAGCTCATTTCACTCTTCCTTGAAATTCGGAGATCGACTAGTAACGCCTGTTTAGGGATATATCCGCCACCTTAACCCTAAACCCTCGAAGGACGCCAAAAACTACCCTGCACCCCCATGCACCCCCATTCCGATGCCCTCTAACGACACTACGCGCGGCGTTAGAGGGGCAAGAATAGAAACAAAGAAATCTATAACCTATGGCAAAGCGACTACAAACCATGAACGAGAATAGAGAACGTTAGATTCCTGAATAGCAATCAGACTAGCCGCGGAGACGACGACGATGAATAGACTACTTTAAACCTACAACCTACAACCTACAACCCTACCCTTACGTGTACTTCCCAAACAGGTCCATGGTGAACCGTTGTTCGATGTCATCCCTCGTGAGTAAATTGGCAAACTCCTTCTCTTCCAGAATGCCGTCGTCGTTTTTGTCAAACTTTTTCTTTAATTGATCCACTAAATGAAAAACCTGCCGCTCCGAGACGCCGTTGCCGAGAATCGATCGCAGCGTTTTTACTAAATCCGTCTGGTCCACGCACCCGTCGCCATTTGCGTCGTAGGCTTGAAACCCCGCCTTAGCTTTGTTCGGGTAGGACCCAGTAGGGTGGAGCACGATGCACGCGGTTTGCCAATCCTCGGCGCGCAACCCGCCATCTTTTTTCTTGCTGAAACTGTTGAATATTCGGTACGCAAGAGGGTTGCCTCGAGCCTGCGGGTGGTGCTCGCCTAGTTTACGCGCGCTCAACGCGTTGTCCTTGTCTCGGTCGAACGTGTACTTGCCACTGCCTAAAACGTCTCGGAACGCACGTTTCATCGCGGATTTAGCCGCTTTGCTCGCCCACTTACCCGCTCGCTCGTCCTCCAAGCTGCCCCCCCCGGTTGGGTCGCCCATCGGAACAACGTCGTTGACAACTTCATCATCAACATCATCATCAATCGCTTCTTCCCTCCACGCTTGGACCCGGGCGTTGGAGCTCCCTCTTGTGTCACCGTACTCACGCGTGGAAGTATTTCCCTTGTTTCTCCTCGACCCCACCTCCTCCTCGTCCCATTCCGATTTCGCCTTGGAGGAACAGCACCCCATGTGCGCCGAAGACTGACGAAGGGAAAGCGCGTGAGAGTGTTGACGCGTAGTCGTTTGACCAACTACGAAATATTTCGAGCAATGACCGACTCTCGCGGTCGGCACCACTTCGCCCCTCGCCCCCCCGGCGATGCCTCTGGTGGCGGTTTCGCGCGGGGCGGCACTCGAGATCCCCGAGGGCGGCGATGCGGCGCCAACGGTGCTTGGCAGGTCTTTAAAACGCATAGGCGTGGTTTCCGAAACCGACGTGCGCAACGTGTCAAAGGCGCAGATCGCGGTTTCCATCGATACCGATGCCGAAACGAACACGCAACACTTGAAGGTCACCGCGAAGGGGACGAACCCTACGCCGTATTTCGAGGCATCCGCGAACTTCGAGAAGAAACTACTCAACGAAGGAGAGAGCACTTTGCTTCACAACGGTGACGGCCTTGGTTTGTGCCAGACCGACAAAGCACCCGGGCCGCTTCGTTGGCAGACAGATTGGAATGGAATAACAAACACGATAAACGATTGGGACGAGATGAAACACGACGGATTGGCGAGTGGCGTAGGAGGAAGCGGTTCCAAAGGGGATACCAAACGCTTGGTATTTTACACACCTAATGCCACCGTCGGCCTCACGAAGGAAGCTCCTTCTAATAAAAGACCTCGAACGGAAACTAGCCACGCCGTGGCTCCTTCGAACGACGAAGAAATATTAATTTTAGATGAATCTGAGATAAAAAAGCCTATCGTGCTCGTTTGCGCCGGCGCGCCTGGTTCGGGAAAATCAACCTTCGGCGAGTCTTTACCCAGGAAGCACTGGGTGGTCGTGAACCAGGACACGGCGGGTAAAAACGGCAAGCCAGGCACAAGGGACCAGTGTATCTTAGCGACTAAAAAGGCTTTACTGTTAGGCAAACACGTGTTGATCGACCGGTGTGGGATGACCGTGGAGCAGAGGGGACATTTTTTGAACCTAGCGATTGAAAAAAACGCCACGGCGCATTGCTTGTGGCTGGACCTTCCAAAGGAGCGTTTGTTTCAAAGGCTGGCGCACCGAACCGGCCACCCTACTATTAAAGACGGCGCCGGTGTCGCTCTGTGTAAGCGCATGCTGGCGGCGAAAGCGAAGAAAGCACCGGCAACGCAAGAAGGGTTTGAGAAGGTAATTAGGTGTCGCGTGGAGGGTGACGTGGAGCAGGCGAGGAATGTTTACTCGAAGTTAACGCGAGTTCGTGACTGTTTGCGAGATGGACCGGGGGGCGAAGGTGGGGGTACTGCTGTTGAGACGGTGGATCTTACAGATGACGGCGCTCCTGTAACTACTACCACGCCAGCTGTGCCTACGACCAACGCGTTTTCAGCGATGATGGCCTCGGCGAAGACGAAACCGAAATCCCCCGAAAAAGTTTTGCAAAAAAAACCTTTCGCTTTTCCCGGGCAAAACGCGTTGAGCGACGTTGCGGTGAATCCGTCTAAAAAAGAATACGCCGACGTCGTTCTGCACTCCGACTCCGAGTTAGTCGTGATCAAGGACAAGTACCCCAAAGCGGTGGTGCACCTTTTGGTGCTCGCGAGGGGTTTGAAGTTCGCAGACGGACCTTTGACGTTGTCAGCGACAGACGTTCCGTTGATTCGGAGAATGATTGAGAAAGGCCTTACACAATTTTCTTCGTTGGAACCCACCCTGAAACCCAAAATCGGGTTCCACGCTGTACCTAGTATGAAAACCCTGCACCTGCACGTGTTGTCCAGTGATTTGAGAGGCAGCGGGATGAAAACCCGACGGCACTGGAACTCGTTCGCGACAGGGTTTTTTAAAAGTGCGAATGAAGCGTGCGAGGTTTTGGAATCTGGTAATCTCGAATCCATAAAAAGCTTTTGGGACCAAGAGGAATCTGAACGACTAGTAAAGATGGCGCCGCTAAAGTGCCACAAATGCGCCGACGGACCGTTCACCAACATGCCCAAGCTGTTTCAGCACGTGGATGGGTGTACTAGGTAGGGTTGGTCCGCATGTTTTAGAGGTAGTGTATACGAGATGTATGTTGAGATTTCTTTTATTACCAATGGAGCTCCCCTTCCAACAAATCACAATTCATTCCATACATCCCTACCTACAGCAGCTGCGTGAGGAAGTACCCGATACCGGCGAGTCCGATGACGGTTGACACGGTGGTGATAAGCGGCGCTTTGCTTCCCCCAATCGCCTTACCCGTTTCGACGTCATATTTAGCGAACCGCGAGCGGGGGGCGTTGCACTGCGGGCAGACGTAGTCGCGTCCTTGCTCGCCAAACGGCGTGGGCAAGGTGTAGACGTACCCGCAATCCACGCAGATGTGTGAGGCGCGTTCCTTTTGAGCAGCGGAGAGCTTCTTGCCGAATCTTGGGGGAGATGGGCGTTTTGGGAGCCTCTTCACATCCACCGTCGCGGCGATTTTCGGGTCCCGGACGACGATGAAGTCGACTTGGTTCGGGCAGGCTTGGATCGCGGAACGCACGAAACCCAGCTGATCAGCAGGCCAAAGCTCATCGCCGAAAAACGACGAGCAGTACACGATGTAGTCGCCCGCTTTCAACCCGGCTTTGGCGGCGTTGCCTTTCGCGGACGCAACCTCCACACCTCCGCTGACGCCCTTGTTCGAAGCCTTCAAGTTCACACCCAGGGGCTTCTCCACGGAGATCAAAGTCTCACCAGGGCCGGCTCTGGTTTTGATTGAAATGCGAGACTTTACGGCACGCGTAGGGACCGCGACGCGCTTGGAGAGCTTGGCGCCCGTGAACGCGGAAGATGATTTCGCGGAGACGGAGCTCATAACGGGGGAAAAGGCGGCCATGGCGTATCGACCGTTGAAGTGATGCGCGTGTGGGTGTGGGGGGGGGCACGACACCAGAGCTTCCAACCTCGACACGAAAACCTTTCTATCTGCCACGTCGGCCCTGCGGTCATCTCAGCCAGTCAGAGATCGACTATAATGACGAGTTAATAATTCAAGGGCGGCCAACATTTTTGCAAGTCGGCGCTCGGCCGCTCGCTTTCGGGTTTCATTAGCCACAGCGCTGATGCGTTGGCTCGGCCTGGGACGCAAGGCCGGTTTCGCGCCGTACCTCGCGATCGGCGTCGGGGTCGTTTCAGGCAACTACCTGTTCTCCGAGCCCCTGCGGAAGCACTTTTCGAAGGGAAGCACGCCGAAGAAGTAGACAAGGGAAGGGAAGGGAAGGGAAAGGCGGCACCAAAGCAATCAGACGCTTGTCGTCATCATCGTCATGTCCACGATTGATGACCCCCCCGCTGCGAAACGAGGACGCACGGAGTCAACACCCTCCACATCCACGTCAACTGAAGTTCGCGCATTAGAGTTTTACTGCGGCGTGGGGGGCTTGCACTACAGTTTGTTACGAGCACGATCGAATGAAAGAAAACAAAACACATCTGTCGTCGGTTCCTTCGACATCAACCCACACGCGAACGACGTGTATGCGCACAATTTCGGAACAAGGCCGATTGCGAACTCATTGTCTGCAATAACGTCTACGCGCTTCGACAAGCTCAATGCGAATTTATGGCTCATGTCTCCACCGTGCCAGCCGTTCACACGGCAAGGCGCGCAGAAAGACACCACCGACGGAAGGTCGCAATCGTTTTTACGTCTAATCGACATTCTCCCCGAGCTGAAAAATAAACCGAGTCACTTGTTGGTCGAAAACGTAGTGGGGTTCGAAGTGAGTGACACGAGAAACGCGTTACTTCAGGCGTTACGTGATAACGGGTTTACCTACAAGGAGTTCATTCTGTCGCCTCGGATGTTCGGGGTGCCTTACAGCCGGCCGCGGTATTTCTGTATCGCTAAGAGGAAAGAATTGAAGTGGGCGATGGATGAAAAATTTAGTAGCGAAATAGTCCATAGAGAACCCCCTCCTTGCTTTTTATCAGACCCGAAACACTGGGTCAAGGCACCACACATCGACGACCTAGAACCTACCAATCCAACCGAAGCTACTGTGGCTCGATTAAAACGCGAAGAGGGGCAGACCGCGGAGGAGGCGGCGAAGGTCGCGAAAGAACATGCGAAAATAAATAACGCCGAACCCAAAAAAACGTACGGCGTCGCGACGTTGGAGGGATTTCTGGAGGTTTCTTCTATGGGTAAACAGTCTGATGGGAGTGATCGGTGCGATAGAATTGATGCTCAGAAGAACGTTGACGAGTCATCCTCCTCATTATACTCTGAGTACGCTGTTCCTGTCAAAGAGTTACAAAAAGCGAAACTCTCCGTTTCCGCCGTTTTACCGTCGGACAGAAAGTGCAACTGCTTCACGAAAAGTTACGGAAAGTTCGTCAAGGGGACCGGGTCGTTTTTGGTGGAGGAGGAGTTTGACTGGAGGGAATGGGATGGACAGGTTGGGGTTGTGGATGGTTCTGGGGATGCTGCTGATGGTACTGGGGATGGTACTACCACTAGCAACACTGGGGATGAGACTGTCCCCCGTACAAATCCCCAACCCCCGCGGGCTCGGTACTTCACCCCGCGCGAAGTCGCCAACATTCACTCCTTCCCCCCGGACTTCACGTTCCCGCCGAACATCACAACAAACCAGCAGTTCGCATTGCTGGGAAACTCGCTCTCCGTAGCCTGCGTTGCGCCCCTACTGGAGTACCTGCTGAACGATCAGTGATTAGAGCTCAGTGATTTTAGCGTTTAGCGATAGACTAGTGTTTTATTTGGATTTTTCAGTGCATTAAAAGATTCAATCTAACTTCTAACTTACTTCTTACCCTCTCCCAAACTCACTACCCCTTCCTCTGCGCCGCCTTCAGTTTGGCGAACGAGTACACGGCGAACCCCCCGAGCGCCACGAGCGCCCCCCCCGCCATTTCCCAGGACCAGTCTTTGGTCTCTCCGAATAAAACCCGGCTGAACAACACCAGCATCGCAACCTTAACGTTTCCCAAAACTGTCGTGGTCGTCGCACTCGTCATCGCGATGACTTTGTTGTGCACCCAGTTGTACACCACGGCGTTGCAGCAGCCGAGGAGGACTAATTTGAGTAAGCCAGTGCCTGAGACGAACCCAGGAGTCGCTAAACTGGCTTGCGAAAAAGGGTCATCCTCGACGCCGTCCATGTATAAACGTTCGACCATCTTTTCTCGTTCCATCGTCAACGCGACCGGCGCCAGTAACCCCAAAACCACAGGGCTCGTGTAGAACGTCAAGCTCACGGCATCCAACTTCTCGCCACCCATTATTTTCCCGCTAAACGTCATCATCAAAGCGTTCGAAGCCGTGGCGATGCAACAGAACACGACGCCGACGAACTGGTTGGGTTGTGAGGTTTCGTTTGACGTGCTTCCGACGATGGTCGCCATGACGCCTAGCGCAACGAACGTAAGACCAACCGCCTCCGTGACGGTTGGTACCTTTTTCTCCACCACCACCGCGCACGCGGCGCACACTACTGGGATACTGGCCCGGATGACCTGGTTATAACTCAAGGAAAGGTGTAACAAACTCGCGTTATTCAGAGAAATGTTCACCGCCATGAACGTCCCTATCGCGAACAAACCTTTCCACAGCCTTTTTACTATATCGCGATGCGGCTCCCTGCCCTCTTTGCTTCGCAGCAGCACGATGGGCGCGAGCGCGCATATCTGGAACATCAAGTGCATGCACGTTAAACTCACAGGGAACTTGAACCCGGCCATGCCCAGGGTGTACCGGTTCAGCAGGTTCAGCGATGAGTTCAAACCGAGGTAGAGGCCGACGGTGAGGATGACGCGCGCGGCGCCGGGGGGTTTCGCGACGTGCGCGGGGCCTAACTCGCTACCGACACCCATCGCTGTTCACTTCTTATCACGGTCGTTCCAGAGGTAGGTGGTCAACCGTTGATGCGAAGGGTGGTGTCCGAAGAGAGTGGCGCGCCGGCGAAAGAAGTGCGTGCGCAGACGTTGGTCGGCAAGTCGGCACAAACGGGAAAGTTGTTGGTCGAGCGACATCAATTCTACAAAACGGATCCAATGTCTGTGACTCAAGAGCGCCGCCATACAATGCACGTTCAGAAGCGCGCCACAGTCGGCATCGCCCGAGCGATGAGCCGATGACTCATGGCGACACCTTTTGATTTTTCCAACTGCTGTTAAATTTCTTCACACTCGACCGCAACCTCAACGTGCACTGCCACGCTTCCGCGCGCGTCGTGTCGTGTTGACCGCCGTTCGAACGGTGCCCTGGACATGTCGCTTGTCGCTGCGAATGGCGTGCGTTTGATCACGAGCGGTCAACGCACCCCTGGACGTTCCGTGCGCGGTGGTAACATCAGAAGTGTGATTCCGAAAGCGTCGCAACCGCCCCGAAATGGTCTGCACTTCGGTCCTTCAGGGGTTCTCCGGGCGCACGGCTGCGTGACGGCTGGCCGAATTCAAACCGCACGAGTGATGTGTCGCACCTCATCAGGGGCAGACGGCACGGGCGATGGTTCGGGCGATGTTATGGGAAAACAGTGCGATGACTTACCAAGCCGCCCGAAGTCGATCCTTGACGACCTCGATCGCGAATCCATCGATGTGAATTTTCTCACGTCGAGCGACGAAACCAAATCATCATCGCGCCCTCACCGCTCCTTCACCGCTACTGCTGTTGGAGGCGCTGCGCTGTTCGCAGCCGCGAGTCTGCTTCAGGTTGGGGCACCTGCGTCGGCCGCACCTGCGAACGCGTCAGCGAGTAGTCCCTCGTTGGTCGCCGACATCTCATCCGCCGAGTCGACTCCCAAGACAAAAAAGTCAATAATGCACAACTTTGCCGTATACAAGGAGTACAGCGCGAGCGAGATCTTCGCGTACAAAATCCAAAAGGTCTTCGCGTTACCGCTAATAGGCAAAGTGATGTGCCTTTTCGTGTTAACCGTGCCCATCATCTTCGTCGGGGGGCTGGCGTATAAGCTGGCGGACATGGTGGAAGGGAACGGGAATGACGAGGAAGAAAACGACTCCGAAGAAGACCAGCAAGAATCCGATTCATCGTTCAGAGAAAAACTCAAGTCAGCGTACTTCAACCTTTTCGACATCCCAGGTGCGGACGCGACCACCGACGAAACCTGGGGCTCGGGCGTGGTGACCCAAGCCATCGTGTTCACCGGGATGTTTGTGTTCGCGGTGATTATAGGTATCATATCCGATGAAATTGCCACGAAAGTCGAGGAAGTGAAGACGGGGAATAATAAAGTTATCGAAAAAGACCACACCGTGGTTGTTAATTGGAACTCGCAGTTAGTACCGCTTTTGAAACAAATGGCGGTGGCGAAAAGCGAACGCGCGGGCACTTTTGATAAACCCGTCGTGCTTCTCGCCGACATTGACAAGGAAACAATGGACGAGCTCGTGGAAGCCGCACTTGAGGATTCGCCGCCGCTTGAGGTGGTGACGCGCCGTGGGAATCCCTTCGACGCGGAGGATTTACAGAAAGTAAACGCGTACGACGCGCGAAGGGTCGTCATATTACATCCGCATGAGAAGGACGTAGGACTATTAGGTGAAGGAGGCTCCGTGTTCAACAGCGGGGACGGGAGTGCCGGTTCATCTCAACGTGACGGTTCGGACACTCAGCAACAAAAGCGGTTCCAGAAGCAGCAACGCGAAGAGGCGTTGAAAGCCACCGTGGTTCTGAACCTGTTAGCGGACCAAGGACGCGAGACGTTCCCGGACGTCATCGTGCAAATGCCTTATAGATTGCCCGAGAAGCAGGACCTTGTTGGACATGCGCTTAAGTTAACGACTGGAAGGATGAGCAATAATGATGAGTTATTGAATGGTGAAACCTTCCGTGTTATGGTTGAAATTTTGAAGACTAACAACCCGTACGTGCAGGTTCACGGGTCGGAAAACACTGGCAAAATCTCCGCATTCGCGGCGTTTCAACCCGGCACCTCTCGAATTTTTGAAGAGCTTTTTAAGCAATCGGAAGACACGCCTGAGTTTTACCTCTCGCACGCGCCACAGTTCGTGGGGAAGACGTTCGGAGAGGCTTGGCGGATGCTGCCGAACGCGACGCTGTGTGGGCTGAGCCACGCGGATGGGAGCGTTAGTTTAGCGCCTGGTGATTACGTGGTGATTTCGCCGACAGATGAGGTGGTGATGTTGAGCGAAACGAGCACGGTAGCGGTGGCGAATGCAAGCGATGTGGCTGGAGTCCCCCCCAAGCACTCCCAAAAACACTATATGCGCCTCATGCCCTCTACGAACCAAGGGCCCATGAAACTGCTGTTTGCGGGGTGGAACGCGGAGACGGCGACGGCGCTGCAGTTGGCGCAGAGCATGGCGCCTAATGGCTCTGAAATTACAGTCCTCAGCGATGATGGATTTGGAGGAGTTAGTCTCAAGTCAACGAAAAACTGCAAACTACGCGTCGTCCGGGGTGTACCTACAGCTTATACTGATTTAGAACGCGCCAAGGTGCACGACATGGACGCGGTGATCATCATGCCCGACCACGCGCAGGGCAAGGCGGAGGAAGACGCGAGCGTGCTTGCGACGATTCTTCAAACCAGAGCGGTGTGCGGTGACTACGCTGAAAAAGAAAAGCTTGCGAAAGTAAGAGAGCCTCACGTCGTCGCGACTTTGAACACCGACAGCGCAAGGTCTATTGTCGAGTTAATGGGCCAGGTATCACAGAACGACTCACCCGTGACCCCGGATGTCATCATGTCCGACGAAATCGTGGGGGGGGCGTTACTGCAGGTTGCGGCTAATCCTAAACTGGCCGGTCTTTTTGACGCTTTACTCGCCACGGAAGGGCACGAGATGTATTTAAGAGACGCTGATGCGTTCGGGGGGGTGGACACGCGGGTGGCGGACGCGAGCGGGGTGGTGCACGAAGTGACGTGGGGCACTTTGTGTGAACGCGCGAGGGAAAGAGATGAGTTGGCGCTGGGGGTGATGCGGAGCGACGGGTCGTTCATCATCTCGCCGGATAAAAACGTTTCCTTCTCGTTTCAATCAGGGGACAGGATCGTAGTGCTGGCGGACCAACTTTAACTAGTTCTTGTAGGGGTATTTAGTGTCGTGTGTTTATAAGAGTTATATTTATTGCAACCAGAGTGGTGAAGATGTCATCGACTGAATCTCGGGCCGCTCGCGGAAGGGAACGCAAAAACGTGCGCCCCCCCGTGTTTGAGGTGTCTGTACTGAGTAGTCACGTTACTATTTAGAACCTTAGCGTGCCTCACAAAATTTAAGACAGCTGCCCGCAGTCCGCGATGACAACCTGCTTGGTGCACTTGCCCGAGGAGGACCCGACCTTCTCGATGGAAGTCACGACGTCCATGCCCTTGGTGACGTTGCCGAACACGCAGTGCTTGCCGTCCAGCCACGCGGTTTGCACGGTGCACAGGAAGAATTGCGATCCGTTGGTGTTCGGGCCGGCGTTGGCCATTGAGAGGACACCAGGGCTGGTGTGCTTTAAAACGAAGTTCTCATCCGCGAACTTAGCGCCATAAATAGACTTGCCCCCGGTGCCGTTGTGGTTGGTGAAGTCACCGCCCTGGCACATGAACTGGGGGATGACGCGGTGGAAGGAGGAACCCTTGAACCCGAAGCCCTTCTCGCCGGTGCAGAGGGCGCGGAAGTTTTCTGTGAGTGAGGGTTTTTTGGTGATGAAGTAAGGGAGACTGAAGGTCAGCAACGTGGACGGTCATCGCATTTGGGTCGGGTAACGTCGCTTGGAGTGTTTCGATTCGTGTCCTCCGATCTCTCGATTTCAGAGGTCACGAGGTCGGGATGCACCCCTCTTGAGTAATGACTCATCGATCGGGTTGATCACGGGACGCGTGTCGAAAAAGCGCGATCGCGAATGGTCGTCTGTCGCGTCAAAAAATATCTGACGCGGGCCTGACCTTTCGGGGGTGCGTCATAGACTCGTGGTGGTGGATAGCGCGTAGGTCCTCATCGCGCGCGGTACACAGACCGCGCGTTGACACCCGTCACAGGTTCGATCGCGTCCCCGATGTATCGAGTGACGAAAGGATGCGATCCAAATTCGCGGGGGAAAGAGATCTGTCGGCGCTTTCCGATCGCGTCGGATCAAGATCAGGCATTACAGTTTACGTACCGGCAGTCTTGGGAGTGACGTCCGCGCGGAGGGTCATCTCGATGCGGCCGGCGGGCTCGCCGCCGATGGTCATGTCGAAGAAGCAAACGGGGTTGGCCATTTTTGGGTGTGGAGGTGGTCGAACGACGTGCGTTTGGAAGTAAATAGAAAGTGAACGAAAGATACTTTTTGCCTTCTCATTTTCTGTCTGCTCGGATCTCATAAGAGATCCGATGGTTCCTTCCTTTGACCACTGTGTTTGGCGCACACACCTGCTGTCCGCACGTAAGCCAATCGGATTGCGTCTTCGATTTGTATCACTAGTGTTCAACGCCATCGAGGGTGGCACACGCGTTCGTACCTGACGCTGTCATCCACCCTCCCTGGCTCGTTCGGTCCTTTCGTTACTTTTGCAGATTCAATCTTAAACGATGGCCGCCGCCGGCGAGCTGTCCAAGCTGCTGGACGGCGACGAGGGCGTGACTGGAATCGCAAACAACGTTGTGGACGCGGAGCAGTACGAACGATGTGAAGCGGCTCGCGCGCAGGCTGAGAGTGACGCGTCAGAGGGCAAACGGCGGTTGGAAGTTGCGCGGCAGCAGTTCGCCGAGTTTGCGCTTTCCAAAGCGGATGAAAGCAAACAGTTGCGGGATGTGATTCAAAAACTAAGTGCGACACACGCTGGGAGTGACACCGTAGTTTCTATGTTACAGCAGCTAGACGGTTTAGTAACGAACGCGGAAACGGAAGCCAGAGCCATGGCTGCGAACGCAGAGGCGGAGGTGTTGAAACAACCCACAGGCGTAGTCAATGGATCTGCTGATGGAAATGGAATGAGCGGCGTACCGAGCGACGCGGCGGACGACGTCGACATGACCGACACCACCGTGAGTAACGAAGCAGTTCCTATCGGCCCTTCCGAAGCCCCCAGCAACTCTTCTTCCTTCATGGAACGCGCCAAGTACATCCCGTTACGGCTTGACATGGAAGAGCGAAAGCTTTTACGTTTATTGGAAGCAGCTTTGCACGTCTCCGAGTACACCGACCACGTGGACGTCGTTACGTTCAGGGGCAAAACGCAGCGGATCACCAAACAATTGAAAGAGATCTGCGCGATTATGTGCGGCCTAGTGGTCGCTACGGATTACAGGAAAGGACAACAACTCATCGCGGATAAAGATTTTGAGAACAACGAGGCTTTTTTCCAGACTATTTTCGAAATCGGAAGAAGGTATGTTTTCTCCCCGAAAATCACGCTCGCCTTTAACGCGTAGTTCGTGTACCACCTCGTTGGTTTTTCACGACGTCATGTGAGGATTCCTCATGATCCTGATCCGAAGAACGAATTCCATACATCCTCTGACAGTTTGCCCACATAAACTGACATCTAATCTCCACCGCAGACACAAAATCATAAACCCCGAGAAGATGCGCTCGGAGTACGGAAAGATGATTTACTTGTTGCAAGATTCGCAGACTGACGAGGTGTGCGAGTTGTTAGGTTTTCGGTTAGTGAAGCCGCTGAGGACGGCTTACGCGTTATTGGATCAAAGGAACGGACTTTCTATGTTACAGGACCCGTTGATGGAGCAAGCCACCGCGGAGATCATGCACGTCAACAAACCCCGCGTGCAGGTTCAACGCGAGATTAAAATGAAAGAGAAAGCTCGCGAGCACTTGAGCCGGCGGTACGCGTCACTTGATTTATCGTCAGAAGAGATTCTATCCGTTTTGTATTCTATTTCCGACAACAACGCGTACCTCCGGTTCAACCGGGACCCGGTGGATACAATGCTTTCGTACTTGGTCAAGCATTTCGACCCCAAGAGTCCAGAGAGCAGGGAATTCTCGCTGGGCATTTCTGTTGGATCGGAAGGCTCGAGATTATCACACAACCACGAGCGGCAATTCCTGTACGTCTCGCAATCCCTGACGCTGTGGCGGGAAGTCAGCAACGACATGTTCAAGCTGTGGACGCTCGCTGAGAACGACTTGTTGCGCGATGATAACAGGTACTCGTTAACCAACACCGGGCAAGGACTGAACCGAGTTCAGAGCGCGCCGAACGTCGGCCGCGCCATGCACAACGTGCTGCACAAGTGCCAGCGGTTTCTGGGAGGTTGGGTAGGGAGTTCGGTCGTGCATTTAGGCGACCACAACGTCCCCAACGCGCTGATGTTCATCGACAAGTACACGCAGGTACCGAGGATATTAGGGCCTACTGTGTTGGTGGTGAATTCCATCGAAGACTTGTGCAAAGATGAAGGACTTCGGACGTACGTCGAGTCCACATTCGGATCGATTGAAAAATGCAAAAAGCACATCCTGACCGATTTCTTCCGGCACGCCTTCGACGGCAGCGGCGCCGATAACTTTTTCGACGCAGGCTCTTGTATCGACGGTCGGCTCACCTCCGCGTGGAACTGGTGCTCGAAAATAGAAAAGAAGGCGTACTACCCGGTGTTTAAACTAGCGGGGTTCGCCGGGTTCGACGGGGGGGACTTTCGGTCGTAGGTAGTTGTGATTGAATTGAGATGTGTTTTTCTTGATTTCCCTCTTTTTCATTTCATTTCGTTTCGTCTTTTTCTCGTGATGTTTCCCGACACCACTACTAGTCCCAGTCAACCCCACCCCAGTGCGTGTGGCACTGGGGAGGTGTTGGTGTTGTTGGAGGTGTTTGTCGGGTTGCCGAAGCACTTTCCAGTTGGGAGCATAGCCCGTTGTTTTCTGCGCTTCGGCTTGGGGGACGTACAAGGTGGTGAAAACGACACCGAAAAGACGGCGCGTTCCTTTATCATCGTCTCGAGATGACGCGTTTCCCCCATCACGCCACCTCCATCCACCCCTTACACTACGCCAAAGCGTGGTACTTCGTATCCTTCGCCGGGTACGCGTGTATGACCCCGTACTTGCCGTTGTTCTACGAGAAGTGGGGTTTAACCACCAGTGAAATTGGTTTGGTGAATGCGTTGCGGCCGCTTGTGAGTTTCGTCGCCACGCCGGTGTGGGGCGTGGTCGCTGATTACACGGGGAAGCACAACTTGTTGTTCTTCTGGAAAACGGTATGCCAGGGGGTGGGGTACACCAGTCTTGGATGGCTCGTGCCGAAATATTTCACCTCGGTATTCGTGTACATATTTTTCCTAGAAGCGACGTGCGCGGCTACGATGACGCTGGCAGACGCCGCTACAGGAACGATGACGCGACGCGCGGCATCAAGAAACGAAAAACCGTTAGGTGGCACTTCGTACGGCGAGATCCGACTGTGGGGTGCGGTTTCGTGGGGCTTCATTTTCGGCCCGGCGATGGGCGCGGCGTTGACCTACCTACCGGCTAAATACGCGCAACACGCGCCGTTCATCGCGTATCCAATATTTCTGGCGATGTCCGCCGTAACGACCACTGGGTTCGACTTTACCCCGTTTGAGGAGACGAGCGAGCACGAGAGGAACGAGCACGAGAGGAATCGCGTTGATGACCGCAACAGCTTTGATGATTCCGACGAGGATGAGCTCATGACCACCGCTATACTTACCGCACCAGGAACAGGATCGAAATCGAAACCGGGTGTGGAAGTATTGACACAAGCAGCACAAGAAAACAGTCACACCTCAACCGAAAGCGTGGCAACAAAAACCTGGCGCGTAGTAAGCAATTACACCAACGCCGCAACATTTTTTGCTTTCCTGTTGATGTCAGCGAGCATGGCAGTGACGGATACGTATTTATTTTTATGGATGGAGGATCCGAGCATAGGAGCGTCCCGTTTGTGTATGGGCGTCGCGTTAGGGTTCACCTGTGTTTCCGAAGTAATAGTCTTCAAGAAGGAAAAGAAGATCAAGAAGTATATTTCAACAGAACTGGCGATTGTTTTAATTCTTTTCTGCTACGCGTTGCGGCAATGGTTCTACGCGGCGTTACCCTGGTCATCGGTTGTAACACCTCTAGGAGCGTGGATCGTGCTCCCCGCACAGTTATTACACGGCATCACGTTCGGTTTGTTTTGGAGTGTAGGCACCGCGTTCGTGCAGCAGATTTCGCCGCCCGGGTTGACCTCGTCGGTGATGGGTGTGTTTGGAGGAATGAACGCGGCGGGGTCTTTTTTAGGATCCGTCCTGGGCGGGTTCGTGTTTCGAAGATTCGGCGGCGGTGGGTTGTTTGGGGGGATTGGGGCATTGAACTTTGTGTTAGGAATACTGGCGTACCTTGGTTTGCTTTCAAACCTTGGGGGGGGTTGAGGAGAGTGGGGAGTTTGAGGGATCTTGGCGAGCAGTTGCGCAGAAATAATTCGTTTGCCAAACTGATATCGTTCCGCTCTGATACCACGATTAGTCATAGCAACACTACGTGGCACGCCGTGCGCACCGCCGAGAGTTGCGAACAGCACGACACGGAGATGGCGCACGTCAGAAACGCCGGAACGTAGACATAGACAAGTAGCAGTGTAGACACTTATTGAACGCGTTTCTTCAAAAAACCGGACAAAAGACAAAACAGGAAGTCGAGGAGAGGAGTCAATCTCAGGTCGAACGGCGCGCGCGTGTTCGACACTTTTCCCTCTTGTTTTTAGGCGATTTAAACCGGAGAATCATGAGTCATCAAATATACGAAATCCACTGACTGCAAAAAAGGTCCATAGAACAATAATCCGTCGGTGGCGCGGCACACTCGCCCGCGGCCGCAGGGTCGGGGTTGCGCCTGGGAGGTAGGCCGAGATGCGTGCTTCGGCGGCGATTGCGACGTCGGGGTCGAGGTCTTCCGGGGACCAAACTCGGGAGAGCGCGGGGAATGACCAACGCCGCGGCGACATGTCCTGGGGCCCCAGTGATGTCAGCTCCAGCGGGCGCGGTGAGTCAGACCTCGTGGGTGGCAAGATTTGGCGGAAAGTCGCAGTTTCTATGATGCAAGAGGGGGGGATATCACGAGTCAAGGTACGTGCAGTATACATCCAGGGCGTTTCGGGCAAACTCAGCCTTGTTCGGTTTCGTCACGCACTGAATCGCTCCGCGGGCAACGATCCGACGCTGCTTTCGGTGCCAATTTCACAACGACAACGCGCGAGTGTCGAATTCGACAATTCGGACGCGCGGCCTGTGAGGCGACCGCGTTTTACACCCGCCTGGCTCCCCAAAACCCACGGGATCCACGGCGGAACACAAAACAAACGCAATCGGGACCAATCACCCCCGCGATCCCAACCAAAACCTCCCCACACGACAGAACCCCAATCGCAGATTCTGAAACTCTCTCCCTTACACTTTCCTGCAAAAATCCTCAAAAATACCAAAAATTCACACCACAGTCGATTCTAATCCACAAGTCTCTGTACGTGCTCTCCGCGGAAAACCCGTTACGCGCGTTCGCCATACGGGTGTGCTACCACAAACATTTCGACAAAGCCATTCTTGGGTTAATTGCGCTGAACTGCGTGTTTCTTGCGATGGATAGTAACGCGCCCAATTTTGAGAACACAGACCGGGGGCGGATGATTGCGTACAGCGAGCCCGTGTTTCTCGCTTTGTTCTGCCTGGAGATGGCGCTGAAAATCCTCTCGTGCGGGTTCACCGGACACGCCAACGCATATCTGAGCGATAACTGGAACCGACTGGACTTTTTCGTAGTCATTCTGGGCGTGCTCGCGGCGATGGACCTCGGGAACTTTTCAGCGATAAGAGTCGTGCGGGTTTTGCGGCCGCTGCGCACGTTACAGGGGTTCGCGGGGATGAGGCGGCTCGTGGTGACGTTACTGCGATCGATGCCGCTGCTGTTCGACGTGCTCGTGTTAGTTTCGTTTTTGTTTTTCATCTTCGGGCTGGTCGGGGTACAGCTGTATAGTGGGGCGTTCACGTCGCGATGCGCGACGGTTGGCAACGCCCCGACAGATTGTTCTCTCTGCGGCTTCGACGACGCGGTCGACGCCAGTTCCGGGTGTGACGGTGACGTGTGCGCCGCGTTGTTGACGGATGTAGACGCAAACGGCACGATATGGGCCCCCCGGTGGGTCCCGATAGACCCGGAAGTGACCTGTGGCGGGCCGAACAGTAGGTTATGGCCATCCGTGGATTCATACAATCCAGCCGGGTACAAGTGCGACACGAACGAAGGCGAGGGGTTTTGCGCTGAGGGGTTCGACAACCCCAACTACGGCATCACGCATTTCGACAACGTGTTAGAAGCGTGGCTCACGATCTTTCAGTGCATCTCGTTGGAGGGGTGGACGGACGTTATGTACCTGGCGAAGGATAGCGTGTCCAGTTGGAGCTGGATTTATTTCACTTCGATGATTATTCTAGGTGCGTTCTTCGCGGTCAACTTAGCCCTCGCCGTTCTGTTCGTTTCCTTCGTGGACGGCAAGCAGCAAGCCGAGGAGGATGACGAGGCGAATGGGATCATTCCAGGTGATAATTCCAGCCTGTTAGCCAACGAGGACGAGACCGAAGACGAGTACCAGGCAAAGAAACTTAAGGAGTTGGGCGCGCGGTTGGAACGGGTGGGGACGTTTACGGAGCACGGCACTCCGGGGATGACCCCAAGGGCTGGGTCGATTAGTGGGAGTCAGCTGTCCTTGACCCCAAGGGCGGTGACTGAGTCCACAGAGGCCAGCGCGGAAAGCACGTCTCCCACCTCGCCAACGCCCTCCGTCGCGACGCCCTCCGCGATAGGGAGTTTAAGCTTTGGATCAGCTAAGGTGACTCCGTTGGCCAACGTTAAAAGCCAGGGCGGGGACTCCGCCCCCGCGACCCCAAACTCACCTTCCGGAGGAAGGACCCCGTGGCTGGACGAGGGCTTCACGGACATCGCGGATTGGGTCAAAGCCATGGGCGCGGAGGTTGAGGATATACACGTCAACCCAGACGGCACGGTGACGATCCAGCGGTCTGGATTAAAAATGCGAGGCCAGAGGTTCTGCCGACGGCTCGCCACCTCGCCCACCATGGCCAGCTTAACCATGTTCCTGATCATCGCCAACACCGCGCTGATGGCCTCCGAGTTCTATGGCATGTCCTCAACGATGAAACTGTTGTACGAGATCCTGAACTACGTCATCACTTCGTACTTTGGAGTGGAGATGGTTATTAAATTAATCGGGTTGACGCCTCAGGGCTATGTTCGGGATAAATTCAACGTCTTCGACGGCATCGTCGTGATTGTAAGTATCATCGAGTTGTTAGTCACTGGGCTTACGGGTGATGGGGGGGGGATGTTATCCGCGCTCAGAACAGGACGTCTGCTGCGAGTGTTCAAGCTCGCGCGAAGCTGGCCCCAGCTCAGGAACATCATCTCAACTATTTTGAGCACGATTCCGTCGATGTCGTCGTTAGCGGGCATGCTCGTCCTGTTCATCTTCATTTTTGATTTGTTAGGCATGCAGCTGTTCGGGTACCAGTTCATCTTTTGTGATAGCTACGGCGTCGGGTCTGCGGAACCTTTATGTCCGCCCGGAATGGGTGACACATGTCCTGACCGAAGCGACTGCTACGGGACGTGCGCGTCGGCGATGGAAAACCAGTGGGTCACGTTCAACACCGAGACTGGAGCCGCAGGGAAATGCGTCGGATATAGTGACGACGACTCAGGTGATGTTTCGTATTACGCCCGCCTCGGCGTCGCCGACCGACCACGCGCGCACTTCGACAACTTCTTCTGGTCCTTCGTCACTATCTTTCAAGTCTTGACTGGCGAGGACTGGAACGTGGTGATGTACGACGCGATGCGCACGGTGGGGGATTGGGCTTGTCTTTATTTCATCGCGATTGTTGTCGTCGGGAACTATGTGGTGCTGAATCTGTTTCTTGCTATTTTATTGGACAAATTTTCTGGTCTAGACGCTTCAGGGGACGAGGAGACCGCCAGCCTGACCGCCACGGAGCGGCATGATAATTTAGTCGAGCAAAAACAACTCGGGAACACGTTGAAGCAACAGGAGCTGCGACGGGAGAAAGCAAAGGCGAAGAAAAAGAAGGAAGGGCTAGAGAAAGACGCCAAGGACGACGGCGACGAACGGAAACAGAAACGGGCGGTCCGGAAACTCCGGATAAAGGTGTTCCGAAAGCAACTAGAGTGGTTCGTTACGCACAGGAGGTTCGACACGTTTATTCTGCTGATGATCACGGCGAGTAGTGTGTCGTTAGCGATGGACGCGCCCGCGGAAGTGGATCCCAATTCGAAACTGAAATACTGGCTGGACCTTTTCGACTTGGTGTTCGTGCTGATTTTCATTCTTGAAGCTGTTTTGAAAATCACGGCGCTGGGCAAGAGGTACTTTCGAGCGGGATGGAATTTGCTTGACTTTTTCATCGTCAGCGTTGGCATTTGTTCCGTCGCGATTCAAGCCATCGCGAGCGAGGAGAACGAGAACGCGTTGATCGCTGCTAAAGTTTTGCGCGCGATGCGGGCGCTGCGGCCGCTGAGAATTGCGAGCCGAAGCCCGGGGATGAAGGTTGTGATTTCCGCGCTGTTCTCCGCGGTGCCTGCGATCGCAAACGTCGGCCTCGTGTGCATCCTGTTCTACCTGATTTTCGGAATCCTCGGGTTAAACCTATTCATGGGGAAGATGTACCGGTGTGTGGATGTCAACACACAAGTCGCGTTGGACCCGACGGCATGGGGTTTGGTGGACGGCGAAATCACGAAAAAATGGTGTCTCTCCGGGCCGCGGATGTTGGCGTGTGTGGATGACAGGAAGGTAGCGGTGTTTTCCGGAGGCGACTTCGGGTTCAACGGCGATTCCACTTCTAGCTACGGGTGGACGTGCGGCCAGACCACGACAATCGGGGGCACGTCCGTTGACGGAGACTACTCGCTGTACGGCGGCGAGTGGAGTTGTTCCGCGAGCGACGACACAAAGGCGGTGCTCAACGCGACGGACACGAGTGTATCCGCCGGTTCTGTATTCTCCTCAGGCGTGTTGAACGACTCTATTAGCGACATCTACACTGCGTACACCTCAGTAGTCACGGATGGAACGTTAACAAGCACATGCCAACCAACTCTAACCTACTTAGAGTGGGTAACGCCGCGGAACTACGATTTTGACCACATCGGAACGAGCATGTTGGTCCTGTTCGAAACCGCGACGTTGGAGATGTGGCTGGAGGTGATGTACCACGGCGTGGACGCTGTTGACGAAGGAGTTCACCCAGCACGGGACGCGAACCCAGCTGCGTGTGTGTTCTTCGTGATTTTCATAATCGTAGGGAGCTTCTTCATCATGAACCTGTTCGTGGGCGTCACGATTGACAAGTTCAACGAGATGAAGGAAGAAAGCGCCGCTGAGTACGAAGCCGAGTTGAACCAAATAAAAGGCGAAGGCGGGTTCGGCGGGGCGAACAAGGCCAGATTAGTGAACAACGGCAAGAAGTACGCGGAGCAGATGGCCGCGCCAGTGCTGGCGAGAACAAACTCGTATAATAAACAACCTGATACCGGCGGCGGATCGTTCAGCGCAATGGGCGCCGTGTTTGTCACGGAGGAACAGCGCCGGTGGCAACAAGTGGAGAAAATGTTGATGCAGTGCAAGCCGCGGCGGATGCTGGACCCCCCCACATCAGGAAGCTGGCGCAAGCCCTTCTTCCACTTAACGAATAATAACACTTTCGACGGGTTCATCGGGGTTTTGATCGTTTTGAACGTCGTTGTTATGTGCATGTCGCACGCTGGGGAAAGTGCGACGTGGACGGAGGTAAGTTTTTTCCTTTTCTTTTATCCCCGTAAACTTCTGCTCGCCTTTTAACGCGTAGTTCGTGTACATCCTGACGGTTTTTAGTATGGATCCTGTCCTAATTCCTCACGATCCCGGCATACCGCACTGTCTCTCAATTGCCCATACGAAAGACTGACTTCTATTTCCAAAAACTCAGGGCTTGCGATACACGAACGCGGCGTTTTCCTTCACGTTTTTGCTGGAAGCGTTACTAAAGATGATTGGCTTTGGTCTTTCCCAGTACTTCTCCGACAACTGGAACCGTTTTGATTTTGCGGTTGTTACGTCAAGTATCGCGGGGTTCGTGTTCGACGCGATGCTTGAAAACGCAAGCAACATCACCATATTAAGAGTCTTCCGGGTGATCAGAGTCTTAAGATTAGTCAAGCGAGCCAAGGGCCTCCAGACCCTTCTGCAAACGCTCTTATTCTCCCTCCCCGCCCTGTTCAACGTCGCCTCCGTGCTGTTCATGTTCTTCTTTATTTACAGTGTCATGGGCATGAACTTGTTCGGATTCGTACGAGAGGGCGAAGTTTTAGGGCGCCACGCGAACTTCCAGAACTTCCCGGAGGCGATGGCGGCTTTGTTCCGATCCGCGACTGGCGAACGCTGGAATGGATTCATGCACGATTGCATGACCACCACGGCGTGTGTCGAGATTGTCGTAGCAGACACAAACAATTTTTACTACGCAGGCCAGTATGTTGATTGGGACGATGTTGGTAGTTTGAAAGCCGCGGGGCTGTCCGCGGCGGATGACGAGTACATCGACCGGTGCACGCCGAGCATCGGGATCACGGTGTTTTATTTCGTCTCCTTCATCCTGTTGTGCGGGTTCGTGATGCTGAACTTGGTCATCGCTGTTATTTTAGACAACTTCGAGAGCTACAGCAAGAACTTCGCGTTACCCGTTTCGGATGAGGACTTCGGGGAGTTCACGGAGGAGTGGAGCCGGATTGATAGGAGGGCGACATATTACATCAAGGTGGACAAGGTGCCTGAGTTGTTGCGGAGGATACGAGCGCCTTTAGGGTTGAGAACTTTGCCGAAACAGTTTCAAAAGGACGCGTTAAGGCGAACGTTGTACACGTGCGACGTCGAAATTCGCGACGGCAACAGAGTGCACTTCGTTGACGTTTTGAAGCATTTAGCTGCTAGGGTGGACGGTGTCGAAGACCCTGAAGTGGAAGAAAAAGCAAAGCTCCGATCGAAGTCAAGCGGCTTCACGGAGAGCATGAAAGATTTATCGTCTGAGCAATTCAAAGCGCAAAGTGGGTCTGATTCGAAAAACCCGAAACTAAACTCAGTGCATCCCGAGCCGAGTACGAGTAACTCATCGAATAAACCTCAGCTTCAACCGCAAAGGACTTTCACCAAGATGCTCTCCTCCGCGGCTACGTTCCGGTGGCGGTCGGACAAGAAGAATTCGCAAGACGACGACGAGGACCTTGATGAGTACGAGGACGATTCGCTTCTGGAGGTTGTTCCGTTGGTGTGCCACCACTTCGCCGCGATCCATGTGCAGACGATGTGGAAGGGGAAGCTGGCGCGACGACAGGTGGAGTTGAGGAAATTGAAAAAGAAGAAGAGGTCCATGCGACGACGGCGGGAAGAGGGAACGAACGGCGGGAATACGATGATGGACGGACCTACCTCGCCCGGGGATAGCGATGGGGATGACGACGATACCGGCGGTGATGTGACGTCATCCTCGGCGGACAGGACGCCGCAAATGTCGCGGTCAAACTCGAAAAAGAAGTGATAGCGGAGGAATTGTGTCACGTGTTGTGAGTTTTTTCTTACGGACATCGTGAGTAGAGAGTCTGTGACAAACATCGCCTCATACACTTGAGTGCAGACAATGCACGTGTAATGTATTAAAGTTAAAGTTGGGATTATTACCGTACCGTACCGTTCACGGCAGCGGGACGGGCGATCCTTTCGGCAATTTATAATCAGCGCTCTTCCCGTTCAGCGATTTCAGCAATTGTTCGAAATCGGTCGTCGCCCAGGAGCCCTCACCTGGATCCCTGCTGGCTAAGTCAAACGAAACGTTCTTTGATGTATCACCTTCCATCTTCAAGCACTGCACGACCATCTCCGCGACGTCCGTTCGGGGCACTGACCGTCGGTCACCGTCTAATAACGAGTCGTCCACTCCGACTAGTAATTCCCGTTCGCCGCCAGGTTTGTCAAGCAGTCCGCCGGGGTGAATGATCGAGTAGCTTACCCTCCCTCCGCTCTTCTCACACATATCAATCAAGTACATCTCCGTTTTCCTTTTCCAGAGTAGGATGTTGGCCTCGCCAATCGCACCGCCCGCGCCCATGGTGTTCAGGAAGTTGTCGATCTGCGTGCCGCCCATGGACGAGACGAGGATGATTTTAGAAACCGAATTCGACGCAACCGCCGCGTCTATTTGTTTCTTCTGGCCGAGCCAATCGACCTCTTCCGGTGACCCTTCGTCTGGGAATAAAAACTCAGGGCGCTTGTTTTCCATCCACGGGAGGATCTTCGTGATTAGTGCGGTTAGTATTGACGCGATTTTTGGTTTAGGGACCGCGCTGGTGAGGATCACCAGCGCGTCGGCGTCTTTGCATAAATCTGTCAAGACTTTTTCGTCAGATATGTCACCCTCAATTGTGTTGGTCAGACTGTCATCCCCAACAACCTTCCGGAGCTTGTCCGCTGACTTCTGTGATCGAACCAAGCCTGTTGGGGTCTCGAAGACGCTCGACTGTTCACAGAGCTTCTTCATCACCAGCGAGCCGGTCCTGCCCCCAGCGCCTGCGACGGAAACTTTCATCGCAGCGGATGGGACGATGGGTTGCCGTCCCCGGGATACTCGACTCGCCGTCCCGGGGACAGCCTTCACAACCCTAAGGGACGTCCCGACGATTCCGCGGCGGGACCCGAGGTGCCCTGACGTGCGCGCCACGATGGACCCGCACGTAGGGAGGGGCGCGACGACCATGGTTGGTCGTGAGTGAGGTGTCACGAGATCTAGTGAGGGCAGAAGGAGCGATCCTCGTCGCCATTGAAGGGAAGGTCTCGGAAAACGAAAGGTGATAAAATTGAGAATTTACGCAAAACGCAATTTACGCGAACGATACCTCAACCTTTGTACATAAATCACTTCCAGTACATATTTAACCCGTTACCTAGTTGTCTCTATTGGAATCCGTCGACTAGTGCCTTTTCATTGATAAACTTTTGATCAGCTTCGCGTCGTCCACGTCCGTGTCACTGTCTTTGACGATGGGTCGTGACGACACGTCGGTTTCCGTTGGAAGTTCCGGCGGTGAGATACCTTGCTTTTTCAGCAGCGCGTCGAGTTTCAAGTTCATGTGCGCCATCTTCAGTTCAAACTCCTTCCGCGCGTCTTCGGAAGCGACTGTGCTTTGTTCCGCAGCCATTTTGACGATATCTTTTCTGTTGAGAGGAATGTTTAATAAATCAGAAAAGCCCCTTAAAAACTCGATGCAATCAATTTGGCCATCTCCATTATCATCCGCGGTGATGAACATAGCCTCTAAATGATGCCGCTTCAATCCAAGGCGTTTAATTTGAGGCAAAACATCAGTCGTCTCAATCGCGTCATCTAACTCCATAGTGGTCACAAAACCATCCCCACTTTTATCCAAATCGTTGAATATTTCCCGCAACCGTTTCGCCACGTCTTGTTTCATGTTCAAGTCTTGTTTCACCTTCTCCAGCTTCTTGTGTGTTATTTTAGTAATAACGCCTTCGACGAAAATCGCGTTTAAGCAATTCAACATCATCAATGGCGCGAGTAAGATGAATAATATGTAGAGCATCCAGACCATTAAAATATACCCCATGTTTTCGCTGTTTAACTGTACATACCTACAAGTAGCCGTCCACGAGTCTAGGGTTAAAATCTGCAGCAGCATCGCGAGCGAGTTCGCCACGGTTCCGAAGTGGTCGTGGATGTACTCGTCGCCTTCGAAATGCGTGGCTTTCCCGACCAGCTCGGTGAACAAAATAGCGAAGATGTAAAAGATTATAAACAGGATTATGAACACGCTCGAGGTTGGGGATATGGCTTCTGCGATACTTTCCATCAGCACCATTAGAGAATTTGAAGTCTTCAGCGTCCGCAAACTCCGTAACACCCTTAACAGCCGTAACACCCTTAGGACCATGACGATGCCTCCAGACCGCAACCCTGCGCCGGCCATCTCCACGACCCAGTCGATCAAGCTCAAACTGAAGTGTTTTGGAAAGAAGTCAGTTTTTTTTACGGGCAATTGAGAGAGGATCTAGTCGGGTGTAGTGTTCAGTGTATGGTGTATAGTGTCTCTCTCGGGATGACGAGGAGTGCGCCGTTTCAGGAAAATCCAACTAAAAACCGTCAGGATGTACACAGCTACGCAGTACAAGGTGAGCGCGGTTTTACGGGATAAAAGGAAGGAAAAAAACGTACCCCACGATTACGAAATCAAACTTGTTCCAGCTCGAGGATTCCGGGTCAGACCAGAAAAACTCACGCAGGCCGACCAACTTGCTGATTAATTCGATGGTGAATATGAACAGGCACAGCTGGTTGATTGGACCGAGCCACGTGCCCCATTCGGGGTTGTCCGTTTCAAGACCCACCGCTAACGACGCTATAACGATCGTCAAGTTGATGCAAACGTTAAACACGTTGTTGTGCACTAGGATTTTGGCAATACAAGTCAGTCTTTTGTATCAGCGATTTATAAAGTACAGTAGTCTGGACAGTGGGCAAACAGTCGGGCGGATGTATTGGGTGCTCGTATCTCGTATCTGTACTCTGTTTCGTATCGGGATGATGAGGAATCCTAAACCTAGGGATGGTGAGGATTCCTCACAGGGTCGCACTAAAAATCGGACAAACGTGTACACGACGACGGACGTGGTACAAGGCGAGCAGGATTTTACGGGATAAAAAGACGTACCTATTGTTAACCCAATCGCCTGCGGTTTCTTCATCCCCACCCCCAGCGCTGCTTTGTACAACTTCTCGGGACTCAACGGGTTTGCTTGTTTATCGGAAGTCGCGCCTTTTGAGAGAAGGTTCGCGATGAACTCGTCGCGTTCGTACGTGTCCAACGCGTCGGCGGCGGACATGCCCAGCGATGCTCGACTGTGTCCCACGCGCAAATCAGAAAAATCGTCGCTCTCGCCGCCATCCTTGTGCCGCTCATCGTACATGCTTTTTGATTTGTTCATCTTCATTCTTTCCAGTTGCAGCTTCGCGAGCTCGCCTTTGTTCACTAACTCTTTGACCTTCAGCTCTAAACTGTGCACCTGTTCGTCGTAGCGCTTCTCGTAGCTCTCATTTTCCATCTATGCAAAATGATTTTGGTGGTAAAGTGTGGGAATCGTTAGAGGTTATTGATGACGTGGGAGGGTCCGGTAGCGCAAACAGTCGGGTTGGGCAAGGGACACGAATATACACTCCCGGCACAGCCCGCTACTAATAGGGTAAGGGCGGTAAGTACCGAGCTTCATTAAATGGCGGTCGTGTGGAACGCATCCGACCTGGCCGGCGAATCGCAAGGCAATCGTGGGGCACCGTTGCAAATGCACGCGAAATCATGCAGGCCCCTATGACTATACAGCCACCTCGACTTACCTTTCTGCACAGCTGCTTTGATGCTCGCCACGGCGCCGACCGGGGCTTGTTCGTCGTCGTCGTCGTCATTGGACATGGCGACGGCCGTGCGCACGGGCGAAGGAGGCGCGCGGAGCACTCTGCCGAAGTTTGTCACGCGGATTGAAGTGTTTGTCAGTTCGGAGAGGGTTGCCGACCGAAGCTATAGGCTATAGGTAGCCCTTTTGAGAAAACAGAAAAGTCGAGTCCCTCCATTCCTTGGTTTAATAACAAGTCACAAAATTAATTTGTAATTCGACAATGTATGGTTTAATCAGAGGGACTACGAGGAGCGTTCTGGGACGCTAAATGGGAATCAGCGCCAAACAGCTGGCCTTGCACGACGTTTCACGGCGCCGTCTTCATCGACCTTCCACTGTCGCGCACGCGTCTCTCACACACCATGGCTTCTGTTACCGTCCCCCTCGCTTTGGCCGCTAAGACCGCGGTTCGCGGCAACACGGTCGTGAACAAGACCGCCGTCAAAGCCACCATCCCCAAGACCACCGTCGCCAAGGCGCAGATCTCCAAGGGTGCGCATCCAAAGCAACCACCGCGCGTTCTGGCGCGTAAAACGAGAACCGCGTTGACTCCACCGAGACCTGACCACCGCGACTCACACAGACACTGACCGTCCACACCTCAACTCTCCGTCTACTCGCAGTCAACAAAGCCGCCGCGGTCGCCGTGACCTCGCTCGCCGTGACCCCCGCCGCGCACGCCTCGGAGCTGGGAGAGGTGCGATCTCTGCCTAATCCTTTTCGCCACTTGGCGACAGGGGAACGCGGTTTATCCCGAACCGTCGGATTTTTGAGCTTTTTTGAGCTTTTGGAACAACCGATTTGAGTAGTATGCCGAGTGCTCGACCTCATTGTATCTAACCTGTATCTGACCCTTAAACCCTGTCTAAACTGTCTATAGGAACTCTTTGCCGTGTTCGACTCCATCGACAAGGCCGCGGATAAGGTTGAGAACGCGATCAACGTCGCGGCGGACGCTGTGGGCAAAGCGGCTGACGTCGCGGGCAAAGCCGCCGAGGTCGCCGCCCCGGTTGTGAACCGCGCCGTCGATGCCGCCAGGCCCGTTGGCGAGGCTGGCTTGCGGTACGCGGAACGCACCGTCGGCCCGGTCGCCAACGACTTGGTGGGCAAAGCCTCTTCCGCCGCCGGCTCAGCGGTCGGCCAAGCCGGCGCCGCTATCAAGAGCAAGGGTATCGACTTGGACCCCGCCGCGGGTGCCGCGAAGCAAGTCGCTGGGTTCGCGTCTGACAAGGCCACTGAGTTGACTCCTACTGTCACTGGGTTCGCCGACTACCTGTCCACCGCGACCCCCGTCGAGCTTGTGCAGGTTGCGGGCGCTGCAGGTGCTCTGTACGTGCTCGCGCCCGTGCTGCTCGGCGCCGTGGCAGGTGTCGCCAGAGGGTACGCCGGCAGCATCCGCCCGGTCGAGGCGTATGACGAAGTGCTGTCCGGCGGCAGGATCGTGATCATCGACGTGCGCGCGGAAAACGAAGTCTCCCGAGGCACCGTGGAGTTCCCCCGCCGTGCGTCCTCAAAGGTCATTTCGGTTCCTCGTGAGAAGCTTTCCGGTAACTTCAAGAACATGGGTGACGTTGAGGCTACCCTCACGGCGACGAAAATCGCCTCACTCAAGGGTGTCAAGAAGGGTACCAAGGTTTTGATCCTGGACAACAACGGACGAGGGGATTCGGTTAAGGTTGCGAAAGCATTAGGCGGACAGGGGTTCGGGAAGGTGTTCGTCGTGGAGGGGGGGTTCAACGGGTGGGCCAACGCCGGTTTGGGTATCGCCGCCTAAGAGACTAACGTGAGCAGAGTGAGCATTAATTTTGGAACGAGAGACGAGGACGCAGTACCGTTCAATACTATATACTCGAATTAAAAAAATACACTCTACACACTCCTACTCTATACGTCTACCCCCCCACGTACCATAGCGTGGCGATTCGTCTTCGTTGATCAGAGTTGTTTCGTGCGCTGCCGTGGGCTAATTTAGGGTGGAAGAACACGGCGTCTCCTGGTTTTAAATCGGGACAAACTCGAAACGTCTCGTCGAATAAGTTTAGCTTCTCAGCGGATTCGGTCACGCCGTCGTACGTGTCCCTTAGAATCTTACTCGTTTCTTCAGAACAGCTTACGTGCGTCCTTCCAAGAACTTCGAGCCCCCCGTTGATAGAGGAACTCCGGTCGAGCGCCACGACTACGTTGACGCCTCCGTGTGTGTTGAAACTTGTAAGCGCCTTCGGTTTCAGGAAGGACAAATCCTGATGCCAAGGGAAGCCGCTGCCGGCGCCGCCGGGTGGTTTCATGTTGACCTGGTCGACAGCGCAGGTCATACCACTTCCTACGACTCCACACACCTCCCTCGCAACCGTGTGTATTTTTTCCAGCCCAACTAAATCTCGAAACGCTGTGTGTCGCTTAGACGGCGCGCCTACTTTTCGGAGCAATCCTTTCTCCGCGGCTGGATCCGATTTTCGGCCACTCACGGATTGCGTTTCGAAAAACACACCGCCTGACCGTTTGGAGTGCGTGAACGTGCTGGCTTCGTGTTCCAGGGCATCCGTGGCGAGCTGTAGGGCGTCGATTAACGTCGGTGCCGCCACGGCGCGGACCACGACCCAGCCTTCCGTGGCGTAGTGGTGGCGGAGGGTGTCGAAATATTGCGATGCATCGAGGGTTTCGGTTGTCTCGGACACTACGCGGCGGTAAGTTGGGTGACGCGGCACGTGTCCTGACCGACGAGATGCGGACCATCGGGGACGTGCCATGCATGCGTCCGCGACGCGCCACGCCGACGCCAGCACTGCCCGGTGCGACATCGCGCCACCGATGCGCGAGTCCGAATTAAAGGAAATATCGGGACGTCGCCGAACTTACAAAAAAAACATCAAATAAGATCCGATTTGACAACTGTCACTCTGCCCCAAGCAGATGCAACGTTGCCGAGTTCGCCAGGCAGAAGCGTAAGGCGCGCGCGCCGACCCCCGCAGCGTGCGGATGTAAAGATGGAGGTCAAGGCGGAGGTGAAGGTCGAGGTCGCAGACGACGATGAGGCCGGTCTCGGCAACAGTGATTGCGAGGAGGACGAGGCTGAGGAACAGGAGGACGAGGATGAGGACGAGGAATCGCGGCTGTTAGTGGCTGAGATGCACATTCCTCTCGAATCAAAACTCCCGAGCCTCAAATGCACGACGGCGAGGACCCGGTCGCGGTTGCGGAGGCGTGGAGCAGGAAGAACGGGATGCCATTCATACCGGAGGGAATAAAACTTCTCGTTAGCGGGCTCATTGTGTGAAGAGCCCTGTCAACCTGACAACCGGTGGTTTCCGCTTATTCCCGATGACCAGACCTGAAGGATTGATTATCAACTATGCTAGAGGAAGCGACGACAGTGAAGGAGACGCACGAACTGAATTCAAGGGCCTACATGCCCGTCGAGTTCAAGAAGGTGAAGCGGGGTCTGAAGGAGGAGTTCCTTTGGATCGGAATGACCGCCTTTATTAAGTGCTCGCCAAATTACTTTTGCAAGAAGTGCACCGGCATTTGGA